>SKED01001529.1_pt1 | contig 19657 bp, 16 predicted proteins | sample 4826651 | NCBI WGS metagenome assembly SKED01 (sample SAMN11008818, study PRJNA524170) | human gut metagenome | biome: Human fecal sample; material: Feces; isolation source: fecal sample from pouch patient p19 | host: Homo sapiens | place: Israel: Tel-Aviv | collected 2016-06-28 | reverse complement strand
CCATTATTTATGCTTCGCGGCGCATTTCGTCATCCTGAGCGGAGTGAAATGTCGGATGTTCGATCATGTAAAGGCAAAGCAGTGAAAACTGAGTCGAAGGATCTGGCGCCGCACCACCATTTCGCATTTCTCATTTCTAATTTCTCATTCAAGCGAAGATTTCAAACGGAATCAAAGGGCAGTACGCCCCAGGGGCTAACCCTGAGCCCTGAACCCTTAAACCTTAAATCCATCATCATGACCATTCTACCTACCTTACACGATTTACCCAAAGACCAGCCCTTCGTCCTTGGCATCGGCTTCTTTGACGGATGCCATCTGGGACATCAGGTGGTCTTTTCCGAAGTGAAGCGCCTTGCGAAAGAGAAGGGCGCGCAGCCGGGTGTTCTCACTTTTTATCCGCATCCGATGAAAGTGCTTGCGCCCGATATTCATGTGCCGCTTTTGCAGTCCATTGATGAAAAGATGGATGCACTGGCCGCTCAGGGTATGGCGCTGGCCGTCTGCATCCGGCCGGATGAGACATTTCTCGCAAAATCCGCTGAAGATTTTCTGGGAGAGCTCGCTCGCCTTCCTGGCCTTGTCGGCCTCGTCACGGGAGAAAATTTTTCCTTTGGCCACGGCGGTCTTGGAAAGAGTGGTGACCTCGTGCGCTTCTTTGAAGAAAGCCGTGTCACCGTCCGCATCGTCTCACTCCGAGAGAACGCAGGGAAGAAGATTTCCAGCACCGCCATCCGCCAGTGCATCCTCGCGGGAGAGATGGAGCAGGCGGCGCGCTTTCTGGGACATCCTTACACGATCCGGGGTGACATCGTCCATGGCTTTCGCCGCGGGCATGACGTACTCGGATTTCCGACGGCGAATCTGGCTGTCTCGGAAGACCGTGTCCTTCCGCCGGATGGCGTCTATGCGACGCGTGCGCTGGTGAAGGGGCATACCTTCCCTGCCATCACGAATATCGGAAACAATCCGACCTTCGGCAATGCAAAGAAGACCATCGAGACATTCATCTTTGATTTCGACGAGTCCATCTACGGCGCATCCTTCACGCTCGCATGGGTCGCCCGCATCCGGGGAGAAATGAAATTCGCCTCACCTGACCTTCTGGTGGCGCAGATCCATCAGGATATCCAAAAAGCGAAAAACAGACTGCATGTATGAGGAGCCTGCACGAAAGCGCAGGCTGTTTTGTAGAGGAATAGACGGAGTTCTGGTGGCTAGTGGCTGGTGGCTAGGGATTAGGGAACAAGTGGCTAGTCACCAGTCACCAATCACCAATCACTAACTCCCTTATGCGCTGCTTATTCCTGAATTGCATACATTTATCCGTACATCATGCATAATTAGTATATCGATTGAGATGGAATATCTCATAGTAGAATGATATAATAACAAAAGTAGATGACAGGCTGCTGATGGGCCTGTCTATTTCATTGCGCGAGATCCGAAGGAAGGGATCTTCGCCGGGTTCCAATGGGGGTTTTTATGGAAGCGAAAAAAAGTGGTCAAAGTATTTTGAGAGATCTGGGTACGTGGATCGTCATAGCCACGGTACTTGGCGCCGTCGTTGGGCTCTTTCTGGGCAAGAGCGCACACATGCTGGCACCGATCGGCGACCTTTTCATGCAGCTCATCAAGATGATCGTCGTACCGATGGTCTTCTTCTCGCTGGTCGGCGGGGCGGCGGCGCTGGGAAAATCCAAGGGCGCTGGTAAGGTCGGTATAGTGACATTTCTGTATTACGGCGTGACGACAGCGGTTGCCGTGATTTTAGGATTGGCCTTCAGCGTTTTCTTTCAGCCTGGCAGCGGCATCGACATGGCGGCGATCAGCGGGGCAGCGGTACAGGTAGGCGACCTTTCCAAAGCGGGCGCGCTTCCTGGTTTCTGGGAAACGATCATCGGCTTCGTACCGGCGAATCCGGTGAAGGCGCTGACGGATGGCAATATCCTGCAGATCATCACCTTCTCTCTTTTTGTCGGCTTCGCGCTGGCGATGCTGCCCGCAGAAGAGAAAGAGTTCATGAGCCGCATCGTGGATAACTGCACGAAAATCTGTATCAAGATCATGATGGCGGTCATGATGCTTGCGCCGGTCGGCGTCTTCTGTCTGATGGCGGACGCGACGGGGAGCTTCGGCTATGATGTGCTTATGAAAATCATTTACCTCATCGGTCTTTATGTCTGCGTGCTCTTCCTTGTCACCTATGTCATGATCGGCGGCTCGGTGGCTCTCTTCTCGAAATGCACGGGGTATGTGGAGTTCTTCAAAGCGATGTGGAAGGTGCAGGTACTGGCTTTCTCCACAGCATCCTCTATGGCAGCGCTTCCGCTCAATATGGCAGTCACGGAAAGAGAGCTGCATGTATCGAAAGGAACCACCTCCTTCGCGCTTCCGCTGGGGGCGACCATCAATATGAATGGCAATGCAGCATACTATGCGATGGCAGCCATTTTCATCGCGCAGATGTATGGCATGGAGCTTACGATGGGCCAGTATATCGCGATCATCGTGACGAGCACCTTGGGCGCAGTCGGACAGGCAGGCGTGCCGGGACCGACGCTTCTTGTTGTCGCTGTTTTGGTATCTGCGGGTATCCCGATCGATGCGCTGCCGATCCTCTTCGGTGTTGACCGTATTTTTGATATGCTCCGTACCGCAGTCAATATCACCGGGGATGCAGCCTGCGCGACCATCGTAGATCGCTTTACGAATGAGGAAGTCCGTGAATAGTGACCGTTGATGGGTCATTGGCCTTATATGGTAAGCCACAAACGGCTGGCGAAACGAAAACGTTTCGCCAGCCGTTTTTTTATATATTCTTGAAAGGAATAACAGATCAGAGGCGGCAGATCGTTGTACTGGATGTTATGGGTAAAAAATGAAAATTTCTTCGATTTTTCCACAGAAGAATAAATAAAATTCATACGCAGAAGATGGCAATTTTGCATATTCACAAGCTATAATATAAACTGTAAGCTATAAATATAGCATATAAAAGTATTATACAGGCTATGAATCGGTGGTTATAATCACAGTCGAAACGTGAAGAAACGTTGCAGATCGTTTTCCTGCTTTCTGGCAGCCATGGAGCCGGGAAATGGGGAAGTATGAGAAAAAGAGATATCACCCAGCGGGCGATGTGGTACAGAAAGGGATAGCCATGATTGACTTAAATGATTTTATTGCGGTAGGGCAGAATGCCATAGCACGTCGCGTGGTACAACAGTCGGATGCTTCCGATAATTACGATAATGATTTCAAAAGCCTGCTCGCTACACCGAGGCTGATCCATTGGGCGATCGATGCATCCATCAAAGCGATCGATCCCTATCTTCCCGATGACTATGCGAGCATCGGACTGTCGGTGAATTTTGTGCATACGGCACCGACCAGCCTCGGCATGACGGTGACGGTACATGCTTCGGTCATCGCTTTGACGGACCATGATGTGACGCTCGAGGTCAAAGCGTGGGATGAACAGGGAGAGATCGGTCACGGCCTCCACAAGAGAGCGATCGTACTCAAGCAGGCGGTCTTGGACAGGGCGGAAGAACGTACACGCCTGCTGCTGATCCGTCAGGCGAATGAAGAAATCAAGGGGATGAGATAATGGCAGCTTTACCGGATACATTAGGCGGCGCACTGCTTCTTTCCGCCATCGATTTTTTGCTGAGCTTTGTATTTATTTCCTTCATCGGTGTGGTACTCCATTTCTTCCCTCTGCTGAATAAGCTCGGAGAAGTGAAGGAGAGAAAGGATTGAGATCATGGATCAGTTATTTGTGACCTTGATGAGTGAGCTTTTGCATCAGACCGGACTTTTGGATCTGACTTTGGGAAATCTGGTCATGATCACTGCCGGATGTGTCTTGCTGTATCTAGGCATCATCAAGAAATACGAACCGTTTCTGCTGGTAGGGATCGGCTTTTCCTGCATCGTGGCGAATGTGCCGGGCTCGACACTGACTGCGCCGGGCGGGCTTTTCTACTTTGCGTATCAGGGCGTGGAGCAGCTCATTCTGCCGCCGCTCATTTTCCTCGGCGTCGGTGCCATGACGGATTTCGGTCCCATGATCGCCAATCCTTCTCTGGTCATTCTGGGGGCGGCTGCGCATCTGGGCATCTTTGTCGCATTGATCGGCGCACAGCTCCTTGGATTCCATCTGGGAGAAGCAGCCTCGATCGGCATCATCGGCGGTGCGGATGGTCCGATGGCGATCTACACCACGATGAAACTGGCGCCGCATCTCCTGCCGCAGATTTCTGTCGCAGCGTACTCTTATATGGCGCTCATGCCGCTCATTCAGCCGCCGATCATGAAGCTCCTCACGAATAAAGAGGAGAGGAAAATCATGATGAAGCAGCCGCGCTATGTGTCTCGTCTCGAGAAGATCGCGTTCCCGATCGTGATGGCGCTCATCGTCAATGTGTTCCTGCCGCCGGTCGCGCCGCTCATCACCATGCTGATGCTTGGAAATCTCCTGCGCGAATGCCTTGTCGTCGGAAAGCTTGCGGAAACGGCTGCCAATACCCTTCTCAATATGGTCACGCTGGTCTTGACGGTTGCCATTGGCTCGACCATGGCTGCGGATACCTTCCTCACGTCCTCGACCATACTTATCATCTTTCTGGGCCTTGTGGCGTTTGCCTTTGGTACCGGCAGCGGCGTGGTCTGTGCCAAGCTCATGAATACACTCTCAGGCGGCCGTATCAATCCGCTGATCGGTTCCGCCGGTATCGCCTCCGTTCCGATTGCTGCCCGCGTTTCCCACCTCGTGGGGCAGCAGGAAAGCCGCCGCGTCTTCCTTCTGATGCATGCGATGGGGCCGAACCTCGCCGGCGTCTTCGGCACCGCGATCTCCGGCGGCATCATGCTCGCACTTCTGGGAGGCTAAGGACTGGGGATTTGAGAAATGCGATTCAGGAAATTTTGATGGGGGCTGATGTTGTGATTGCATCGGAGTTTCCCGGATCCGTTTTTCCTTAGTGAGCCAAAGTTTTCCTACTAAAATTTTTATTTGTAATTATAGATAAAATCTGTTGGAATATTCATTCTATTTTTGCTAGACTATTAACAGTATAAAAAGTAAATCCTATGATGTAGCGTCTTGATTAAGTACAGCAGGAAGAAAGTTAATAAACCAGCAGCATGAGGCTATCTGTGTTTGTTTTCTTTCTTCTTTTTTGTAGGGAGGCTTAATGTGATTCAATGGGGGGATTTTCTGATAGACCCGCGTGAAGGGGAAGATCTATGCCGCATGGCCGTTTTATTAGCTATGACTGTTGATCAAAAGATGGAAAGGGATTTGATCCTGCAATTACAGAAAATGGGGATCAAAAGCGCTGCCACCACCGTGGCAGGGTTTGGTATTTCTTCTCAAAGCAATATCATTCGCAGCGTAGTGAATTTATGCTTGAATACAAATATCATTGAAAGGAAACGGGAACATGTACATCCCGTAGCGCACTGTGTACTGGAAGTCACACAAAGCACAAGAGCTTCCGATGCGATCGGGCAGAATTTCTGTTTCAAAGCTGCTGTTGCTCGCAAAGGAAATCATTTCGCCCTAAGCTTTTATGGCAATCTGGCTATGCATGAACTTTCCGGCCATAAAACGATAGGGGTCGGTTTTCAAATCCTTGGAGATTGATTTTTACAATTTCATAAAGTATCTCAGTATAGCATAAAGAAATTGATTTTAGCAGAAAAGTATCAACACGATGATATCGTGTGCGTCTTTTCTGCTTTTTTTCTGCCTGAAAGGGGTGTGCCAAAAGGCAGTGCATATTTTGTTTTCGTGAATAAGGAGGCTTTGAAATGACTAAATCAAGTGGTTTGGAATCTAGAAATGAAACGCCCATTACGAAGATGGGGAATGTGCTTCTCCGGTTATCTCTAAAGTACATGCCAGATGCGAGTATCTTTGCAGTGGCACTGACTTTTATCGCTTTTTGCCTGGGGATCGCACTGACGGATCAGGGACCGATGCAGATGGTTCAAAATTGGTACAAAGGGTTTTGGGAATTGCTTGGCTTTTCCATGCAGATGGCTTTGATTGTCATTACTGGCTCTTGCGTAGCCAATGCGCCTTTGGTCAAAGGTTGGATCAACCGTATTGCATCGATTCCGAAAAGTGCGAAGTCGGCTGTGTTTACGGTGACATTGGTCAGTGTTTTGGTTTCTTTTGTGCACTGGGGCTTATCCCTTATTGTAGGGGCCATCTTAGCGAAGGAATTAGCGAAGAATCTGCGAGATAAAAAGATTCCTTTCGAATATGGTCTGATGGCTGCTGGCGCGTATGTAGGGCAGATGACTTGGCAGGGTGTCCTGTCTTCTTCGGTGGGTCTCTTCATCGCAACTCCAGGCCATATCATGGAAGACTTGATCGGCGTAGTTCCTATGACGGATTACATGTTGAATCCGACAAATATCTGCGTCACCATCGCACTGGCTATCGGGCCTGCCTTTTTTGCGACGCTGCTTCTTCCTAAGAATTCATCAGACTATCAGCCACTGGATGAGGATGCGATCAAAGCGATTGAAAAGGAAGACCTGAAACTGCAGAAGCGTCCGTCCAAAGCTACGGTGGGAGATATTTTAAACTATAGCCCGATTCTGGCCTGGGCTTTGGGGCTACTTGGATTTGTTTATATCTTCTATGCTTTCTATACCAAAGGCTTCAATGCGCTAGATTTTAACCTGTTAAATGCTATTTTCCTCTTCGGCGGTATTTTGCTTTATGGAAATATTGCGAATTATGTCATGGCAGTGAAAGATGCCGTGGGCGGTACGGCAGGTATCATTTTTCAGTTTCCTCTGTATGCCGGTGTCCTTGGCATTGTGAAATACTCCGGTCTGGTCATGGTTTTAGCCAATGGGATCGCGGCAGTCAGCACAGAAAGTACTTTCTATCTGTGGACTTTCTTATCCGCCGCGATCGTAAATATGTTTGTTCCTTCCGGTGGTGGGCAGTGGGCTGTACAGGGGCCGGTGGCTCTGGAATCGGCCAAAATGATGGGAGCCGATTTGGTAAAGACCGCGCTGATGGTGGCATATGGGAATTGCTGGACCAATATGGCACAGCCATTTTGGGCGATTGCTCTTCTGGGAATCACGGGGCTTAAGGCGAAGGATATTATGGGATATTCTATCGGCATCATGATTTTATCAGGCTTCATTTTTTTCGCAGCCGCGTTGTTATGAGATAGGCGTGGCTATTCACCAGAATAGATGGTGAGAAATCAGATAAGGGATATTCTCTCTTGTCTCGCGATAGACGATCCGTCACAGTAACTACCAACCGCGAGTAAGCAGGAGCATTAGGTTATGATTGAACAGGAGAAGAAAAATGGAACACTTTGAATTCATGGAAACAACGATTTCAAAAGTACACCAGGCATATTTGGATGGTTCTTTGACAGCCGTTGAGCTGATGAAGTTCTATTTACAGCGGATCGAAGCCTATGATAAGAAAGGACCGGCAATCAATTCGATCATTTGTGTCAATCCGAACATTTTGGAAGAAGCAGCTGCAGCAGATGCTTATCTGAAGGAACATCATGCTTTAAAAGGTCCCCTGCATGGGATCCCGGTGATGCTGAAAGATAATTTCAATACCAGTGACATGCCTACCACAGCAGGCTCTATTGCATTGAATGGATGGGTACCGACAGAGAATGCTTTCGTAACAGAAAAATTGAAACAGGCAGGGGCATGCATTTTGGCGAAAACTAATTTGCATGAATTTGCGATCTGGGGTGAAACGATCAGTTCGATCTTAGGGCAAACAGTCAATCCTTATGATCTGACAAGAACTCCTGGGGGATCTTCCGGCGGTACAGGTGCTTCTATTGCAGCGAATATTGGGATTATCGGAATGGGGACGGATACGATCAATTCCGTTCGCTCTCCTGCTTCGGCCAATAGTCTGGTCGGGATCCGCCCGACCATCGGACTGGTATCGCGCGCTGGGATTATCCCCTATTCTCTGACACAGGATACAGCAGGTCCTATTTGCCGCACAGTAGAAGATGCTGTGCGGACCTTGGATGTCATTGTCGGCTACGATGAGAAGGATGCAGAAACGGCATGGAGCGTAGGGCAGAAAAGAGACAGCTACATCGACCATTTACAAAAAGATGGCATGGAAGGAAAGCGGATCGGGATACTCAAAAGTTTATTTGGAAAAGAAAAATGCAATGAATCTACCAATCAAGTGATTGAAACTGCATTGCAGGTATTTAGAGATCACGGGGCGACCTTGGTCGAGGTGGAAAACCAGATCGACCAGCCGTATCTGAATGAGGAAGTATCGGTACACCTCGATGATTTCTGCCATGATCTTAACAGCTATCTGGAAACATTACCTCCCCAATGGCCCGTTCACTCTATGAAAGATATTTTGGACAAGGGACTTTTCCATCCATTTTCGGAAGGGAATATGAGAGATGCTATGACACGGCAGGTGGGGAGTCCTCGTTATTTAGAAAAAATGTATAACAAAATTGCCGTACGCCGGGAAGTCATGAAAATCATGGCAGACTTGCACTTGGATGCCATGGTCTATCCCCACCAGCAGCAACTGGTGTGCAAAATTGGCAGCAATCAGCTGCAGAGAAATGGCGTGCTTTGTTCATCAACAGGTTTCCCGTCCATTTGCGTCCCTGCCGGATTTGCCCCCTCACCAGAGGCACCGATTGGAGTTCCTGTCGGGATGGAAATCATTGGGCGGCCATGGAGCGAACCGGTGCTCATTGAAATTGCTTACAGCTTTGAACAACATTCCCATTTCAGAAAAATGCCTGTATCCACGCCGGCCTTGGAAGACTGAGTGCGGGCTGAACAGATCAGGAATACCTTCTCCTATCTAAACCAAATGGAGCGTATTCTTGAAGTCCTTGATATAGTGCCTGGAGACGGGCACTTTTTCTCTGGGGGAATGGGCAAGCGTCAGGAGAAGGATGCCATTGTCCTGATTCTGGATTTTCTGGATCATGGAAAGGTTCACGATGTAGCCCTTGTGCGTGCGGAAGAAGCCTAGGGGGGAGAGGAGAGACTCGATGTCGCGGAGCGTCATCGAGTCTCGATGATCCCTCTCGTCGTATAGAAGAGAGAGCGGTCGGATTTCTCGGTGGAAATCAGGACGATTTCCTGCGCGAATGAGGAATTAGGAATGAAGGTGGCGGCTTCGCCTCGTATATATGGGGCGATGCCCGAAAGCGGCATTTCAGTCACCAGCCCCTAATCCCTAATCCCTAGTCACCAGTCACTAGCTCCCAATCCCCCTTTCCTCTTACCGCCCCTATTGGTTATGATAGGGAAGCAGCAACAATAACAATAATAACTATAATAATGAAAACCTGTATACTTATTTCTGTACAACACTATTTTTATTGAAAGGAAGTCCATTCATGTTAGAAATCAAACCATGCAATAAGAACTGGCACACCAGAGGAGACGATACCGCAGCACGCATTGCAGCTGCCGCTCCGTATGCAGAGGGAAAGATCGTTGACGCAGCCAATACCGTCAAAGTCCTTGAAGCGGTCCTTCGCCCGGGCGATAAAGTCAATATCGAAGGCGATAACCAGAAACAGGCGGATTTCCTCGCGAAAGAGCTTTGCAAGGTGGATCCGTCCAAAGTGCATGATCTCCATATGATCCAGTCCACCCTCTCCATTCCGGAGCATCTGGATGTTTTTGATAAAGGCATCGCCAGAAAGCTGGACTTCGCTTATGCAGGAAGCCAGGGCAAGCGTCTGGCGCAGATGGTCCAGAATGACGGTGTCGAACTCGGCGCTATCCATACCTACCTTGAAATGTATTCCCGCTACTTCATCGACCTCGTGCCGAGAGTTTCCCTTGTCTGCGCTGACTATGCGGATGCAGCCGGCAACATTTACACCGGCTTTTCCACAGAGGACACACCGGCGATCGTCGAAGCGACGAAATTCAATCAGGGCATCGTCATTTTCCAGGTCAACAAGATCGTTGACAAGCTCCCGCGTGTCGATATCCCGGCTGACTGGGTCGATTTCGTCATCGAAAGCCCGACACCATACATGCTGAACCCGCTCTTCACCAGAGATCCGGCAAAGATCCAGAATGAACGTATCTTGAAGGCTATGATGGCGATCCGCGGCATTTACGAAGAATATGGCGTCAAAGTCCTGAACCACGGCGTCGGCTTCGATACCGCTGCTGTCGAGCTGCTGCTTCCGACCTTCGGTGAATCTCTGGGACTGCGCGGCAAGATCTGCACCCATTGGGTACTGAACCCGCATCCGACCCTGATTCCTGCCATTGAGACCGGCTGGGCGCAGGCCATCTACTCCTTCGGCTCGGAAGTCGGCATGGAAGAATACATCAAAGCCAGAAGCGACGTTTTTGCTGTCGGCCCGGATGGCACCATGCGTTCAAACCGTGCCTTCTGCCAGGCTGCCGGTCACTATGCCGCTGATATGTTCATCGGCTCCACCATGCAGATCGACCGCTTCGGCAACTCTTCCACTGCGACCAAGAACAATGTCGCAGGCTTCGGCGGCGCTCCGAACATGGGCTGCGATGCCAAAGGCCGCCGTCATGTCACTCCGGCATGGAAAAAAGCAGGCGAAGAAGTGGCGAACCGCTACGAACTCATGGGTGACCGCAACCGCGGCAAGAAGCTCGTCGTCCAGATGATCACGACCGTCTCTGAAAAAGGCTTCCCGGGCTTCGTCGATCAGCTCGATGCCGTCGCTCTGAAGAAGAATGCAAACCTTGATCTCGAACCGATCATGATCTACTCCGATGACCTCACCCACATCGTTTCCGAAGTCGGCATCGCTTACCTCCACAAGTGCCACAACATGGAAGAACGCATGAATGCGATCCGTGCGGTAGCAGGCAAGACGGAAGTCGGCAAGCTCGAAGATCCGGAGATCACCAAGAAGCTCAGAAAGGAAGGCATCGTCAAGCTGCCGGAGGATTTTGGCATCGATCCGTCTCAGGCGACACGCGACCTCCTCGCTGCCAAGAATATGAAGGACCTTGTGGACTGGTCCGGCGGACTTTATAACCCGCCGGCTAAGTTCAGAAACTGGTAATTATGGCATTACAAAAACCGTCAGGCTTAGAGCCTGACGGTTTTTACTTGTCATGGGAAAAATGAGACATGAGACATGAGACATCGGACATGAGAGACACCTGACATTAGACGTCGGCACATCCCTAATTTCTTTCTACTAAAGTTTGAAAGCAGGGATGATTAGTAGCTAGGGATTAGTGGCTAGGGATTAGGAGGCTCGAGTGACTGGTGACTAGGGACTAGCGACTAGTCCCTAGTCCCTAGTCACCAGTCACCAGTCACCAGTCACCAGTCACCAGTCACCAGTCACCAGTCTCCTGCATCGTCAGAGCCTTTGCCGTTCCATTGGCATCGAAGATGGTGATGCGGTTCTTTCCGTTTTCCTTGGAGGTATAGAGCGCGTTATCGACCCTCTTGTAGAAGCTCTGCTCAAGCTCGCCAGGACGGGCAATGGTGACACCGAAGCTGGCGCTGACGGGGGAATCGTCCGGGAGGACATGGGCGTGGAGAAGGGCATCCTTCATGTGGATGGAGAGCATCTCCGCCGTTTCCAGCGTGGAGCCGGGAAGGATGATGAGGAATTCATCACCGCCCTAGCGGCCCGCGTAGCCTCTGCCTGCGGTGTGCTTCTTCATGAGATCGGCAAGGGTGCGGATGACGGTATCGCCGATGGAGTGGCCATAGGTATCATTGATCTCCTTGAAATGATCGAGATCAATCATGATGGCAGACAGCGGCATCCCGATCCCCGCATTGTTTTTGACGTACTGGGCGAGGTACTTTTCCATCGCACCGCGATTGAAAAGACCGGAGAGGCTGTCGTGGGTCGCAGCGAATTGGAGAGCGTCCTTCGTCTCTTCCAGTTCTTTCATGGCGGTGCTGACGAAGGTCGCCATCTGCAGGAGATGGGACATGTGCTGCGTCAGGTGGACGGGGTTATAGGAGACATCCTTTTGCTGCGCCTCTTCTGCTTCGCGGAAGACGGCGACATTTCCCGTCAGATGGGCGGCGACGAGACGCTGCCCGGCGCGGTATATTTCTCCATGGGCGTAGATGCCGAAGGAAGGGGTGACATTGTTGTAATTGGCAAGGACGTCGCCGAGGTTCTTATTGAGGAACTGGTAGCGCGCGGCGCAGGAGAGAATGTGCGCGCTTTCGCCTCCGAATTCATGCATTTGCTCCCAGATCTTCTTCGTTTCTGCGAGCATCAGCTCCGGGTCGCCGTAGGAAAGGCGCATCTCTGTACCGACGGCGCAGCGGATATTGAAAAGGATGCCGCCATCGAGCGTGCGTCCCTGCGGCAGGTGTGCATGGACATAGCCATCTGCCAGCTGGAGCAGCGGAAAGGGGAGTGACTGCTCCTGAAAATCAGGGGTGTGGATGTATTTATCGTAGTAGTAGACCGCAGGTTTATGGTCGAGCTCTTTGATGATCATAGGGCCGTCCATCGCGGTCACGGTCAGGGGACGAGAGAGCGGGCGGAAGCCCAGGACATGGTTGAGCATGATGGAGATATCGCCTGTATAGACGCGAAGGACCAGCCCGGCAGTTGAGATGTATTTCTTGGAAAAGACATAGGTATGGTTCGGCCAGGTCTGTGAATCCGCGAGTGCGCCCCAGACGGGAAGCGTCGATGGCAGTTCGTGCGTCAGTACGTTCAGGAAGGGCGAGAAGTCGGAAAAACGGTCATCGCTCTGGGAGGCCAGGATCTCAATGCCGCAAAGGGGCTGGGAGATCTTATTGATCTCACCCATCACGGCCCATCCGACAGCGTCCTCCTTCCCCGGTGCATGGTCGAAGCAGATCGTGTGGATATATGTCTTTTCGAAGACTTCGAAAAGGATGATGATCTTTTCGGTGCGGTTCACGCCCTGCTCGATGCATACGCTGCTCGTCATCCCGGAGATCTCCGCCTCCGGAAAGGCTAGAGACAGTGCATCCACCATCTCCTGAAGACCGTCTTTCTTCGTGTAGGCGGTGAAGATTGAGATCAGAAGGGAGCATCCTTTCGCGCCAAGGGAACGAAAGGCACTGATGACGCCTCCGATCTCGGAGGGCTTGGAAATGGTATATGAGTACGGTTTCATAAGGGCTCCTTCTTTGGAAAAATAGGGTTTCAGGGTTAGCCCGTGGGGCGTGCTGCCTCTGGATTATGAATGAAAGCTCTGCTCGAATGAGGAGTGAGGAGTGAGGAGTGAGGAGTGCGGCGCATAAAAATATAGAAGCGCCGCGAATTTTGATAACGCTTCGCGTCGTCGTCATCTCGAGCGTAGCCGAGAGATCTCTATTGCAGAACAGGAATCAGCATGTATGCGCCATTTCATCAATGACGTTTTTGTGCTACGTCTTTCTGCTATCTCGCACTGACTTCTTACCGGTGTGCAAGAAAGATCGAGGGCTTCGCTCGGGATGACGATACGTGGGAAGCTGTACTCACCTCAAACCCCATTCCCAATCCCTGCTTTCAAACTTCGGGGGTGTGGTACGGCGCATAAAATAATGAAAGCGCCGCGGAGTATGAATAAGGCGATGTCCGCTTGAGACGTTAGACGTCTGAAGTCTGATGTCTGATGTCTCCCAGTTCCTAGTCCCTAGTCCCTAGTCACCAGTCACCAGTCACTAGTCACAAGTCCCGTGTCACCTCTTTCACCTGATGCTCGGCATCGAGGAGAATGATGCGGTTTCTGCCGCCCTCTTTGGCGAGGTAGAGGGCATCGTCCATGCGCTTGTAGAAGCCCGACTCGGTCTCCTCCGGCGAGGCGGTGGTGCAGCCGATGCTGGCGGTGAGGAAGGAGCGGTCGGGGAGGCAGATACGCCGGAAGGCCTTCTGCAGGCGGCTCGCTATGATGAGCGCGCTGGGGGGTGTGGTACCGGGGAGGAGAATGACGAATTCGTCCCCGCCCCAGCGGCCGGCAAAGTCGGTCGGACGGATCATGTGTTTCAGGATACTTGCGACTTCGCAGATCACTTGATCCCCTTTGGCGTGACCGAAGGTATCATTGATATGCTTGAAGGTGTCGAGGTCGATCATGAGCGCGGAGAAGTTGAGCCTTCGCGCACGGGTATCTTTATGGCAGCGGCAGAGCATTTCCTCGATCGAGCCACGATTGAGGAGGCCGGTGAAGCTGTCATGGCTGGCAGCGAAGGAGAGTTGTTTCTGTGTCTCTGCGAGTTCTTTCGTGGTTTCCGTGACGAAGGTCGCGAGCCGCTGGATCGTAGAGAGCGCTTCACCAAGGACGACGGGGGCATGCGGCTTCCTCGTCGTACTCACGAGGGGAGCCTCGCCTTCGCGGAAGCAGACGGAGATGAGGGTCATATTGGTCGCTTGTGTTTTTCCATCGATGCGGATGAGCTCGCCATTCACGTACCCGCCGGGCGCGACACAGAAGTCGCTGTAGGCAGACAAGATCTGATTGACATCCTCCTTCAGGAAGTAACGCCGCGTGACACAGGAGATGAGGAGCATCCCTTCGGGGGCAAAGCGCTCGATATGGTCAAGTGCTTCGCGGCTGGAGAGAATGACCTGATCGGGGTCGCCGTAAGCCATCTGCACCTGATCGCCGACGTGGCTGAAAACATTTGTCTGAAGCGCACCGTCGCTTCGATGCTCGAGCGGGAGAATGGAGAGCTGGACCTGATGCCGGCTTCTGACGAGAGGGAAGAGCAACTCGCTTTTCCCGAAATCCGTGCTGTGAAGATATTTCTGATAAAAATAGGCCGCGGGCTTGTGATCGAGGGAGCGGATGACGAGCGGGCCGTCTATCGCTGTGATTGTCATGGTGCGTCCGAGGGGCTGCCAGCCCATGACGCTCGTTGTCATGACCTTTACGTCTCCGGAAAAGGTGACAAGAAGGATACCGCGGGAAAGAATGGCATCCTTGGTGAAGACGTAGATGCCATCTTCATTTCGATAGGTATGGGCATACCCGCCGCAAATGGGAATGTCCTTTCCCAGCTTGTCGAGCGCGGTCAAAAAGGGCTCGAAGTCGTAGCAGCGCTGAGTCATCAGCAGAAGGAGCGCAGAGAGGTCTTTCTGCTTTTGGCAGAAGCTTCGTGCTTTTTCCCCGAGGTCTTCCATGGGCTCTTGGGAAAAGTCATAGATGGCGGTGTGTACGTCACTCTTTTCAAAGAACTGAATGGTGACGACAGTCTGACGGAGGCGCATGCGGCCATTATCGATGCCGCCGGCGGTCGTCATGCCGGCGATCTCTGCCTCGGGGAAGGCAGCACAAAAGAGCCGGGTCATCTCGCGGATCGTTTCCGGCTTATTCCAGTGCGTATATATGGAGATCAGGATCGACTGCTTTCCCGGGACATAGGAGGCTGCAAAAAGACGGATGCAGTTTTCTATGTCATCGAGAGAGCGGAGACAATGGGACATTTGGAGCATGAATCATCAAACCTTTCAGAGGAAGCCTTCGCATGTGCATCGAAGAGGCTTATTGGAAAATGCTGATCTCAGAAAACAAATCTATGGTGCATGTTTTCAAAAGAGTCAGCGTTTCCGGCGGGAAGCGGAAATCCGTTTCTTTCGGTTTTACGATACGCCGCCCACTCGGTAAAAGGTGAAATTTAGGGGGCGTAAATCATTTCTTTTAAATTTACATGCGGCTTTGAAATGGGAATGCAAAATATATTTTAGGGACCTTTATTATAAGATTTTGATAATTCCTAAACGGTAAATACAAAGATTGAAAGTTTCGATTTATACTTTGTTTATATAATGGATTATACCACTCCTTGTTCCGGCTGGGAATAGGTCATATATAGAAATATAGAAAATAATTAAACTGGCTTGTGGTCGAAAGTATAAGGTGGAAGCAGGGATGAGTGACTGGTATTGCGTTTTCATATAAACTAGATATAGGCTACTTCTAGTTATAGTTAGAAGTTAGAAATGAGAAGTGCTGGAAGGGACACACCATTCATATAGTACCCCAATACCCCTCATCATATAAAATAGTTTGTCCATTATTTATATAAAACGCTACGGCGCTTCCTAATTTTATGCGCCGTACCTTCACTCCTAACTCCTCACTCCTAACTTTATTCGGAAGTTGACTTAAATGCCAGTTGTTTAGAAAACGCAATACCAGTCACAAGTCACTAGTCACCAGTCACTAGGCACTGGTCTAGTCATCCCCCGTCCCTTGTGATATGATAGAGAAAATTTTTTTACTACGAAGACTCATGATAAAGGAGGATCTCAGATGGAAGATCCCAATTATGAACAGACAGATATTTTTGCATTCATGATGGAAAAGCCGGCGGGGAAGAAGCCAAAGGCGCGTACAAAGAAGGCGGCTCCTTCCTCGGAGCAAAAACGTGCGAAGGCGGCTGTCTCGGAAGAAGCGTCACTCTTTGGCGAAGGAATGGCACAAGAGAAGAAGCCGGCTCGCGGGAAGAAGGCTTCATCGAAAGCGTTGGTCGCTTCCCCGAAGGCAGCGCCGCAGCTAAAAGCGGCAGCGAAAAAAGGGGAAGAGAAGGAAATGAGTGAGCTGGGGAATGCCGCGTCCGGAAAGGGCAGCTGGCGGGAAAAGATCTGGGAATTCGACATCACCCATCCCTCGCAGGATATTAAGGACACGATGAAGGAGGCGCTCGTGGCCGAAGGCTTCATGAAGCGCGAGGCGAATAAAGTCTTCAAGGGGCTTTTCTTCAAGGAAAAGATCTTTAATACGAAGAACCAGGCGCTGGAGTATTTAGAGCGTGTCCCGACTTCGTATGCAGTGAAGTACAAGATCGGTATCGAGCCTTCGCCCAAGATGATCGCTCTTGCCAAACGTCTCAAAGAAAAGGAAGAGCGTCTCGCCGCCTATCAAGAGACGCAGAATGAGAAAAAGTTCGCAGGGGACTTCATCACCTGCCCGCACTGCCATTCGCGTGTGAATGCGGACTTCGTAAAACCCCCGCTCTGTCCGGTGTGCGGCGATGACATGCGCTCGGATACTGCGGTGAAGACCATCCGCACTCTTGAGGAGGCGGTAGCAGAGCTCAGAAAGCGCCTTGAGGATACCGCAAGGAAGTACAACAGCAAATTCACCGGCGGTGAGAAATGGATCATCCGCCTCGTGAATCCGTTCTGGGAAGAAAAGTGATGAGACGAAGAGACTGGGAGACGTCAGACATCAGACATCAGACAGCTGACATCTGGAGCCTAAAGTCTCAAGCGGGCATCGCCCCGTTTCGTCATCCTGAGCGGCGAGAAACATCGTATGTGAGATAACGAATGCCAGAACAGCTGCGACCTGAGCCGAAGGATCTCGGCGAAGCCGCCGCCACAACCCTGAACCCCGAACCCCATACCTTGAACCTTCCACCCCGTTGTTTTATAATTAAGGAAACGCTGATTAAATAGCAGAGCCGGATTTCATATGGATTTTTATACATAGCTTCGTCATCATCTTCCTTAAATAGCTCGCTATTCGCGTCAGATGATTCCTTGCTCTGTGTAAAAATCCAAGAATGAAATCAGACAACGATTTAATCAGTGTTTCCTTAAGTGGTCAAATTTCATATCATTGGCAACGAAGTCCATAGCAAAGTAGTTTTGCTGTGGACTTTTTTGAAGCGAAGGCTTCAGGAGGGAAAACTATGTACAGTATGGCAGCACCCCATGCGAAGGGGAAAAGCGCAGAGGACAATATTTTTGCCGCAAACAACCGCGCGATCGCGCTGGCGGAGAAGATCGGCACAGAGAATGTGGTGAATGCGACCGTCGGATCCATTCTGGATGAAGATGGCAGTCTGGTCGTGCTGGATGTGGTGAAAGAGGCTCTCTCGGCCCTCACGCCGAAGGAAATGTGCGCGTATGCGCCGATTCAGGGATATCGAGCCTTTCTGGATGCCTGCATCGACCAGTGCTTTGGCAAGTCGCGTCCGGAGGGTTACATCGATGCCTGCTCGACCCCCGGCGGTACGGGCGTGCTGCATCATGTGGTGCACAACTACTCGGAGGTCGGAGACGAGGTCCTCATCTCTGACTGGCACTGGGGCGCCTATGACAGCCTGATCGATGACAACAACCGCAAGGTGCGCACCTTCTCTCTTCTGACAGAGGACGGTCATTTCCATGCAGCAGATTTCAAGGACAAGGTGGAAGATATCCTCTCTCGTCAGGACAATATCGTCATCATCCTGAATGGCATCGCGAACAATCCGACGGGCTATTGTCTCTCGGATGAGGAATGGCAGGCAGCCATCGATGTATTGAAAGAGGCGGTCCGGGATGAAACGAAGAAGGCGATCCTCATTCCGGATGTGGCTTACCTTGACTACAGCGGCGAGAAGGAGGAATGCAGAAAATTCTTCCGTCTCTTCGGCGGCCTTCCGAAGAATATTCTGACGGTCTGTGCTTACACCCTGTCCAAGGGCTTCACCATGTATGGACAGCGCATGGGCGCGATGATCGGGATCTCCTCCGATAAGGATGTCATCAAAGAATTCGTAGACATCAACCAGTACGCCAGCCGTGCGACCTGGTCGAACTGCAACAGTGCAGCGCAGAATGCGATGATCCGCATCTGCAGCGACGATGAAAAGATCAAGGCGCTCGACGCAGAGCGCGCCAAGTATTTCCGCCTCATTCAGGACAGAGCGGCGATCTTCATGAAGGAAGCGAGAGAGGAAGGCGTGAAATTCGTCCCCTACATCTCCGGCTTCTTCATCACCATCCCTGTCACCAAGTCTCAGGCGGTCTGCGACTATCTGGAAAAGGAGCATGTCTTCATGGTACCGCTGAAGAAAGGCATCCGCCTCGCCGTCTGCTCCGTCTCCAAACCTAAGATGGCCGGTCTTGCCCACAAGCTCGCCATCGCGATCAAAGAAGCAGGCGCAGAGCAGTAGGGGGATGGCAGATGACATCCATGCAGCGAGACGATTTATGAGATGATCTCAAAACGCGCAGCCCCGTAGAGAAGGGACGCGCCAAAGGCGCAGGATGGATCCCCGTTGCGGTTTGAAAGCAGGGATGAGTGGCTGGGGATTAGGAAGCGCGAGTGATTTGCGACTTGAATACCGCTTTTGGGCATCGCCGTTTACAAAAATCGGAGCTTGGGTACTGCCGTATATCGCCTGTTTGAAACACATTTTCCCACTCTCTTTCATACCGCCAGTGCCCTATCCGCCCCTGTGGGGCACCTTCCCCTCGAGGGGAAGGCTTTGTTTCGAAAATACCGCTATTCCCAGCCAACCTCCGCCCCTTCGGGGCACCTCCTTCCATAGGAAGGAGGGAGTGTCCACGCGAGCCCCTTCCCTTGGAAGGGGCTGCCGAGCGCAGCGAGGCGGGGTTGGCTTCCTTTTTGGGCGGCGCTCGGGTGCTCTCGTACATTGTTTGCTTGAAATGCATTTCCCCACTTTCTTTCATACCGTCAGCGTCCTATCCGCCCCTGCGGGGCACCTTCCTCTTGAGGGGAAGGCTTTGTTTCGAAAATACCGCTATCCCCAGCCAACCTCCGCCCCTTCGGGGCACCTCCTTCCATAGGAAGGAGGGAGTGATCACACGAGCCCCTTCCTTTGGAAGGGGCTGCCGAGCGCAGCGAGGCGGGGTTGGCTTACTTTTTTGCGGCGCTCGGGTGCTCTCGTACATTG
>SKED01001520.1_pt1 | contig 19721 bp, 18 predicted proteins | sample 4826651 | NCBI WGS metagenome assembly SKED01 (sample SAMN11008818, study PRJNA524170) | human gut metagenome | biome: Human fecal sample; material: Feces; isolation source: fecal sample from pouch patient p19 | host: Homo sapiens | place: Israel: Tel-Aviv | collected 2016-06-28 | reverse complement strand
AAAGAGTTAGGAACATATATGCTTCTTGGCATTGAGAAAAAAGAAATTGCCCACTTAGTTGTAATTGAAAATATACTGTTGGGAATTTTAGCAATTGTATTAGCTATTCCTATTGGCTTTTTATTCAGCCAGTTTGTGTCGTTAGTAATTGTAAACTTACTGGGTATTCCAAAAACTCTATTTATTTCTTTGAATTTTGTTTCTATTGGACTATTGATAATTTATTTTTTAACTATTTATGTTTTGGTTTTACTTAATCTATTAAGAAGAATAAGTAAAATGACGATACGTGATTTTCTTTATTTTGATAAACAAAATGAAAAGAAAATGTTCCGTGACAGTAAAAAAAGAAATGTCATTTTTGTCTTAAGTATTATTCTTGGTGTGATTTCTCTTTTTCTCTGGAATTCACGTTGCACTATGGATAACTTTAATAAGCAAGAAACACTTACCTATTTAATGGTAAGCGTAATCATGTTGATTATCAGCATTTATGGTATATCTACAACTTGTGCAGATATGTTCTTGACTGTTTTGTTAAAGAATAAAAAAATGAAATATCAAAATGATAATCTGTTTGTAGCAAGAACATTTGCTTCTAAAGCAAGAACAATGAGCTTCACATTTGGTACATTGTCTATGTTGATTTTAATTTCACTGCTGGCTCTGAATTATTCTAGTATCAACAAAGCTTCGTATGATATCAGCGTGAATTTAAATGCACCATATGATGTACAACTCTTTGATGATAAGCAGGTATTTGATGAATATATTCGAGTAATTGAAGAAGAATATACGATTGATAATACCATTGAGTACGACATTTATAAAGAGCCGAATCATCAGGTACAAAATTTCTTCCAATCAGAATATTATGATTTTGACCCAGTCTTGAAGTTAAGTGATTATAATAGGTTACTAGAATTAAGAAAGATGCCGTTGCTTTCTTTAAATGATAACGAATACTATATAGTTACAAATAGCAAGTTTGCATATGAGGTTGAAGATAACAAAGACATTGAAACTATAACAGTAGCAAATAAAAATTTGAAATTAAAAGGATATGACACTAAGTCTTATTGGAACTCTATAACTAATACTGGCAGATTTGTTGTTGTACTTCCAGATAAATATGTTCAAGGACTTGAAGTATCAGAAAATCATTTGATTATAGATACAAAAGAAGAAACAGATGCAGAATTAGAAAACAAGATAAAAGAAGATATGCAACATCAATTAGTAAAGGTTGATAAAAATGGAGAAATAAATGACGAATCGTATAGAGTAAATGTAAGAGGTGCAGAAATAGAACAACAAAAAGCAATGGTTGCAATAGTAGCCAGTCTGTTTATGTACATTGCATTTATTTTGATTTCCGCAGTAGGGACAATTTTGGCAGTTCAATCATTGAGCGACTCTACTAAATACAAATATCGCTACTTGACCTTGCGAAGATTAGGAATAAATGATAAGTCGCTATTTAAGACAATCAGAAAACAATTATTGATATTATTTTGTGTCCCTGCAATATCAGCAATATTGTGTTCTTTTGTGATGATGTCGTCATTGAATAATGTGTATCAACAAATTTTGGGAGATAAACACCTTTATCTAATCTACTTTGGCTTGAATTTAATTATCTTCTTCCTAATTTATAGTATTTACTGGATTGCAACGTATATTGGTTTTAAACGAAATATCAACGAGGAGAGTTAGACTTTTCTAGCTCTCCTACTGTGAAATTATTATAATGATAAATCAAGGGGGTGTTGAAATGAGAATAGCGATTATCGAAGATGATGAAATCACTCGTTTGGAGCTTTCTAAACTATTGAACACACAAGGATATGAAACAGTTTTATTGACTGACTTTGGAAATCTGACAGAGGAATTAAAGCAATATTCCATAGAACTGGTTCTGCTTGATATTAACCTGCCGTATGAGAATGGCTACGAAGTATGCAGGAAAATAAAACAAGTCATGCCAGTACCGATTATCTTTGTAACAAGCAGAGATACAAATGCTGACGAATTGAAAAGTATTCAAGTGGGCGGAATTGACTTCATCACAAAGCCGTATGACACGCTTATTCTTCTTGAGAAGATCAAGCGTGCATTGCAGTTGTCAAACCCGAGTAATTTCCGTGAGCTTGTCAAAAAAGATTGTACCCTTGATTTACATTTATCCATTTTGAAGTATCAAGAGCAAAGCATTGAACTGACAAGAAATGAATTTCGTATTTTGTACTACTTCTTTATGAACGAAGATAAAGTTATTAGCAAAGAAGAACTATTGGAAAAGCTGTGGAATGACAAATATTATATAGACGAAAATGTATTATTGGTTAATATGACCCGTCTAAAAAAGAAAATGAAAGAAATCGGTATTGTTCATTTATTGGAAAATATACGAGGAAAGGGTTGGAAACTGTGAGTTTTTTTACATTCTTAGAAGAAAAAATAACAGAGATATTGTTTCAGCTTTTCTTTCTTGCCGTAGTAGCATTTCTCTTGATTTTCTACGGTGTAGATACGCTGTTTGTTGTATCGCTGGTAATTCTGTTCATCAGCATACAAGGGCTTTTTCAATGGTGTTTGTATCGGAAGAAACGTAACGCTTCACAACATATTATTGATTTAGTAGACGGACTGGAAGAAACCTATTATATTGCAGACGTTTTACCAAAGCCAAAAGAATTTCAAAATAAAGCCTATTGCTACGCACTAAAAAAAGCCTGCAAATCTATGAATGATGAAATCGGCAAAATCACAGAGGAAAAGCAGGACTATCAAGAATATGTGGAAAGTTTCGTCCATGAAATTAAAATACCGATAGGAGCATTGTCTTTGACGTTTGACAATACAAAAAATTACACATTAAAAAAAGAAACAGACAAAATATTTCAGTTAGTGGAACAAATGCTCTACTATGCAAGAAGCGAAAATACGGAAAAGGACTATTTTGTAAAACAGTTGCAGTTAGACGAAGTGATACATAATGTCATTCTGAAATTCCGTCATTCGCTTATGGAAAGAAAAGCAATTATCAATATCCATGACATAGAAAATGTCATTTATACTGATGAAAAATGGCTGACATTCATTCTATCTCAAATCGTGCAAAATGCGATTAAGTATTTTGATAAGCAAGAAAATAAACTGACGATATACAGTCAAGACAATGGTACAAATATATTACTTGTGGTTGAAGATAATGGTTGTGGAATAAAAGCGTCTGATTTATCCCGTGTATTTGAAAAAGGTTTTACGGGTTCAAATAGAAACAAGGCAAATGCAACGGGTATGGGACTGTATCTATCGAAAAAATTATGCGATAGGTTGGGCTTGAAATTGGATATTGCTTCTACGGAAAAAGAATATACAAGACTGACCATTACATTTCCAAAAGGAACAGTTCATAATTTTTCAGAGTAATTTGAAAACCATGCCAACATTGATACGGTGCTTTAAGGGGGCTTGCATTATGGAAAGCTTTAAGTACAATTATTTGCAATCAAATTCCACCTAATAGCACACTATTAAAAATTGAATATGTTTTAGCTTTAAAGGCTCGTACAGACTATATGTTTTGTGCGGGCTTTTTTCATACCCGAAAAAAATTTAAAAATTTTTCAAAAGAGGTCATTAAATCACACCTTTCATTCCCTATATGGTGCGGAAAGAGGGATAAACACTTTTCAAATCATAGTGGAAAGGGGGTGAGATTGATGAAACCGTCTGACTTCCAGAAAACAGTTCAATGTCGCTTTGAAAGTTGTTTGAAGAAAGTTGTCCGTCATATTGTAAAGGACTACCAACAAGGATTGAAACGACGAAAAGATAAAGAAATTCCATTCTGTGAACTTCCAGAAATTTTCGTTGAAAATTTTGCTGTGTGGGATGACTACGAAACAGATTATACAATCTTTTCAGTATGTGGCATTGATATTCGTGTCCTTGATGATGAGCTGGCAGAAGCCTTGAAAAAACTTCCAGAAAGAAAGAGAAATACTCTGTTAATGTATTACTTCTTGGAAATGACAGAAAGTGAAATTGCCAACTTACAAAAGATTACGCAAAGCGGTGTATTTAGAAACCGACATCATGCTTTGGAAACTATGAAAAAAATACTAAAGGAGAAGCAGTAAAATGAAGCAAACATTTAAGAAGCCGTCCTACTATTTGCTTTCGCAAGCAATGGACGGGGACGAAAAAGCGATTGAAAAAATACTGGCATTTTATGACCCGTACATATCAAAGTGCTGTTTGCGCCCACTTTATGATGAATACGGCAATGTCTATATTGTTGTAGATATGGAGTTAAAGGGACTTATCCGAGAAGCACTTATCAAAATGATTTTAGGGTTTGATATTGCCTTAGAAATCGAAGAAGAATAAGCAGTTTTTAGCAGAGCATGGTTTAATGTCCCCCTCTTTCCTGCTCTGCCCTGCTTTTACATGAAAGCAACACGCTTTCGCCACAGCTCTTTGACAACTGAATAAAGCAGACAGATACGTTTGTGAGATAGCGAGCCACGGGGACTGTACGCCACGACCTTTCCAAAAGAAAGCGAGCGACCCACGCAGTGATCCGAGAGCGACTGTTGGAAAAGTCGTTTTGCCATGACCTATCCTCACAGAATAATGATACGTCCGCATGGTGCGGTTCTGCCCACAAGAATGGGAATAGTTGAGATACTAATGGAGCTTTCCAAAGCCGTCTGTCTGCTTATGTAACTTATAAATAGACACACAGTAAAGGGGGTGTTACATTATGTTAAATACTGATGTGTTAAATGATGTGATGTTCCAGCGAGGTAAGGTGTTGGAATATGAATAAAACGAAGATAAGAGCAACGGAACAGCCGATTGCTGTTGATATAGAGGGACTGTCTGCTATGTTATCTTGTGGTCGTGCTACTGCAAGAAAGATTGGCGAGCAGGCAGGAGCAAAAATTGTGATAGGTCGCAGGGTTCTTTATTCCATAGAAAAAGTCAAGAAATACTTGTTATATTTGGAAGAATAGAGCGATTTTCTATTTATGTTCTCTGGCGTGTGTAGTATAATAAGAAAGGACAAAGCACGCTGTGAGAACAAGAAAAGAGGCTTTTTCAGAAAGGAATGGTTCTCATGGCAATTAGTAGAAAAGACCCAAAAGGAAGAAAATTAAGAGAGGGCGAAAACTGGCGTAATGATGGAAGATACAGTTATCGTTATACAGATGTAAGAACAGGCAAGAGATTGACAGTCTATGCACAAGATTTACCAGAGCTTCGAGAAAAAGAGAAGCAGATTGCAAAAGATATGGAAGATAATATATTGACAGACGGAGCAATCAAAAAAATGACGCTTAACACGTTGTTTGAGCGTTATATGGCAACTCGTGAGCTGGCTGATACTACAAGAGTTAGTTATGTTCGTGCTTGGGAAAACAGAGTAAAAGACGAGATTGGAAATATTAAAGTTGTTCAGCTTTTACCCTCACATATTAAAGCGTATTATGCGAAACTTTCCAAAGCTGGATATGCTTATTCTACAATCAAGTATATTCACAACCTGCTTTATCCTGCATTAGAAATGGCTGTTGATGATGATATTATCCGAAAGAACCCTGCAAAAAGTTCCATTAGTGATTATGGAAAACCAGCAGAGGAAAAAGAAGCCTTAACAGTTTCTCAACAAGAAAAGTTTATGGAGTTTGTAAAACAGAGCAATGTCTATAACACATATTATCCTATGTTTACCATAATGATTGGTACGGGGTTAAGGTGTGGGGAGCTTATTGGTCTTACATGGAAAGATATAAACATCAAGGCAAAAACGGTTAATGTAGACCACCAGCTCATTTATAAGAATTTAGGCGACGGTTGCAAGTTCCATATCTCAACACCAAAAACGTCGTCGGGTATTCGTATTATACCTATGACACAAGAAGTTGCAAAAGCCTTTGAGGAACAAAGAAAAATCAATTTTATGCTTGCAAAGGATAAGAGCATTGAGGTGGACGGGTGTTCGGGGTTTGTCTTTACAGCAAAATCGGGCAGACCGCTTATGCCGAATGGCGTAAATAGTGTTTTATACAACATTGTAGACGCATATAACAAAACCGAAGTAGAGAGAGCAAAAAAAGAGCATAGGAAAGCAGAGCTGTTACCAAAGTTTTCAGCTCATGTAATGCGTCACACAGCTTGTACCAGAATGGCAGAGTGCCGTATGGATGTAAAAGTTCTTCAATATATTATGGGACACGCTCATATAGATGTAACAATGGAAGTGTATAACCATATTGGAGAGCTGACAAGGATTGAAAATGAGATTGCAAGACTAGATAGTATGGTGTTAAATGCTTGACACCACAAAAAGAGAAATTGGTGTCAAATTGGTGTCAAAACAGAAAAAATCACAATTTCAAAAGAAATAAGATACTGCAAACCATTGATTTTAAAGGGTTTGCAAAAAAAATCTCAAAAAATTAGCACTCACCTCTTGACAGTGCTAATAATAAGTGTTATATTACAGCTAGAACAAAGGAAGGGGAACAAAAAGAGATGATAAAGATTCCACCGACCGGTGTTTGAGATGACAACAACACTTCAGAGTAAATCCGAATGTGCTAAATAAATTAATAAATGTCTTTTGAAAGGAGATATGACTTATGTTAATGCCTAGTATTTTTGGAGAGAACTTATTGGATGATTTCTTTGGAGAACCATTTGGAGGATATGATTACAGTGAATCCGGACTTATGACAACGGATGTAAAAGATACCGATAAAGGCTATGAAGTAACGATGAACATGCCTGGAGTTAAAAAAGAAGATGTAAAAGCAGAACTGAAAGATGGTTATCTGACAGTCAGTGCTGAGACGAACACGAAGAAAGATGAAAAAGCTGAAGATGGCAAGTACATCCGCCGTGAACGTTACAGTGGATCCTGCAGCAGAAGCTTTTATGTAGGTGACGGTGTCAAACAGGAAGACATCAAAGCCAAATTTGAAGACGGTACATTGAAACTGTTCGTACCGAAAGAAGCAGCAAAACCTGCTGTAGAACAGAAGAAATACATTTCCATTGAGGGATAATCAGAATACGGATTGTAAGCGTCCGATTACAAGGCTGCCAGATGAGGCAGCCGCTTAAAAAGAAAGTTAGCTAAATTCAGATAGATTTATAAGGAGGAACGACTTATGTTAATGCCTAGTATTTTTAATGATAACTTATTTGATGATTTCTTTGATTTTCCATTTTATGATGATAAAGCAGATCGTAAGATCCAAAGAAAACTGTATGGACATCATGCAGGCAATCTGATGAAGACAGATATCAAAGAGAAAAAAGATGGATACGAACTGGAGATTGATCTTCCGGGATTCAAGAAAGATGAAGTTACAGCAGAACTGAATGACGGATATCTGACAGTCAGCGCTGCCAAAGGACTGGATCAGGATGAGCAGGAGAAAGAAACTGGTAAGTACATCCGTCGTGAACGTTACGCAGGAGCCTGCCAGAGAAGTTATTATGTAGGTGAAGATATCACGGAAGAAGATATCAAGGCTGAGTTTAAGCATGGTATCCTGAAACTCTTTGTCCCGAAGAAAGAAGTAAAACCGGCAGTAGAAGAGAAGAAATATATCAGTATCGAAGGATAATGACAACACGTTAAAAACTTTCAAATACACCATATGATGAGGGCAGCATACAGGAGCAAAATCCTGTATGCTGCCCTTTTTGCCATCTATATAAATGGAAATTTGAGAAAGTCTGGATAGTATAATGAAATTAGGATTTGATCTGTATTTCGAGATGTGGAAAAAGGGAGAAATATCCATCAGAAAAGTTGTGTAGTAGTGGTGAATCGAAAAATAAAATCTGAGAGAGTTTTCGAATGTGGGAATCGGAGAATTACAGATAATGAAAAATCAACCATGGGAAAGGGAATGTTTAGTGTTATGGCATGGACATTCCCTTTTCTGGACATAAGGATAATAAGAGGAACAGTTTGCTGGCATCGGCAAGCTGTATTATAGAAAAAGCCCTGCTTTATGCAAGGCTTTTGAAGTATGAGAAAGATTTTCATTTACCAGATTCCAAGCACATGCTGCATGGAAAGACTGGCGATCGTGATACCGATCCAGCAACAGAAACCAAGAGCGAGTGGTTTGCCGCCGGTTTTGATCAGCTTGATGATATTCGTATTCAGACCGACTGCACTCATGGCGAGGACGATGAAGAACTTGCTGAGTGTCTTCAGCGGAGTAAATACATCTGCGGATACGCCGGCTGAAGTTGCGATCGTTGTGATCACGGAAGCGAGAACAAAGTAGAGGATGAACATCGGGAAAATCTTTTTAAATTCCACTTTCTTTCCTTCGGCTTTGGAGTTGCGTGTCCGGATAAATGCGAGAACTAGTGTGATCGGGATGATCGCGAGCGTTCTGGTAAGTTTGACCGTAACTGCCTTATCCAGTGTGGCAGAACCGAGAGCGTAGAGCGAATCCCAGGTGGAAGCTGCTGCAGTTACGGAAGAGGTATCGTTGATCGCAGTTCCGGCAAAGATACCGAAGGCTTCCCCGCTTTTGGTTGAGAATCCAAGCAGTGCACCAAGTGACGGGAAGAACAGTGCGGCGAGCATGTTGAAAAAGAAGATAACAGAGATTGCCTGTGCAACTTCTTCATCATCCGCATCAATGACCGGTGCTGTTGCGGCAATTGCAGAGCCTCCGCAGATGGAAGATCCGACACCGACCAGTGTGGAAATATTTCCCGGTACATGCATAACTTTATGTAACAGATATGCAATGATCAGGGACGTTGAAATCGTCGTTACGATAATTGGCAGTGACTGTTTTCCGGTTTCCAGAATCACGGAGAGATTCAGTCCGAAACCGAGAAGGATTACAGCGTACTGAAGAACCTTCTTTGACACAAAAGTAATACCGTCCTGAAACATGGATTTGTCTTTTAATAATAAAGTAATGATCATTCCGGCAAGGATACCGAATACCGGTCCGCCGATGATCGGAAATGTCTGTCCAAGGAACCAGCATGGAACTGCGATGACCAGACAAAGTAAGATGCCTTTCCAGCTTTTTGTTATAAAATTCATAGAAATACCCCTTTCAAGTGAAATAAATAAGTTACTCTCATAACAATCTGTCCTATCATAGCATAAAAACAGCAGAATAAAAAGATGAAGGAAGGAAAATTCCCAAAGTAATTTGAGAATAAGGTGGAAATAACGAAAGATTCCCTATATAATAATATGTGATTTTGGGGACAAGGAGGTAAAGTGTGATAAAACGGGGAATCCGGACATTGCACAAAAGAAAGTGATGCATACACTGAAAAAATTTGTAAAATATTATGCGCCGTACAGGACAGTATTCTTTCTGGATCTGATCTGTGCGGCGATCATCAGTCTGGTGGATCTTGCATTTCCACAGATTTTAAGATCACTGACAAAGACTTTATTTACAGAGGATCCGTCACAGATCCTTGGAGCACTTCTGCCGATCGGACTGGCTTTGCTTGTGATGTATATCATACAGACATTTTGTAAATATTATGTCAGTTATCAGGGTCATATGATGGGGGCACATATGGAACGGGATATGCGCCAGAAGTTATTTGATCATTATGAGAGACTTTCTTTTTCTTATTATGATCAGAATAATTCCGGACAGATGATGAGTAAGCTGGTGTCGGATCTGTTTGATATTTCCGAGTTTGCGCACCATGGACCGGAGAATTTATTTATATCCGTAATTAAAATCGTTGGTTCGTTTACATTTTTGTTTCTTATTAACTGGAGACTGGCGATTCCGCTGCTTGTGATGGTTGTATTTATGCTGATCTTTTCTTATAAGCAGAACCGTCAGATGCAGGAGACTTTTATGGACAACCGGAGAAAGATCGGGGATGTCAATTCCAGTCTGCAGGATACGCTTGCGGGAATCCGTGTGGTGCAGTCTTTTGCAAATGAAAAGATTGAACGGGAGAAATTCGAGAAAAGCAATGAAGGATTTCTGGTATCCAAGGATGCAAACTATCATTGTATGGGAAGCTTTATGAGTGGCAATCTTTTCTTCCAGGGAATGATGTATCTGATCACATTAGTGTTCGGCGGATGGCTGATCGCACATGGGAAAATGGAAGCTGCCGATCTTGCCATGTATGCGCTTTACATCGGAATTTTTATCAGCCCGATCCAGATTCTTGTGGAGCTTACCGAGATGATGCAGAAAGGTCTTTCCGGTTTCCGGCGCTTTCTGGATGTTGTGGAGACGGAGCCGGAGATTGTAAATGCACCGGATGCGGAGCCACTTGAAAATGTAAAGGGTGAAGTGGAATATAAAAATGTTTCTTTCCATTACAGCGATGATGATACGCCGGTACTGGATCGGGTATCTTTTAAGATCCCGGCTGGCAGATCCATTGCCCTTGTGGGACCGTCGGGAAGTGGAAAGACGACGATCTGTTCCCTGCTTCCAAGATTTTATGATGTGACCGGAGGTGTGATCACGATCGACGGGCAGGATGTAAGAAAGCTGACACTGGAAAGTCTGAGAAGCCAGATCGGACTGGTACAGCAGGATGTCTATCTGTTCTGTGGATCGATCAGGGAAAATATTGCTTATGGAAAACCGGGGGCATCGATGGAAGAAATTATCGATGCGGCGAAGAAGGCAAATATCCATGAATTTATCATGTCCCTGCCGGATGGATATGACAGCTTTGTAGGAGAACGAGGAACCCGTCTGTCGGGTGGACAGAAGCAGAGGATTTCGATTGCAAGAGTATTTCTTAAGAACCCGCCGATATTGATTTTGGACGAGGCGACCAGTGCGCTTGACAATGAGAGTGAGCGCTGGATCCAGCAGAGCTTGGAAGAGCTTGCGAAGAACCGGACCACGATCACGATCGCACACCGGCTTTCTACGATCCGCAATGCGGATGAGATTCTTGTGGTTGCAAATAATGGAATCGCTGAACGGGGAAATCATGATGAATTGCTTGAGCAGGGTGGAATTTATGCGCATTATTATGAGATGTCATAATAGTAAGTGAGAAAATCAAAATAAGTAAACAAAAAAGCTTCTTTTCAGAAAAACAGGAGGGCCGTTTCTGAAAAAGAAGCTTTTTATATCGTAAAATTGTAAGCAGTGTGTGCTGGTCTATATTTGCAAAACATTACACAGCTTAGTCACACATATGGCAGGCTGCGCATGCAGACGGTGTCGTTGCGCATCCGCCGAGAGCTGTCTCCCGAAGCTCTGCCGGAAGACGCTTTCCTACAGTGTACACCGCTTCCAGCATTTCATCGAATGGAATCAGCTGGCGTACTCCGGAAAGGGCGATCTCTGCAGCGATCGTTGCATTTGCCACACCGGCAGCATTACGGTTCTGGCAAGGATATTCGACCAGCCCGCCGACCGGATCGCAGACCAGACCGAGCATATTCATAAGAACAGTAGATGCTGCGGCAAGGGATTGTTCCGGGGATCCGCCCATCAGTTCAACGGTTGCAGATGCCGCCATTGCAGATGCGATTCCGACTTCTGCCTGACATCCACCGACTGCTCCGGCGACAGTTGCATTGCGCATAGCAAGATAACCGATCGCGCTGGCATTATAAAGTCCCTGCTTGATCTGTTCATCGGAAAGATCATAGGTTTCCTGGAGGGCAAGCAGAAGTCCCGGAACGATACCGGCAGATCCGGCAGTCGGGGAAGCTACGATCACACCCATGGAAGCATTGGTTTCCAGAGTTGCCATCGCGTAAATGACAGCTCTTTCCAGAAGATCTCCGCAAAGACCTTTTCCGGTATCTTTGTGATCTGAGATCTTTTTTGCTTCGCCACCGATCAGTCCACCCATGGATTTGACCGGGGTATGGATCGGAGTAGAAGCGGCTGATTTCATGATCTCAAGAACACGATCCATTTTGCGGTCTGTCTCTTCCGGATCCTGTTCTCCCTCTGTGAGCTCTCTCTGAAGCATCACAGCAGAAATTGAAAGGCCTTGTTCCTGACAGACTTTTAATAATTCTTTTGCATTTCTAAAATCCATAATCTGTATTCTCCTTCCAATTACATCTGAACAACCATAACGTTGTATACATTTTTGTTTCTTCTGATTGTATCTGCGATATCTTCCGGTACCAGATCATCGGATTCTACGATGGTATAAGCGGTATTTCCTTTGGATTCGCGGAACAGACGCATGAATGCGATATTGATTCCAAGTTCACTGAGGCATTTGGTAATGTAAGCAACAACGCCCGGTGCATCTTTCTGGACGACGACGATCGAGCTGTATTCTCCGGTAAAATCAACCTCCACACCATTGATCCGGCACAGGCGGGCTTTTCCGCCACCGAGAGATTCTCCGCGGATCATCATCTCCTGCCCTTCTTCATTTACCATCAGGATATCGACGGTATTCGGGTGTACGTCGGTTTCTACGTTGTTCGGAATGAAAGAATATTCGATTCCGTTATCTGTCGCGATCTGGAAGGAATCGCGGATGCGCACGTCATCGGTGGCAAATCCCATAATACCGCCGAGAAGAGCACGGTCCGTACCATGACCGTGATAGGTTTTGGCAAAAGATCCATAAAGGGTAAATTCTACTTTTTTAAGAGAACCGGTGAGAAGCTTTCTTGCAAGCAGAGCGATTCTGGCAGCTCCCGCAGTATGGGAGCTTGATGGTCCGATCATATTCGGTCCCATGACATCAAAAACACTGATAAAGGACATAGTAAACCTCCTGTAAAAAATAGTTTCACGTACGTAAAAAGGATTGACGTCTTATTAGTTATATTGTACCATCAACTTATGAGTGAAACAAATTCATAGATTTTATGAAGATGTTGAAAATTTTTCATAATGGAGTCAGAAGATGGAATTACGTCAATTACAGACTTTTATACAGATCGCGCAGATGCAGAGCTTTTCCAGAACGGCAGAGATGCTGGGGTATTCGCAGTCGGCAGTGACGGTTCAGATCCGCCAGCTGGAAAACGAACTTGGGAAAAGGCTGTTCGACCGGACAGGAAAGAAAGTGGTGCTTACCCCGCAGGGGGAAGAATTTCTGGAGCATGCCAACCGGATCCTTTATGATGTTCATCAGGCGAAAGCATCCATGAATGATACGGATGAATTGAAAAATCCACTTCACATCGGGACGATCGAGTCTCTGTGTACGGTGAAGTTTCCAAAGATCATAAGGAAATTCAGGGAACAGTATCCCAGGGTTTCTATCCGGATCACGGTAGATTCTCCGGAAAAGCTGATCCAGATGATGGAACATAATGAACTGGATCTGATCTATATTCTGGATACACCAAGATGGGACAGCAACTGGATCAAGGTGATGGAGAAGGCAGAACCGGTCATGTTTGTGACATCAGTCAGTCACCGGCTGGCAAAAGAAAGAAATTTATTGCTTGATGATCTGCTGAAAGAGCCTTTTTATCTTACAGAGCGCAATGCCAATTACAGGCAGGCACTTGATGGTCAGCTGGCGTTAAGAAGAAAAGAGCTTTCTCCGATGCTGGAGATCAGTGATACTGCATTTATCAAAAAAATGCTGATGCGTGGGGGAGGCGTTTCATTCCTGCCACGTTTTGCAGTGGAAGATGATATTGAGAAAAAGAAGCTCACACTTTTGGATGTGAAAGATATAGAAATTACGATGTATCGTCAGATTTTCTATCATAAAAATAAGTTCAAGACAAAAGAGATGGAGAAATTTGCAGAGTTTGCACTGGCGGACAACTAAGAGAAAATACGGCTATGGATAAGAAAAATATACTGGGAGAATCCAGAACAAGACAATTGCGGAATTTTGCAAAAATAAATAAAAAAAATCAGTTGACAAATGGAAAATATCAGCATATACTACAACTAATTAAAGCGATAAACCGATGAACAAGAGGAGTAAGTAAAGATATTTATTTCCAGAGAGCTGCCGGTGGTGGAAAGGCAGTAGTAAGAGTTTTTACCGAATGGACTTGTGAGGGCAGCTTGAAACTGCAGAGCAGGAGTAGACGCTGACGGGATGCTCGCCCGTTACCAAGGAGATGTGTATGTCAGTACGCAGTTGAGAGGTCGGCGAAGACCGGCAATAAGGGTGGTACCGCAGAAGTAGAATTTCAAGAGCTTTTGTCCCTGTATAAGTGAAAAATTATACGAGGACAAAGGCTCTTTTTGCGTGCTACAAAGAGGGCGTGCACATCCGAAAAAGAATCATTTTTGTGCTCGCACAAAGAATGATTCTTTACAGGACGTATAAGCAGTCTTCACACGACCGAGATGCAGCGTAAGCGTAATTGAGATGTGTAAAGACGCACGCCCGGTATAAATCATTCAAAAACAAGCTTACTCAACATAAAAACAACAACGAAAATTCAGGAGGAAAGAATCATGTACCCAGATTGTGATGAAATTTTAAAAATGGCACCGGATTATGACATTATTCCGGTTTGCCGTGAAATCTACGCAGATGTTATTACACCGATCACACTTCTACGGAAGCTTGCAGCAGTCAGCCAACGCTATTATCTGCTGGAGAGTGTAGAGGGAGGCGAAAAGTGGGGACGTTATTCTTTCCTTGGGTTTGATCCGGTGATGCGTGTAAAATGCAATTGTGGAAAAGTAACGATAGAAAAGGACGGCGAAGAAACGGAAAAGGTGACAGACAAACCGCTTGAAGTGCTGCGGGAAATTTTAAAAGATTACAAAGCACCGAGGCTTGAAGGACTTCCGCCGTTTGCTGGCGGCTTCGTTGGATATTTTGCTTATGCGATGATCGGATACGCAGAGCCGAAGCTGAACATCAAAAAAGGAACCTTCAATGATTACGATATGATGCTTTTCGATAAAGTCATTGCCTACGATCATCTGAAACAGAAAATCAGCATTATCGTCAACATGAAGACCGACAAGGTGATGGAGAATTACGTAAAGGCTACTGCACAGATCCAGGATCTGGCAAACCTGATCCGGAGCCAGCAGACGGCAGACATTCCGGTATCAAAAAGCAAGATTGATTTTACCTGTAATGTCAGTAAAGAAGAGTATTGTAAGCTGGTTGAAAAGACAAAAGAGTATATCGTGGACGGAGACATTTTCCAGGCAGTCATTTCCAGACAGTTTTCCAGCCCGTATGAGGGAAGTCTGATCAATCCTTACCGGGTACTCAGAACTACGAACCCGTCTCCGTACATGGTTTACATGAAGATTGATGACGAAGAGATCATGAGTACCTCGCCGGAGACACTTGTCCGGCTGGAAAATGGCAGACTTACCACATTCCCGGTAGCAGGATCCAGACCGAGAGGAACAACAGAGGAAGAGGATCAGGAACTGGAAGAAGATCTTCTCTCCGATGAAAAAGAGCTTTCCGAGCATAACATGCTAGTAGATCTTGGAAGAAATGATCTGGGACGGATTTCCAAATTTGATTCGGTGGAAGTGACAAAATATATGATGATCCACAAGTATTCCAAGATCATGCACATCTGCTCTCAGGTTGAAGGAAATATTCGGGATGACTGTGATGCACTCAGCGCGATCGAGTCTGTACTTCCTGCAGGAACTCTTTCAGGTGCGCCAAAGATCCGTGCATGCGAGATCATCGAAGAGCTGGAAAGTGAAGAGAGAGGTGTTTACGGAGGTGCACTTGGATACCTGGATTTCACCGGCAATATAGATACCTGTATTGCGATCCGGATGGCAGTCAAAAAAGACGGAAGAGTCTATGTACAGGCGGGCGGCGGAATTGTAGCCGACAGTATTCCGGAAAATGAATATCAGGAATCAGCAAACAAAGCAGCCGCTGTGATGAATGCGATCAAAGCAGCAAAGGAGGTACTGGAATAATGATTCTTTTAATTGATAATTACGACAGCTTTTCCTACAATCTGGTGCAGATGGCAGGAAGCATCAACCCGGACATCAGGGTCATCCGAAACGATGAGCTTACTGTAGAAGAAATTGAAAAGTTACAGCCGGATAAAATTATATTATCACCTGGACCGGGATATCCCAAAGATGCCGGTGTGTGTGAAGAAGTGGTACAGAAGCTGCAGGGCAAGTACCCGATCATGGGAGTCTGCCTTGGGCATCAGGCGATCTGCGAAGCCTACGGCGGTGAGATCATCCATGCAAAGGAACTGATGCATGGTAAAAAAAGCAACGTAAAAATTGACACAGCAAGTCCGATTTTTCAGGGAATGCCGGAAGAAATCGATGCGGCAAGATACCATTCGCTGGCGGCAGATACCGAAAAGATACCGAAAACTTTAAAAGTGATAGCTACTGCAGATGACGGAGAAGTGATGGCAGTCCAGCACAAAGAATATCCGGTGTACGGATTACAGTTTCATCCGGAATCGATTCTGACACCGAAGGGAAGGAAGATTCTGGAGAATTTCCTGGGGCTGTAGAGACAGAAATTCGCCTGAATCTTATGAAATCGTACTGAAAGAAGAAAGGATTTCAGACACAAGTAAAAATTTGACAAAATGCATTTTACATAGAAGAACAACGACAACAGGTCAGACAAGATGGAGGACAAAAAATTATGATCAGAGAAGCAATTGCAAAGTTGACTAAAAAAGAGGATCTTACCTATGAAGAGGCAAGAGGCGTTATGGAAGAAATGATGGACGGTACTGCAACGCAGGCACAGATGGGAGGACTTCTGATGGCACTTTCCATGCAGGGCGAGACCATTGATGAGATTACCGCATTTGCAGAAGTGATGCGTGAAAAGGGTGTGAAGATCAAACCGGAGAGGGAAGTCATTGATATCGTCGGAACGGGCGGAGACCAGGTGGGAACTTTCAACATTTCCACAACCTCTGCATTTGTAGTGGCAGCAGGCGGCGTTCCGGTTGCAAAGCATGGAAACCGCAGCGTATCCAGCCGGAGCGGTGCAGCGGATGTTCTGGAAAAACTTGGTGTAGAAGTGGCACTTACTGCGGAGCAGAATGAAAAAGTATTAAACGAGACTGGTATCTGCTTCATGTTTGCACCGGTTTACCACTCATCGATGAAATATGCGGCACCGGTCAGAAAGGAGCTGGGAGTGAGAACGGTATTCAATATTCTCGGACCTCTTTCCAATCCGGCAGCGGCAACCATGCAGCTTCTCGGTGTATATGATAAAGAGCTTGCAGGAACGATGGCAAAGGTACTTTCCAATCTGGGTGTAACCAGGGGCGTTGCCGTTTGTGGCGAGGACGGGCTGGATGAAATTACACTCACCGGAGAAACGGATGTACACGAAATCCGTTTTGGAGAAATTACTTCTTATACGATCACACCGGAACAGTTCGGGCTGTCCAGATGCCCGCTTGCCGATCTGATCGGAGGAACACCGGAAGAAAATGCACAGATCACGATGGATATTTTGACCGGAAAAGAGACTGGGGCAAAGAGAGATGTGGTTCTGATGAATGCAGGTATGGCACTTTACCTTGGAATTGACGGAATCACGCTTGCCGAAGGCGTGGAAAAAGCAAAAGAACTGATCGAGAGCGGAGCAGCACTTAAGAAGTACGAAGAGTTCCGTGAGGCAACAAAAGCAGTCGCAGCAAAATAGGAGAGGGCAATGATTTTAGAAAAGATTGCAGCAGATACGAAGCTGCGTGTGGAAAAAGCAAAAAGAAAGGTTCCGTATTCGGAAATCTGCAGAAGGGCAATGGCGATGGATGCCACTACCGGATTCCCATTTGAAAAGGCACTTGCAGAGCCGGGGATCCATTATATCTGTGAGGTGAAAAAAGCGTCCCCGTCAAAGGGTGTGATCGCGCAGGACTTCCCGTATCTGGAGATTGCGAGGGAGTATGAAAAAGCAGGGGCAGCCGCGATCTCCTGTCTGACAGAGCCAAAATATTTTCAGGGGAAGGATGCTTACCTGAAAGAGATTACGGAAAATGTATCGATCCCGGTGCTCAGAAAGGATTTTACCATTGATGAGTATATGATCTATGAGGCAAAGACACTGGGGGCTTCGGTGGTGCTTCTGATCTGTGCACTTCTGGATACCGCGACACTGAAAAGATACATAAAAGTTGCGGACCGGCTTGGCCTTTCCGCACTGGTGGAAGTCCATGATGAAGAAGAAATGCAGTCAGCGATTGAAGCAGGAGCAAGGGTAATCGGTGTAAATAACCGGAATCTGAAGGATTTCACCGTGGATATCGGTAACAGCATCCGGCTCCGCACTCTGGCACCGGAAAATGTACTTTTTGTGGCAGAAAGTGGGATCAAGACAGCAGAGGATATTTCAAAGCTTCGTGAGGCGAAAGTGAACGGCGTGCTGATCGGTGAGACTTTGATGCGAAGCCCGGATAAGAAGGTAGTACTGGAAGAGTTGAATGGTGGAAGTTTATAAAATGGGAAAAACAAAAATTAAAATATGTGGTCTGAAAAGACCGGAAGATATTCAGATGGTCAATCGTCTGAAACCGGATTTTGCCGGATTCGTATTTGCAGGAAGCAAGCGAAAAGTTGACAAAGAGCAGGCAAGGAAATTACGTGAGGCGTTGGATCCGGAGATCCCGGCAGTTGGAGTGTTTGTAAATGAAACGATTCAAAATGTCACAGAACTTTGCCGGGAAAAGATCATCCAGATCGTACAGCTTCATGGGGACGAGGATGCATATTATATAGAAGAGATCCGAAAGAATCTGCCGGATATCCCGCTGATCAAGGCAGTAAGGGTGCAGTCTAAAGAGCAGATTCTGGAGGCAGAAAAGCTGGATGTGGATTATCTGCTTCTGGATACTTATGTAAAAGGGAAATATGGTGGCAGCGGAACCGGTTTTGACAAGGCACTGATCCCAAAGCTTACAAAGCCATATTTTCTTGCAGGTGGTCTGGATGCAGAAAATGTAAACGAAAATATTTCCAGATGCAATCCGTTTGCGGTGGATGTGAGCAGCGCAGTCGAAACGGATGGGGTAAAGGATGAAACAAAAATAGAGAAATTCATAGAAAGGGTACGAAATCATGAGTAAAGGAAGATTTGGAGAATACGGCGGACAGTATGTGCCGGAGACGCTGATGAATGCAGTGCATGAAGTAGAAGAAGCATACGAGAAATATAAAAATGATCCGGAATTTAACCGGGAACTGGATGATCTGTTAAAGAACTATGCAGGACGCCCGTCACTTTTATATGAGGCAAAGAAGATGACCAGAGATCTTGGCGGAGCAAAGATTTATCTGAAACGTGAAGATCTGAATCATACCGGTGCACATAAGATCAACAACGTTTTAGGTCAGGTGCTTCTGGCAAAGAAAATGGGGAAAACCCGTGTCATTGCAGAGACCGGAGCCGGACAGCATGGTGTTGCAACCGCAACCGCAGCCGCACTCTTTGGTATGGAATGTGAGATCTTCATGGGAAAAGAAGACACGATCCGTCAGGCATTAAATGTATATCGTATGGAACTGCTCGGAGCGAAAGTGCATGCAGTGGAAAGCGGTACAAAGACATTAAAAGATGCGGTCAATGCCTGTATGCAGGAATGGACGGCAAGAGTTGATGATACTTTATATGTACTTGGTTCTGTTATGGGACCGCATCCGTTCCCAACGATCGTAAGAGATTTTCAAAGTGTGATCAGTAAGGAATCCAGAGCACAGATCTTAGAAAAAGAAGGCAGACTGCCTGACGTTGTCATGGCTTGTGTCGGTGGTGGAAGC
>SKED01001519.1_pt1 | contig 19723 bp, 10 predicted proteins | sample 4826651 | NCBI WGS metagenome assembly SKED01 (sample SAMN11008818, study PRJNA524170) | human gut metagenome | biome: Human fecal sample; material: Feces; isolation source: fecal sample from pouch patient p19 | host: Homo sapiens | place: Israel: Tel-Aviv | collected 2016-06-28 | reverse complement strand
GTAAGATAACGATACCTTTTTTGCAGAGGGTGTTATCTTACCTCTTTTTGATGTATGTTAGATAGCATAACTCTTTACGTCGGCTCCAATCTGTCTGAAATAGGAGATACTTTCAGTAGGCTTGTCGCCTGTATCAACTCTGCCGACAAAGCTATAAAAGATTTCGATTTTGCGGGTGTTCGTTTCCTTATCCAGTTCGTGAATAAGAATGCGGTCAATAAATTCATGGACGTTTTCGTAGGTCAGTTCGGTAATGGCGGTGTATTTGCGTACCAGTGCGACAAACCTTTTCACGTCCGCGCTGCGCTCGGTGGCGTTGTCAATTTCCTGTGACAGTTCCGCAATCCTCCGGGTCAGCGTCTTTTTTTCTTCGTCATAGCCGGAAGTCAGAAAAGCAAATTGTTCATCTGAAAGTTTCCCTAAAGCGTTGTCCTCATAGAGCTTGCGGAACAAGATATTCAGCTCGCTAATCCGGCTCTGCGCCTTGTCAAGCTCTTTCCGTTGCTGCGTCAGCGTCTTTTGTACTGCCTTTGCGCTGCACTCGTTGGCGGTTTCGATAAACTCCTGTTCATGCTCTTTCACATAGGACAATACCCTTTGTAAATCGGCAAGGACAAGTTCTTTAAGGACGCTCTTTCGGATATAATGGGTAGTGCAAAGCTCGCCAGTCCTTATCCTGTTTCGATACTTGCCGCAAGTGTAGGCGTGTTTGCGTTCCAGTGTCCCGGCTCCCTGTTGCAGATACATTTTATAGCCGCAGTCCCCGCAAAAGAGAAGCCCCGAAAAAATGTCAATTTCATCAACCTTTGTAGGGCGGTGTTTGGTGGCAATCCGTTTCTGTGCAAGCTCAAAGGTTTCTTCATCAATCAAGGGTTCGTGTGTGTTGGGGAAGAAGTAACGCTTTTCCTCCGGGTTCTTCTTCGTCTTTTTCGATTTGTAAGATACCTTATAGCTCTTGCCTGTAATGGTATGCCCCAAATACTCTTTACGCGCCAGAATGTCATAGAGCGTCTTATCCGGCCAGTTGTAAATACAATTCGGGTGTGGGCGGGGGTGCCTGTGGCTTCCTGTGCGCCTGTACTGCAATTCTGCAACAGTCAATACCTCATGTTCCCGTAGCCAGTTCTGGATTTCGCAGATACGGTCGCCGCGCACATACATAGCGAAAATCTGTTTTACAATGTGCGCCGTTTCCGGGTCGGGCAATAGATGATTGCGGTCGTTGGGGTCAGCTATGTACCCATAAGGCACTTGCCCGTTGACGCGCTCGCCTTTCTGCGCCTTTGCCTGTTTGACAGCCCGGATTTTCTTTGAAGTGTCGCGGGCGTAAAACTCGTTGAACCAGTTCCGCAGAGGGGTAAACTCGTTATCTTCCCTTGCTGTGTCTACACCGTCGTTAATGGCAATGTAGCGCACTTCATATTCGGGAAAAACAATCTCTATCAGCTCCCCGGTTTTCAGATAATTACGTCCCAGACGGGAGAGGTCTTTTGTTATGACGGTCGCCACGTTCCCGGCTTCAACTTCATGCAGCATGGCTTGAAGCCCCTCACGCTCAAAGCTCACGCCGGAAAATCCGTCGTCTACGAAAAAGCGCGTGTTGAAAAAGTGGTGTTCGTCAGCATACTTTTGTAAAATCAGTTTTTGAGACGAGATTTGTCAAGGTGGTTTTCTGCAAAAGGATATCAAAAGAGCAACGGGGCTGCCACACGTCATTTGTATGGCAGCCCCTCCACAATTTAATGCTAATGCGCAACTGATCTGCCTAAATGGGCAGCAAAGTCAAGCGATTGATACATTTCTTAATGCAAGCAGCACTGATGACGGTCAAGTTGGAACGCCTTATCGTGTTTATTTATGGCACTATTTATACGTTATACAACTCGCCGTTTTCAAATTCTTCATTAGTTATTGGTTCTAACTCGCCATAGTAGTTCTCCAGAAAATCATAAGCATACTTGCGGTTAAGAAGGTCATGTATTTTCTGGTTGTAATAGTTTCTAAGGCAGCTATAGCACGAAGGCGAGCAATTGCATCCTTTTGTGATAGCAATAGCCTTCTCAACCACTTGTCGGAAACAGCGGCCATCCTCAGTAACGAGTCTTCTTACATGGCCAGCACCACCCGCAACAGCGTCGTAAAGAACGATGGCATAAATCAGCTTGTTGTCATATACGATCTTGTGGAGGCAGCCCTTAATATCGTTTCTCTCAATATCCATGACGGAAGACAGAGCTTCTAATAGCGCATACATGACAGACAGCATAACTTCTTGATTGCCGGCCTGTGGTGTCGAGAAAACCAATCGCACAACATCCGTCTTGAAAACATGACAGAGCTTATTTTTGACCAGTTTGACTTCGCAGTTTTTTCCCCATGGAGTAATGTGTTTCTTCTCCAGAGTTTTCTGGTGGGAATTAAACCCAGCCACTTCCATGTTTTCCATGGTGCTTTCAGCATAACCGCAATGTGGGCAGACATAGAAATCATCGTTGCAAACGACCATAAGGGAGTCATTGATGGACGTTTCCATCTGGAAACGATTGCCGTCCTTCATGACGAAGGCGTATTTCTGCATGACCTGCCGCTGAGCGTCGCCAATATAGAAGTCATCACTGCGAAACGCCTTATCTGGTTTTCGCATAGGGACGTCCTTCGGTTTTGCGTCTGCTACAAAGCCCTTTCTCGGCTCAATAGCCTGCTTCCATCTGGATTTCGAAATGATCACATGACAGGAAACACAAGGTTCTCCTCCCTCATCGGGCTCCATCAGTCTATGATTCCAAGTCATGCACGAAGGGTTGTTGCACTGAGCAATATATGCAGTTTCCCAATCTTGTCCGGTGGTCTGAGGCAACTTTCGGATGTATCGGCTTGTATAAAGCCTGCCATCTGCCACCACCTGCGAGTCCGGTGCATACTCGGAGATTGCCAATTGCAGATCGCGGACCATTTGTAGCTTCTTATCTGTGGCAGCATTCATGTTTTGATACAGTTCGACAGTATCTACCGGGAACCCGTACTTTGGCAGGACATTATTCCTTACGAGGAACTCGATAAGCTCGTTCCTTCCTCGATTGTCCTCTTTCCCTCGACGATAAGACCATAGTTTTTTCTCGACCGCCGCGGCTTGTTGCGTCAATCCCTCGGCAAGAAGGCGCCGGTATTCATCAATGTAGTATTGAACAGTCCCGCGAAACTCATCCACAGCGACTTTCAAAACGCCGTCTTTGCCAACAAGTTTCTCTGTCCATGAGAAATCATTGATTCCCATAACTCTGTGCATAGATTCGGGAATGGATGCCTTCAGAACATCCTTTAAATGTTCTGGTTTACTTGACAAGTACGCGCAGAAACGTTCCCAACCGTCCCCGCTCAGCAGTACATCGGCGTTGTTTGAATTGTATACATCAACCTGTTTTGCAAAGAAGTCGCTCAACGCGACGGCAAAGATATGCCGCAGTATAATTTTCTCATTACGAACTGTGAACAACGGCACACCGATTTTGCCGGTAATCATGTTCTCCGGATTCTTGAAATAGGTAAAGTCGTGGGAACTGAGCTTAGCATATGTAAGTGAGAACGCCGCTGCATTTTTACCGCGACCTGCGCGTCCTGCTCTTTGCACATAGTTTGCCGGTGAAGGAGGCATATTCCGCAGGTATACAGTCTCCAGATCACCCACGTCAACACCCATCTCGAAGGTCGTTGAGCAGCTAAGAGCATTGATCTCTTTGTTGACGAACATCTCCTGGTACTTTTGTTGTTCCTCGCGTCCGAGCTGTGCCGTATGCTCTTTAATGTGAAGCGGCTGCATGAGGGAAGATTGATAGAGTTTTGCATAGTGATTATCCTTTAAAAGACTATCATGCGTGATCCGACGAAGATGGCCGCTGCATTTGAGCGTGGTACATATGTCTTTACAGTTCATCGTGGTGGTCTTCCCGCAGACATCACACACATAGATCGGAATATCTTCCGTTCCAGAGCTAACAGTAAAGCGCTCTGTGCTGAAATAGAACTCATCGTTTCCGGCGGTAGAAAGAGATTCCTCGCCTCTAAGAACCTCATCCCAATACATCTGCAGCAACTCGTTTGCGGATGCCTCATCCAGATTCAAAACACTCATAACACGCTTGAGACGTCCGTTCTTCAGAAGACTACCGTTTTTCCTAATGGCAGCAGACCAACCGGCAAGGTAAGACTTTTTCTTATCCTTGTCCATATCCTTACAGCGCTTTACTCGTTTGGGCTTTGGAGTATAGAAAATGTACTCCCGCTCATCATCGGTCAAATCACAGTCTCCCTCCAATGCGCCATGGTAAACAATTTCCATGGCAAGCAAATCGAAGAGAGCCTTCACATCTTCAACTTTTTGTTGATAGGCTTCGGCAACACCCGACATAATTTCCTCGGCGTTCCCTTTATAATTGAACTTGAGAATGCCCAAAGAAGCCAAGCTGGTGCTTCGGCGTGCATTGACCATCTCGTTCAGGACGGCGATCCATGCGTTTTTTCGGCTCGTCGCCGTTAAATTCTCAACGCCTTTGTCTCCCGGTTCAGCAAATGTTCTACATGAATCGAAATAGGATGTGAGTTCATCCACAAAGTGCTGGATTTCCCAAGGATGCGCTGCCATATTTTCTTTGTTCTTCTCAACAATATGCCAGATGCCACGCCTGCGAAGGAACTCACTATAGGCCGCCGTCATGTACGACGCAAAAAATGCTGCCTCTCCTCTGCTGTCGGAGAAAGAAAGGAATTGCCTCTTGCGGCGGACAATATCAACCTGAGCGCCTTGCTTTGCAGCTCCAAACAAGCTCTTTTTAACCGGCTGTGCGCTTTTCTTGCTCTTGAGAACTTTCTCGCTCTCCGGCAATTCTTCAAACAACGAGGTGCCAAGAACTGCTGTTGCCGCGTCATATCCCAAGTAGAAGGTTTTGAATGTGCCGAAATTGCAGCTCGGGCATTTTCCATCTCCGCGCGAACCGCTTTTTCTTGCTTTCCTAAGCTTTACATAGTGGGTTAGCCCACATGTACAGGGAGGGTCTGCCTTCAAACTTTCATGAATAAGGGCACCGCATTTTGAGCACAGGATATAATCATTTTTACCGATTTCCTCTGTGTCATCTTCGTCTTCCTCATCCAAATCCAAGTCGATATCTCGACTGTCTCTGAGAAGGTAATACTCAATTTCAGGATCGTAAGAGCTGTTTGCAAACTCAAGCTTTCCATCCACTTCTTTTCCGGCTACTGCTACTCTTCCGCAATCATCACAGATCGCACACTCGAACACTTTCCAATTTTCGTCGCCTATCGTAATGCTCCTGTTTCGGTTGAGCATCAACTTTTTGTTTTGACCAAGCGTAACATATGCACCCTCAAGCGCTTTTGCAAACATGTGGTAACGCGCTTTTATCAAGGCAGACTTGTTTTTGGAAGCTTGCGCAGCCACTCCAATAATGTTTACAACATCCTGCTGGGTCACATTGTGGGTTGCTCTGAGTGCTCTCGTTATCTCGGGAATCGTCATAGGATGACTTGTTATTCTGCGGAGGTCTCGATAAACTGAGGCACTAACGCACAGATCATAAAGATACTCAGCGTCGGGAATACCATCTGGAATTGGAAGCCCATAATCATCAGCAATGACATTCAGGGGCTTTTGAGGATCAATAAGCTCCGCAAACATAGACAGGGGGACATCGACAGGTTCCCTATCATAAGACGGAACCACACTTTGAGACCTGATAATATCCTCAGCATAAAAAGATGCGTTGCACAGCGTTTCCGCAAACTTGACGATATCATCATCCGCTTCTTTTCCGCCTAGTGTGGCGCTGGTGAGAATATGGAGGACATTTGCCGGGTTGCTGATTCGTGCTTTAAGCCGCTTCAGCAGCAGGGACGTTTCCATTCCCGTCGCTCCCCGATAGATATGTGCTTCATCAAGGACAAGGAAACGCAGTTTCGCTCTGGAAAAGACCAGGTCATCCTTGGGCCTGAGCATCATATACTCAAGCATGGCATAGTTCGTCACGAGGATATGCGGAGGCGTCTTTTGCATCTGATCGCGAGAAACGATCTCATTTTTCAGCGGCTTCATGGGACGTCCATTTGCATCCTTGTACACCTTACCATATTCAGCAATCCCGTCCTGTTCATTTTGCTTTGTGCTGCTGTTATAGACGCCGAAAGTAATCTCAGGATAGCTCTTCAGCAGATTGCGCAGTCTTTTCATCTGGTCGTTGGCAAGAGCATTCATCGGATAAATCAGAATCGCTCTCACGCCGGATGAAAGGGTACCTTCTTCGGCCTCCCGAAGCAAGTGATTGATTATCGGAATGATGAAGCACTCCGTTTTACCAGAGCCGGTTCCCGTGGTAACGATCAGGTTCTTACCTTTGTTTGTCTTTCTAAGGGCTCTTTCCTGATGGAGATACAGCCCACGGTTGATCTGGATCTCTTTTTCACCATCGGGAATATCTCCCTCCAAACTGTGGAAGAGTGGAGACGCCTCGCCCTCCTCAATCATTTGAGCAAGGCTTTTTCCGGTTTTATATGAGTCGCTGACGTCAAGATAGGGGCCTTTTGCAATAGCACCTTCCTCACGCAACGCCGCAGCAAACTGCGCAGCGTAATCCTTATCGGAAATATGGAACAACGTCGATATGTACCCTATAAACTCATCCTTGATGTTGTCTGCTGCAGTTATTGGACTAAACATACTTACACACTTTCCGTCCGATACGAGTATAGATCGGCATTGGAATACTTTTGTTTGTTGGCCTTCGTGTATTCGTGATCCGTAAGTGCAAAGACTACGGATTCCAGGCTGCGATCATAGTAGTTATAGTAGTACAAACCATCTCCATCTGGATCAGTAATGCACAGTGCAGTGTCGCTGATATACACAATTCGAACCGGATTCACCAACATTTTTGTAACGCCCTTTTTGTTCGTGTGAACGTCATACGAGAACTCATACCTTTCCCCATGATAACCAGTCGTGTAGAGAATTCCGCTATACACCGGGCAGTATCCTTCGGAGGTATCCTCCATCCCACAATACTGTATTTGGTCAATATAGCAGGGGCGTATCAGGATATGACCGGCCTCTTCCTTGAACTCATCTGTTATAGATTCGACAACAATCCGGCGGTTCATAAAACGTAGAAGGTTTTTATCACCGATGATACAATCGCCGACTGCCACAATTTCTTTTGCCCTTTTGAATAATCCTCCGGTTTGGATACTGATTTCAAACTGATAGTTCCCGATGGGCATATCTTCCGGTAAGATGATATACTCCGTATCTTCGCTAAGCTTGAATTCAAACAGCTTATCATCGGCACTTGATAGCAAGAGAGTGAATTCTCTGCCCGAAGTACCAATAAATACTCCACCTTGATCCCATAGCAGCTTTTGTTCTTCTGTCCAGAGGGAAGGACGTTTCAGAAAACGCTCCTTGAAGAAAACTCTCGCCAGAGAATAAGAGGCACTCTGTGTCTGACCGGCAACTCTCATCACCACTTCTGCGTCATTGAAGCTGTCTATACCACCGAACGACTGTAGGACATTTCCAATCGTCACCAAGCCCTGACCATCATAGAGGATGTCTTTGCCACCAACGAGAAACTGAACATTGACCCTCGCTGGAGTGGTTACTTTGAGAAAACTATTCTGCGGAATATGTCCGATATACCATGCCGGTTGAGGCTCCTGTAACCATGCACCGGAGGTTTCAGACACGGTGATTTTCGGAATATCCGCATGGAGTTCTCCATCACGGAAAGGTATCCGGACTTCAGCCTCATCTTTCCCAAAAGGAACTACTTCATGGAAATCATCTATGTCCGCATAAAATTCTGCACCGTCATAATCGCTTGCATTATAATAGAATTCACGATTAAAGCAGCAATCTGCTTCGGAAATCAGAACAAATGTCCGGTCAAACATCAATCGCTCGTTTGCCAGATTGATTACTTGAATACGTACCGTGTCATGTTCGCCATCAAACGGCATGGTGAACGCGAGTCCATTGTCGGACTGTTCTAATGAGTCAAACTCTATTCTCTCGCCGTCTTTTAAGAGGACAAACTGCTGCGTGTAATCGCGATTTCCAAGAATGATGCTACAAGTACTCTTCCGAAAGGCGAGGAAAGCTTCTGTGTCCTGAATGGTGACCGTTGGCAGGGATGTAGATTCGCTTGGAGTGATAAACTTGAGGTCTGTCCCATTCTCACTGTCGAAGGCAATCAAACGGCCATCCACCGAAAGCACATATCCGTCCTTCAGCTCCAAGAAGAACGCTTTCAGCCCAGCATTTTTCATCGAGTCAATCTCGACGATATCCGTGTTCTCTGTCTTTACCTCCGACATTTTAGGCACTACGAGCGTATAGTGGTCTCGTTTGACTTGATTTGCCGAGATCTCAGCACCGCCGTAGAACAGCAACACGTTACGATGCAGGCTTTCTTCTGAGTCGTAGATCCACTCGTCATCACATTTGATCCGAACACAAATGTTCAGCAAACTATCCTCTTGAGAACCCACCGAAATAGAAGCGGCGACACCGTTTAGCGTCTTTCCGAGCTCGTTCCCGTACCAACTAAGGTTCTGCTGCATTACTTCTCTGCCATTGCAGCTTACGTAAAGCGTTGCCTTTTTGATCTCCTCGTTCTTCAAGCGAATATCCGGGAGTATGAGCTGTACGTCCGTTTCATTTTTCAGGATGAACTTCGCGCGGATACGGGAATAATCTATTGCGACATCACGCTGAGTGACTTGCGTCTGTCTCTCTGATTTTTTTGTATTTGCAATCGCAATGATCTTCTCTTTGAACCACTCTTCACAGAGCAATTCTTCGTATGTATTGACTTTCTTGGTCTCAGAGTTGACAAGCGAATCGATTTTTCCGATTAACCTTTCAAACAGGTTCCGCGTATAGACAGGCCGGTAAAGGATCAGTTTCCGTATTCCTTCCTGGAATGAATACGCCTTAGAGCTGATTGTCAGTTCGACATCTTCCTCATTGCCGCCTGATAATTTTTGCTGGAGCGCGTGGACCATAACTGAAATCAAAGGGTCGTTTGGAATCACGCGCCAGTTAAGGTTGCTTTTGTAGAAGTCGAACAGGAAATCAAACAGAGCCATCCACGACTTTTTTGTACTTAGCGCATGGATCACAACCGTTGTTTTGAAAGCGCGTCCATTTGCATCCTCCAAGAAAAGACGCTGGTTGCGCTTCATTGCATTCTCAAGAGACGACTGAAGAAGTCTTACTACCGATCCACTTGCGTCACGATACCCGAACTGGAGAGTAATATAGTTCCAGAAATTACTGTTCTCCTCATTCTTCCAATTCTTTGCGTTGTTAATCAGCGCAAGGGTAATTTGCATTTCTGCGCGCAATGAGAGCTTTGTCCATGGTTCTCTAAGTACTAGGTCAATGTATTTTCTCGCATTTTCATTTAGCTTGTCCACCGTTTCTGGTTTCAGAATACGGCTTCCAATGAGGGGATACATGGCAAAAACTTTATCTTCACAAGTACCGTCGCTTTGCCTGACCTCCATATCCTTTTCAAGTACATCAACAGCAACATCGGGACGCTCAGTAGTTCTTTCAAACCCTAATGAACGAATATAGCTGTTAAGGTCCGTCCCACTCTTATAGGTATATGTTTGAAGCACCTTGTAGATATGTGAGTCTGTAGGGAAATAAACAACATTATCATGAACAACATATTGCCTCAGCTCTTCACGATGACGTTCTTTCGCCGCATCAGACGTAAGCTCTGAACCATCGAGCCGTGATTCAAATCCATAAAGCTCAATAAAGCTCTTGATTGTATAGCCATTCCGAGAGGCTATTGATCTAATCCACTGGTTTTTCGGATCAGAAGAGATGTACACCTTCCCGTCAACCATGTTTTCCTTCATGAAGGCAACAATCTGCTCATCTGTAACGCTGCGCTGATCGAGGTATGGATATCCGGAAATGAAAACAGCGTATTCATCCGACGTCATTCCTCGAAACTGTGCATTTGCTCTGAATCTCTCTGGATTATCCGGGCGATAGAAAGGCTTCGTAAGGACATTTATAACTCTTCCGTCAGATTCACCGGCCAACTCCCGCTCCGTATACATGTGCATTTTTTTACTGACAACTTGTTCCCGAATCTCATCCGGCAAGTCTTTTAGGAAGAGGCATTTGATCTCGTTCTCGTATATAAAAAGGCAGACGAAATCGTCCTGTCTGTTGTTCATACAACAGCAGGTTACTTCGTCGTCAATATAGTCAAAACTTTTGTTTTCGATCAGTTTTGCAAGAATTGACAGTTCACTTTCAGAAATTGTCTTTCCTGTCCATGTAGATCTGCGCTGCGGCAATCGTTTCTCCAAGGCGTTATACACGCTTTGCCTTGACAGCCCAAACCATTCCGTCATCTTAGCTGGCTTGAATCCAAATCTTTCTGTTAAAATGTCAATGACCGCAAAGTCAAAACCTTTACTGGCAGATTCTACGATAGGTTCATCTCCTTGCTTTTGATCGTATTGAGATGTGAGATTATCAAAATAAGCTCTACCTTCTCTAATTATTGCATTGATGACCGCAAGTATTTCGTCTCTTGTTTGGGCACCAACATTTCGAAGGCCCATGATATCCTTCTCGGACATTTGGACCAGTTCATCTGCAGTCTGAATATTTGCCCTCTTTAATGCATTTCTGGCTCTAACGCTAAAAGGAACATCATCAAGTCTTATAGATTCGATTTCCGGCAGGAGTTCAGATAGTCTGCTGCTTTCCGGTGCAGTTTCGATAATTGTCTTTGATTCCTCTTCACGCTCGTGATATACGATCTTACCACTCTGTACGATGCTTTCAATGGCTTTCGTGATTTCTTCTCTGCTCAACACGCCAACGTTACGTAGCTCAAAAATATCTTTCTGAGACATTTGAATCAACGCTCCGACCGTGTGGATGCCGCCACGTCTCAACGCGTTTGTTGCACGAGTACCTAGTCCAAGACTTTCAATCGGCGCATCTTGAACATTAGGAAGAATCTCTTTGATTCGTTTTGCTCGTTCCTCAAAGAAACTGATGATAACGTCTGAATGGGCTATTACGCCATTCAGCTCTTGGAGAACATCTTCACTGATATTGCGCATTGCAGATAGTTCTGTCATATTGCAGTTCAGCAAATCGTCTAGCTTCATTAAGCCCACACGGGCGAGGAAACTTTTGCTCTTGTCCGAAATCTCCAAGTCGTGGATATAAATCGTAATATGCGTTTCTTTCATCTTATACCCCCAAAAGCCCTTTTTGAGAAATAAGAAAAATATCATAAGAGGATCTCTCCCAAACCCTTCACATTCGCTTCGATGAGAAATTATGTAGAAAGTTTTTCCTTTTACCCTGATTCAACGCGCTGCCCATGTGTAATCCCTTTATATGAACATAGTTCACGCTGAAATGGTTCAGCTTTTCCATAAATTTATCATTAGCTTATTTACCACTAATCGCTCTGTACAAAACACCGCCTCGTATAAGTACACAATATTAACAATAATTATACCACAAAAAACGATCGGATTCTACACTTTTTGCTAATTATCAAAGAAAAAGTGGGAGTGCATCGTTCAAAATGCACTCCCACTGAAATATTATCGCTCCCAACTGTCTCGGCTTTTCTTCTTGTCCTGCTTCTGCTTTGTCTTGTGTTGCTGTTTCTGACGCAGACGTTCACGGATGGAGCGTTCTTCAGCTTCCTCACGGAGCAGGTTTGCCACATCCCGTTTGCTGTCGTACATCATCAGGGGATCGTACTTATTCCCATAAGCAGACTGCACACAGTCAACCGCAGAACGCTCCATTGCAGGACGCAGGGCACACCTTGCGTCCTGTAATTCTTCTGGGTCAAATTCTGCTGCCTGCTCCTTCAAATCAGCATATTGCCGCAAGGCATCGTTCAGCTCATCCGTGTACTTTTCTTCGTGCTGGGCCAGCTTTTTGAGTGCGGCTTCCAACATGGAAATATCCTTTTTTACAGTGGCAATACCGGCATCGTCGCTACATTCCAGCGAGTGCAGCAGCATATCTTTCTCGGATTTCAGCTCCTCTAATTCCTCGGTTAGCTCTGCAATACGGCGGGACAGTTCACGCTGTTTCGGGATGAGATAGAAGGGAGTCTCCTTCTTTTCGGCAAGTAAAGACTTCCGTTCCTTGCTCTTGCCCCGAATTTCCTGAACCAACTCGGTATAGCGCACCAGCTTCGGCTGAACGGCATGGATATACTCTTTCATGCGCTGCTTGCCCAGGCCGATATGCCGCAGCTGATAGTGAAAAACAATCATATTCGCCAACAGCTTTTCCATCGCCTCGGCAATAACCGGGATTGTATTCTTTACCGCCTGCCCCAGCTTCTTGACCGCAGCTTTTAACTCCCGCAGCAGCGCATTGTCTGCCTTGATTTGTCGATTGATTTCACAGCGGTCAGAGATGATTCCCTTGCGCTCCAACGCCTGCGCTGTTACGCCCTCGTGGATGGTGGGAATCTCGTCAATACCCCGTGCAGCATTGCTGCGGTGGTCAATGCGCTCCTCTCGCCCGGCACGTTCCAGACAGCGATTGGACACATCTGCCCATGCCTCCCGCCATGCCGCAAGCTGATCTTCGCTGTTCCAGCGTTCGGAGATGGGATTCTGCCTGCCGTAGCGGGTGCTTTTGGGATGCTTGTCTGCACGGATAAGCTCCTGCGCCTCAGCAGCAGATGGCGTCATGTACACCTTCTTTTTGCCAACCTTGTAAGGGTACTGTTTCTCCCAACCCTCGTTCTGCGCCGCCCGTAACTCAGCGGCAGTAAAACCGCGTTCCTCGCCGTTTTTCATGCAGAGGTATTCTTTCTCGGTCTTGTACTGCCATTTGCCCTGCTCGTCCAGTGGGCGCAACGTCAGCAGAATGTGAGCGTGGGGATTGTGACCATCGGTGTCATGGATGGCAGCATCGGCGCACATCCCGTCTGATACAAACTGCTCTCGGATAAATTCTTGCAGCAGCTCGATCTGTTCCTCACGGCTCAGCTCTATGGGCAGGGCAACCACAAACTCCCGTGCCAATCGGCTGTCCTTGGCTGTCTCGACTTCCTCCACAGCGTTCCATAACTGCTCCCGATCTTTCCATTCCTGCGGGGCATACTCCGGCAGAAAAACCTCCTGCCAGACAAGCCCCTGTTTTTTTGTGTAGTCATGCTGTATCCCGTCGTAATCGTTGTAGAGGCGGGAACAACTCAGATAAGCGGAAGCGGCCACGGCGGAGCGTCCTGCGCCCCGGCTGACCACCTTCGCTTCCAGATGATAAATTGCCATGTCTCGTTTACCTCGATTCATTTTTTCTGTTTCTCTTTCGCAAAAGAGAAAATGGACGGGCAGGAGGCCCGTCCATCTCTGCGGCAAAGCTGCCGGTGGCAGGTTTGCGCAGGCGGTTGGAGAAATAGCGTCGGTTGAAGCGACGGTATTTGCCCAATCGCGCAGACGATGACAGCAGCGCCCGTAGGTACTGTGGCATTGTCTGGAGGCTGCCGCAGCAGTCGCAGTCCCCCTCGGAGAGCGCACGGCTTGCCAAGAGCAAGTACCACTGCTGCCCCTTCGGGGCAGTGGTGAGTAAGTGCGCCCTTACGGGAGAAAAAAGAAGGAGGCCCCCGGTTTCCCGGAGACCTCCCATCTGAAATTTAGAGTTGTTTTCCCAGCTTTCGTGAAAGATACACCTCCAGCTCAGGCAACTCAACAGCCTGAACCTCCGGCAGCACCTTCTCCAAGATTGCGCCCTCCTGAATGAGCCTGCGGGTGCGGGCTTTTCGCTCCTTGACCCGATTCCGTGCCTGCGCTTCCTCCAAGCGGTGCTGCGCTTGCAGCAGATTCTTCTCTGCATCTGTCATAAAAAGTCCTCCTCACTTTCTCCGTTGCCAGACGATTTCATATCCCAGCGCATCGGCAAGCTGGACAGCCTCGACATAGCGCAGGGATTCCCGCTGGAGCTTGTTTGAAAGATTGGAAACGCTGTCGGACCAGCCGTGTTCGCCCCGCAGCAGATCGACCACCTCCTGCATAGTCATTCCCTGTAGGACAATGTACGATTTGATTTCGTTTCTCAGATTGGATTTCATCAATTTTTACCTCCATATTCTCGTGTAGTCGGTTTTCGTGTCGGTAATACCGGTTTACTTGTCGGTGAAAAATCTGCCATGCCACAAATCCGCTCAGATTTCTGCCCGTGATGCCCTGTACACAGCAGCACCCTATCGGCTTCATCGTTCTGCGTGAGGTCATGCGGAACGGTGGGATATACCACATCCCGGTGCAATGGCTTCACACTTTGGTGAATCACCGGACGATGCATTGCATTCGGCTTGCAGTGAAAATTTTCATGAATTTCACAAGGATTGATTTCAGGGCTGAAAAAATGAGCCGCCGGTGTACGGTCCTGTACGGCAAGACCGGCTCGTGTACGCTGCTGTACACTGGTTTTGCGTACTGGATGCCGATTCGACGGCAGGTTTTACACTCTACCGTGAAATGCTTCACGGTGCGCATAAGCAAAGACGGTTTTTGAGAATGGAATCAAAAACAGCCGTACAGAGTGTACGGCGTGTACGGCAATTTTGAAGTCCGTTTCTCATTTTCAATACAGCGGCGGATTGACCACCTCAATGCCCACAAAGCCCCGCACCCGTTTACCGCCGACATGGACGTTATTGGTGGCCTCCACATTGTAAAGCCGCTCATTTTGTGCAAGCTCAGAGCTGACCCGGTTGGCGGACATGGGCTTCTGTGCGTTATCGTCGCACCAGCGGGTATAGGCTTCATAGATCGCCTTGGAGCTGGCTTCACTGTCAGCTTTGAAACGGATATAGCCCTCGGATTGCAGGAACTCGATCACATTGTTGCTGCTGCGCTTGACCGTCTCCATATTTTCTCTGGCCTTGCCCGAAATGCTGAACTGATAGTTGTTCCCAATCAGCCGGTGCAGTCCCTCCAGACACCAGAGGAAGATGCCCTCCTTCTCCCGCAGCAGCTTATCCACCAGAAACGGATCATCCACTCGGCCAGCGGGCCGGTCTTTGGTGGTCAGCACGATCTGGCGGCGAAAGAAGCCGTCGGACTTGTCGTGCAGGGCGGTGAGCGCACCGTTTCCGAAGCAGAGAAAACGCACATAGAGCTGGCTCTGATAGCTCTGGACGCCTTTGCGCTCCATGTCCATCTTGCACTCAGAGGTCACGATGGATTTGATATAATTGGTCTTGGGCAGGGCGCTCATATCCATATCGTCATCCACCATCAGGAGCTTGTTTTCCAAGTCTGCACGGCTGAACCGGTTGCTCTCCACCTTCTGGATGCTGGTGGTGTTCATGCTGTCGCCCAGCAGGGAGCGCATGACCAGACCGATGCGGCTTTTGCCCTCGCCGCCCTTGCCGATGAGCATGAGCATTTTTTGCCCCTTGGTGGTAGGCAGCAGGCAGTAACCGAGAAATTCCTGCAAGGTTGGAATGTCCTCCGGTTGCAGCAGCTCTGATAGGAATTGCAGCCACTTTTTCGGAGTGGGTGCGTCAGGGTTGTAGGCGACCGTCAGCCGGTTATTGCAGTAGCTCTTATCGGCGGTAAAGCTACCGTTCATAAAATACGTCCCGTTGGCAACGTGGATGCGGTCCGTCTCAATGGGCAGCGGCGGCGAATAGGCTTGCAGTTTGATGCTGGCCAGCAGATTCGCAACCGTCTTGGAGAGATTGGCGGTCAGCACACCGGAGATTTCCTCCAGAATGAGATTGCCGATCTGCCCCTCATCCTCGATCAGTCCGTCCACGGTGAAAAGCCGCCCACGCACACATTTCATGGGGTGCTTCTCCAAAAACTGCTGGCAGAACAGCACCTCGTTGATGTGCCTGCCGTCGTACCACTCAGGCCACGTCTGCGGTGTCATATCCATCTTCCAATTCCTCCTTGTGAATTTTCTCTAACCTCCGTCGCAGCCTGTCCAGCTTTTCGTCCGCCATCTGCTGCTGAATTACTTCAGCACGTTCGTGGGAATCCCCGGCGCACAGAATATCTAAGTAGTATTCTGTCCGGTCGAGGTTACGGCAGGCTTCCACGAACCGTGCGTGAACAGGCTCGTCAGGTGACTGCGGCGCATACTGCACCTTCCAGTCCCGCAGCACATGGGCGTAATCGGATAAAACAGAAAAGCACAGCCGCTCGTTTTCCCTGAGCTGCTGTGCTTCCGTCTGAATGCGTTTTGCGTGGAGCGCCGCTGCGCTGGGCGGCTTGTCCGGGGTAAGGTGAAAGTCTGCTGCCAGCTTCTGCGCTGCATCATACAGTGAGAGATGGAACAGCTTGCTCACAAAGTCGATCACATCGCCATGTTCCCCGCAGGCAAAGCAATGGTAGTGATCGCCCGCCACATACAGGCTGGGATGCCGGTCATTGTGAAACGGGCAGAGGGCCATGCCATAATGGTTGACCTCCACGCCGTACCGCTCCGCTGCCTCCCGGCAGCTTACGCCGTATTTTACAATTTCAAAAAGATTCATTGTTCCTCCATTTCTGCGCAAAAAACGGCGGCCTGCCCATTGAGGGGCAAGCCGCCGTTTGCGTCTTATCTTATGCTGTTTTCGCTTCTTCCTCGTTCTTAGCTTCTCGCAAGGCTTTCTTCCGTGCGCCCTGCCGCTTGATCTGTGCTGCATACCGACAATCGTCACTGCAATATTTCACATCTGACCTCGTTGTGGTGAACACCTTGCCGCAGTTCTCACAGGTACACTCCCGGCTGCGGCTCTCCGCCGCCTCCTGCCGGTAGAATTTCGCCCGGCAGTTGGGGCCGCAGAACAAGGTGTTCGTCCGCTTGGACGCAAATTCCTGCCCGCAGCACTTGCAGGTCAGCGTGACCGGAACACCTACGGTACGCTCGCCGGATTTCAGCTTCTGATACCGCTCCCGGCTGCGGATGCGTTCTTTCTTCAAAAACTCCTGCCGTTTGATTTCTTCCTCGGTCAGCTCCGGCGCAGGAAGCTCGAACTGCCCGATAAAACGAAGGTGGATCTCCACCTCCTGCACCCGATCACCGTCGATCTTTTCTGGAGCGTGTACGATAATTTTCTCCACGAACTCGTTGATCATGGGCGTGGTCAACTCGGAGAAGTCGGTGTACTTCTTTGCCAGCTCCAGAAACTGCTTGGCTCGGTCGGTGTCCTCCGCAAAGACGGACATCTGCGTTTCCATTTCGGAGACGGATGCTGTCAGTGCTTTCTGTTCCGCCTCATATTCCGCCAGCAGGCTGTCGAACCGCTCGCCGGTAATGCGCCCGACGGCAAAGGATTCATAGAGCTTCTTGATGATGGTATCCAGCTCGGAAATCCGCTTTTTCTCCTTGTTTAGCTTCCGTTTTGTTTCCTTGGCTGCTTCTGCCTGCCGCAGCTGGGAGGCGGAGCGCACCTTCTCCAGAAAAGCGTCTCGGTCAGAGATGGCAAAGGTGCTGGCAGCCCGGATGGTTTCCAGAATCAGCTCCCGCAACGCTTTGGTGCTGATATGATGTCCACAGCAAGCGGCAGAGCGCTTTTGACCTGCCAACTTGTATGTGGAGCATTCAAACGCATCGTAGGGATAAGGTTTGCTTTCTGTCCCTCGTGACCGATGGTTATACATCTTTGCTCCGCAGTCAGCACAGAATACAAGCCCTGTCAGCGGATTGGCCTCGCCCAGCGTGTCGTGCCGCCGTGGTGTTTTCCGCAGCTTCTGCGCCAGCTCCCATGTTTCCGCATCCACAATAGCTTCATGGGTGTTCTCGAAAATCAGCCAATCCTCCTTGGGATTTATTACGGCATTTTTATCTTTGTAGGACTGCTTGTGAGAACGGAAATTCACCGTATGCCCCATATACTCCGGCTTGGACAAAATCTGCCCGACGATGTAGCCGCTCCAGTTATACGGATTGGGGAACTCCTCCTTGCTTTTCCAGACGCCTTTGTTCTGCTTGCCGAAGTAGACCGCAGGCGTATCGATCTTATCGTCAAACAGGATACGGGCAATATCATAGGGGCCTTTGCCCTCGATGGTCAGTTGAAAGATGCGGCGCACCACGGCAGCCGCTTCCTCGTCAATCAGCCAGTGGTATTTATTCTCTGGGTCTTTCTTATAGCCATAGATGGCGCAGTTGGTGGTGGGCTTGCCGGATTCCCCTTTGACGCGAATGGCCGTTTTCTGCTTGCGGCTTAGGTCGCGCAGATACCACTCGTTCATGATATTGAGGAAGGGCGCAAATTCGTTGCTGTTCTGGTCGTCGCTGTCCACGCCGTTGGCGATAGCCACAAAGTGGACACTGTGCTGCCGGAAGAACACCTCCGTGTAAAAACCGGTTTGCAGATAATCACGACCGGCCCTGCTCATGTCCTTGACAATGACATGGGCCACCTTCCCAGCCTCAATGTCCGCCACCAGCTGCTTCCATGCGGGACGGTCAAAGTTGCCGCCGCTCCATCCGTCATCGGTGTAGTGGCGGCAGTTGGTGTAACCTCTCTGCCGGGCATAGCTTTCGAGGTATTTTTTCTGATTGACGATGGAGTTGCTGTCGCCAGCATTGTCATCGTCACGGCTCAGCCGCTCATACAGAGCGGTGATTTTTTCCTCAGTCTGTTTCATGCGCATTCGGCGCTCCTTTCAGACTGACGGCTCATTTGTGGTGCTTCCATTATATCATAAGTGCCGTCATTTGTAACCCCTTCATTGCGGATTATCCGCAGAATCTTTTCCTCCATGGTCTCCGCTGCTGTCTCGCTGAATGCGACCCTGACCTTATAGGTGGTGCCGCCGATGCGCCGAATGATGAACTGTTCCTGTTGCGTTTGCTCCATAGGCATCCTCCTTGCGTAATTTGTCGGTTTTTGATATAATAAGTCCGGTTCCGTTGGCTGTAATCCAACTGCGTCTTTGCGCTGATTTTCCATACTCATTTCTCCTTTCTGCCCTCTGTGTTTTAAGAAAGTAATCTCAGTAACTCGTACTTAGATTACCCTTTCACTAATAGGAGAAAAATGGGGTGTAAATCGGAACTGTTTTTTGAGAAAAAGAAAAATATTTTTTCGATGAGGTGAAGCTGTCGTGGAACCATGGGAGGATGAACTGCTGCGGGATGATGATTTTTCCGAGGAGGAAGAAGATACCGAGGAGCAAATAGAGGAGGCCGACGTTGAAATGGATGAGGATAGCTTTGCCGATTGGGAGGATTCCTCTGACGATGCGCCGGAGAACGAATCGCTGGAGGAAGCGCTTGCAGAGGAACGCACGCTGGAGCTGGAGAGCGAGCTGGAGCAGGACGAGCATCCCAGAGACTATACCGCCGAGCTGGAGGACGAGGAGGAAGAAGCTGCGCCCACCAGCGAGAAGCGGCTCAAGCGGGAAATTCGCGCAGAGGCTCTGCGGCGGCTGGAGGAAGCAGCCCGGACGGAATCGGATTTTTTGACTGTGGTAGACGAATGGAACAAGCTGGACAGAAATCGGGAACGCCGGGAGCGTGACCACGAAAACCTGCGCGGGGATGTGCCACTGGAATTTCAGGCTGCGCCCGATCCGAAGATCGCCCCGCTGTGGATGAATCTGCCAAGGTTTCGCCAGCTCTGTCAGGGAAATTTTCTCGACATCATCTTCTCCTGCCCCTACGAGATGCATGAGCTGACTG
>SKED01001507.1_pt1 | contig 19825 bp, 18 predicted proteins | sample 4826651 | NCBI WGS metagenome assembly SKED01 (sample SAMN11008818, study PRJNA524170) | human gut metagenome | biome: Human fecal sample; material: Feces; isolation source: fecal sample from pouch patient p19 | host: Homo sapiens | place: Israel: Tel-Aviv | collected 2016-06-28 | reverse complement strand
GTATTTTTGATCTCTTTCCTGATCAGCGTCAGTGGCAGCATACGGATCAGATAGGTGATGGCTGCCATGACAAAGATATACATATATAGATTATGCTTCAACGGAAGAATCCTCCTTATCTTCTGGATTTGTTTCTTCTTTTACAGGGAAGAAATACGCTGCGATTCCGGCAATCAGAATCGTAAGGATAATGATTCGGAAGCCAGAAGAAATCTGGCATAGCACAGGAGCTTTTGTGAAAAGGAAGCTTGCTGCCATGGAAATCACGACAATGGTTCCGATGATCTTGTTATCACGTGCCGGAGGAATAATGATTGCGATAAACATTCCATATAATGCAACGCTCAGTGCGCTGACGATTCGGTCAGGCAGGATATTTCCTGATACTACTCCGAGGAAAGTGCCAAGTGTCCAGCCAGGTGCGGCAAGTGCCATCACACCGTAAGAATACCATGGAGTAATCCTTCCGGGGCGGGATACGGATACGCCGAAGACTTCATCCGTTACACCGTATGCGATAAGAAAACGGTGGAAAAAAGGATAGTGGTTATCAATTTTCTGTGAAAGGGCACAGGACATCAGCGAATATCTGAGATTGATGATGAGCTGGGTGAATGCCATTTCAAAATAGGATGCGGATGCCGTAATCAGTGAAAGACCAGCAAATTGCCCGGCGCTGGTCAGGTTTGTAAGGGAAATCAGAACAGCTTCCCAAGTGGAAAGTCCTGCATTTTTTGCCATGATACCAAAGGTAAATGATACCGCAATATAACCGAGACAGATGGGAATGCCATCCTGTATCCCGGCTGCAAAATCCATTTTTCTGTTTTTACTCATGAAGTAAAACCTCTCTTTTGTAAATAATCCCCAAATTTGAATTGTTATTTTACTAACATTTTACCATGGAACAGTGGTCTTGAAAATGATGTTTTAAAAGAAGTTGAAAAAATTTTGCAGAAAGACTGGAAATATAGTGGTATTATGAGTTATAATAAATAGTGATAAATGAATGTGCAAACATAAGTACAAGTTATAAAAGGAGATTGAAGCATGGAAATGTTATCTATTGAAAAAGAACTGCAGAGCAATTCTTATCCCGGAAGAGGGATCATCATCGGAAAGTCTGCCGACGGAAGCAAAGCGGTAACAGCTTATTTTATCATGGGAAGAAGTGAGAACAGCCGTAATCGTGTCTTTGTAGAAGAGGGAGAAGGAATCCGCACACAGGCATTTGACGAGTCAAAGCTGACAGACCCAAGCTTAATTATCTACGCACCGGTGCGTGTACTCGGCAATAAGACGATCGTTACAAACGGAGATCAGACTGATACAATTTATGAAGGTATGGACAGACAGATGACGTTTGAACAGTCCCTTCGAAGCCGTGAATTTGAACCGGATGGACCAAACTACACACCACGTATTTCCGGTATCATGCACATTGAGAACGGAAAATATAACTATGCAATGTCCATTTTGAAGAGCAATAACGGAAATCCGGATGCATGCAACCGTTACACCTTTGCATATGAGAATCCGGTAGCCGGAGAAGGACATTTTATCCACACATACAAGTGTGATGGAAATCCGCTTCCGAGTTTTGAAGGAGAACCAAAGCTTGTTGCAATTCCGGATGATATGGACACATTTGCAGACACACTCTGGAACAGTCTGAATGCAGATAATAAAGTATCTCTGTTTGTAAGATATATTGATATTGAGACAGGAACATACGAAAGCAAGATCATCAATAAGAATAAATAGTATACAAAGGTGAAGAAGGAGCAGGAATCATGAATGAATTAGAACTCAAATATGGATGTAACCCAAATCAGAAGCCGTCACGTATCTATATGAAAGACGGAAGTGATCTCCCGATCAAAGTTCTGATGGGCCGTCCTGGATATATCAACTTTCTGGATGCATTTAACGGATGGCAGCTGGTATCGGAATTAAAAAAAGCAACCGGACTTCCGGCAGCAACTTCCTTTAAGCATGTGTCACCGGCAGGTGCTGCAGTCGGACTGCCACTGGATGAAACTCTTGCAAAAATTTACTGGGTAGATGACCTTGGAGAACTTTCTCCGCTTGCAAGTGCTTATGCACGTGCAAGAGGCGCAGACCGTATGTCTTCATTCGGTGATTTTATTGCGCTTTCTGATGTCTGCGATGTTGATACGGCAAGACTGATCAAGAGAGAAGTGTCGGATGGAGTGATCGCACCTGGATATGAACCGGAAGCACTGGAGATTCTTGCACAGAAAAAGAAAGGTAATTACAATGTGATCCAGATCGATCCGAATTATGTTCCGGCACCTACAGAACACAAGGATGTATTTGGTATTACCTTTGAGCAGGGAAGAAATGAACTGAAGATCGATGATGATTTCTTCTCAAATATAGTGACTGAGAACAAAGAAATTCCGGATCACGCAAAGAGAGATCTTGCAATTTCCATGATTACTTTAAAATATACACAGTCAAATTCTGTATGCTATGTAAAAGACGGACAGGCAATCGGAATCGGAGCCGGACAGCAGTCCCGTATCCACTGTACCCGTCTTGCAGGACAGAAGGCAGATAACTGGTGGCTGAGACAGTGCCCGAAAGTACTTGCTCTTCCATTTAAAGAAGGAATCAAGCGTGCAGACCGAGATAATGCAATTGATCTGTATATTGGTGAAGAATATATGGACGTATTGGCTGACGGAACCTGGGAAAATATTTTCACTGAAAAACCGGAAGTATTTACCAGAGAAGAAAAGAGAGCATGGCTTGATAAGCTGACGGGTGTGGCACTTGGATCAGACGCATTCTTTCCGTTTGGAGATAACATCGAACGTGCACATAAGAGCGGTGTTACATATATTGCAGAACCGGGTGGATCAATCCGTGATGACAATGTAATCGATACCTGCAACAAATACAACATGGCGATGGCATTTACCGGAATCCGTTTATTCCATCACTAAGATAATAAAGAAGCAAAGTTCCTGCAGAGGTAGAAGATCTACCTTTGCGGGAATTTTTTATTTCCTAGGAAATTCCGAAAGAACTTCCTAGGAAACAAAAGGCACTGCGTGCCGGAGATGCGCACTCGCACGAATCTATTGAAAAAATAAAAAGATATGCGACAAATGTGGAAAGATGTCGTTAAAAAATAAACAGAACCGGTAATCTGAAGATTTATTATTCGGAAGGAAATTACATAATATATATATAACAGCCAGCATGAGGAGGCGAATCTATGGGGATTCTTGAAATTCTTTTAATTTCAATCGGGCTTTCGTTTGACGTATTTGTCGTACATATCTGTGTCGGAGCAGGATTTTCAAGAAAGCACGGAAAAGACATACTCTTATCCAGTCTGCTTTTTGGAGGGGCACAACTCCTTGCATTGATCCTGGGAAATGTTGTTGCAGATATTCTGAAGCCGGACAGGAAGATGAATGAAACGATTTCAACAGCGGCAAGCGGTTGGGAAATTTTGTCGGTGCTGATATTTATCGGACTTGGTATCTATATGATCTGTAAAGCAAGAAATAATAAACAGATCTTTGAGCGTAGAAACGATGAGATAAATTGGAAACGGCTTAGAAAACTGGCAGTACTTACCAGCGTAGATGCGCTTTTTGCCGGAATGGGAATCGGCTTTTGGAGTGTAGAGATTCTGGAACAGGGGATGGTACTGCTTCCGGTTACGATCATTCAGTGTTTTCTTGGCGTGGAGGTTGGATACAGACTGGGCTGTGAATATAACTGCAAAGCTTACTGGATCGGTGGGATATTATTCCTGATCGCCGGGGCAGATATGGTGGTTACGCATTTTTTATTTTAAAATAGCAGGAGGAAAAGAGTATGGGCGAATTGACACATAAAGCAGCAAGGGCAGCATTTGGCGGAGCAATTGATTTGGCAATGCGAAAAATGGATAAAGACAGAGAAAAAGGTCTGCTTGATCTTGTTGATCTGACCGAGCGTTTCATGGGAGACAATTTCCAGAAGAGCTCCTATGAAGGCGCAAGAAAGATGATACAGGATCCGGATTCGAAGTGGATGAGTTATGTGAATCGTGCATTGGATGAAATTGACCCGCATGTTATTAAACAGACAGCATTAAACCTTGGATTTGAAGCGGCGTTCCATGGAACGAAAACAATCCGCAGTATGAGAGAGGTACATCAGTGCAATATTCCGTGGCTGATCCTGATGGATCCGACAAGTGCATGTAATCTTCATTGTACCGGATGCTGGGCGGCAGAATATGGGCATAAACTGAATCTTACATATGAAGAGATGGACAGCATCATTACGCAGGGAAAAGAACTGGGGATTTATTTCTATATGTATACAGGCGGGGAACCGTTAGTAAGAAAAAAAGATATTATCAGACTTTGTGAAAAGCATTATGACTGCGAATTCCATGCATTTACAAATGGAACACTGGTGGATGATGAATTTTGCGAAGAGATGAGAAGAGTCGGCAACCTGTCCCTTTCAATTAGTCTGGAAGGATTTGAAGAGGTCAATGACATGCGCCGTGGAGAGGGTGTATTCGACAAGGTTATGGCAGCTATGGATCGGTTAAAGAAATATGGACTGATCTTCGGTACGTCAATCTGTTATACCAGAAAGAACATTGAAACGGTTACATCGGATGAATTCCTGGATATGATCATCGGAAAGGGATGTCGTTTCACCTGGTATTTCCATTATATGCCGGTTGGAAATGATGCAGCACCGGATCTGCTCCCGACAAAGGAACAGAGAGAATATATGTATCACCGGGTAAGAGAAATCCGCGGTGCAACAGGTGGAAAGCCGATTTATGCAATGGATTTCCAGAATGACGGAGAATTTGTCGGAGGCTGTATCGCAGGTGGAAGAAACTACTGCCATATCAATGCGAATGGAGATGTAGAACCATGTGTATTTATTCACTACTCTTCTGCAAATATTCGGGAAGTCACTCTGCTGGAAGCTCTGAAACAGCCACTCTTTATGGCATACAGAGACCGGCAGCCTTTTAATAGCAATCATTTGCGTCCTTGCCCGATGCTTGAAAATCCGGAGATTCTTCAGGAAATGATCAAAGAGGCCGGTGCAAAATCGACCGATCTGCAGTCACCGGAAAGTGCGGAACATTTGTGCAGTAAGTGCAAAGCTTATGCCTGTGAGTGGAAAAAAACAGCAGATCAACTATGGAAAGAGCATCCGCATCAGCAGAAGGGTTACACAAATTACAAAAAATGCGTGGAAAAGCAGTAAAAAAACAGAAAAAAAGCGGTTTGAAAAAACGTTTTGTTTGTGATAGAATATTCGTCAAGAGAAATGGGCAGGAAAAAGAGGACAACACATGGAAAGAAAAAGAGAATTAACAAAAATCCTGCTTGCGGAAAGCTTTAAGGAACTACTGATAAAAGGATCTTTTGATAAGATAACGATTAAAATGATCACAGATCAGGCGGGAGTCATCAGACCGACTTTTTATAATTACTTTCAGGATAAGTATGAAGTGATGGAATGGCTTCTGGAGACGGAGGTTTTTCAGCATATCCGTGAGATGACCGAAGACGGGATGGAAAGAGAAGCCATTTATCTGTTGTTCCGAAAGATGGAGAAAGACCGGATTTATTATCAGAAAGCATTTGAAGCGACCGGTCAGAATGGGTTTGAGGAAATTCTTGAAAAGAAGATCCGTCAGCTGATCGAAGAGATGGTGGGCAGACATAAGATCAAGCTTGAGAAGCTTCAGGGAATCAAAGACAAAAAGATTTTTCTGGAGTTCCATACGATCACCGTTGTAACCGGACTCAAATACTGGCTGACCAGCCGGGATATTCATCTGTCGGCGGATGAAGCGATGGAGTATTATCTGTTTCTGATGTCGCATCCTATTTTGGAGCTACTTGAAAAGTAAAGAACAAAATATAAATTTGAGAAGAATCTGGGATATTCCGGGTTCTTCTTTTTGTTTTACTGTCAGAAAATAAAAAATGTTATTTAAATTGCTTGACGGATTTCTATTACAGAGTTATTATGAACATATGAACAGTTGCTCATATGTTCAGTGAGAAAAATATTTTTCAGGAGGAAAAAGAGATGAAGAAAAAATTTAAAATGGTAGACCTTGATTGCGCAAACTGTGCAGCAAAAATGGAAGATGCAATCAAAAAAATTGATGGTGTAAATGATGCAACGGTAAGTTTTATGATGCAGAAGCTTACGATCGATGCAGATGATGTAAGATTTGATGAAATCATGCAGGAAGTCGTTGCTGTATGCAAGAAGGTAGAGCCGGATTGTCAGATTCAGCTGTAAAATCGGAAAAGGTATGAAAGGGGAGAGTCTTCTATGATGAAAAAACAGAAAATAATGCTGTACCGTATTATCGCAGCGGCAGTTATTTATGTTCCTCTTTTTGTACTGGAACATATGGGAAAACTGGAATTTAAGTCCGAAATTCCGGTGCAGTTTTTGTTATTTATGATACCTTATCTGATCGTGGGATGGGACATCATTTACCGGGCTGTGCGCAATATCAGTCATGGTCAGGTATTTGATGAGAACTTTCTGATGTGTATAGCAACGTTTGGTGCACTTGGAGTAAAGGAATATTCGGAAGCGGTAGCGGTTATGTTGTTCTATCAGATCGGGGAGTTATTCCAGAGTTATGCAGTCAACCGTTCCCGCCAGTCAATCAGTGCAATGATGGATATCTGTCCGGAATATGCGAATATTGAAGAAGACGGAAAGCTTAAACAGGTTGATCCGGATGATGTAGAGATTGGTACAGAGATCGTCATCAAAGCAGGAGAGAGAGTTCCTCTCGATGGTGTGGTTGTATCGGGAACATCCTTTGTAGATACTTCTGCACTGACCGGAGAGTCGGTTCCGCGAGAAGTAACAGAAGGTTCCGAGATTATCAGTGGTTGTGTAAATGGAAGCGGACTTCTTAAGGTGCGCACAACGAAAGAGTTTGATGATTCTACAGTTGCGAAGATTCTGGAACTGGTTGAAAATGCCAGCAGCAAAAAGGCACATGTAGAGAACTTCATTACAAAGTTTGCAAAATACTATACGCCGATCGTGGTTTGTGCGGCAGTTGTACTTGCATTCCTTCCACCAATCATTCTTGGCGGTGGATTTGCAGAATGGATTCAGAGAGCATGCATTTTCCTTGTAATCTCCTGCCCATGTGCACTGGTGATCTCTGTTCCACTTGGTTTTTTTGGAGGAATCGGAGCAGCATCCAAACAGGGCGTTCTGGTAAAGGGAAGCAATTATCTGGAAGCACTCTCTGAGATGAAAACGATTGTATTTGATAAGACTGGTACACTGACAAAAGGTGAATTCGTTGTATCAGAAGTTATTCCGAATGGATGGGAAAAAGAAGGACTTCTTGAAGTGGCAGCCCTTGCGGAAGGCTATTCCGATCATCCAATCTCAGCAGCACTCAAGAAAGCGTACGAAGAAGCGGAGCTTGGTGAGTTGTCCATGGACAGGGTGGAACAGGCTGAAGAAATCGCCGGACACGGAATCAAGGCAAAGATCGACGGAAGAGTTGTCTATGCTGGAAATGCAAAGCTGATGGAAGAAAAAGGCGTGGAATATGAGCCATGCACAGTCCCTGGTACGGTCGTATATCTGGCGGCTGAAAAAGAATTCCTCGGGACTATCGTAATTTCTGATACGGTCAAACCGGAAGCAAAACGTGCGATCGCGCAGCTCAAACAAAGCGGTGTCAAAAAGACAGTTATGCTTACCGGTGACAGAAAAGATGTCGGTGAAGCAGTAGCAGAAAGCCTTGGAATCGATGAAGTCTACACAGATCTCCTTCCGGGGGATAAGGTAGATAAGGTTGAAGCACTTCTCGGAGAACTCAGTGAGAAAGAAAAGCTTGGTTTTGTTGGTGATGGTATCAATGATGCACCGGTACTCTCCAGAGCTGATATCGGAATCGCAATGGGAAGCATGGGATCCGACGCAGCAATCGAAGCCGCAGATGTTGTTCTGATGGATGATAATATCCTTAAGATATCCTCCATTATGAGAATTGCAGGAAAAACTCTCCAGATCGTACATCAGAATATCGTCTTTGCCCTCGGTGTCAAAGTTCTGGTCCTCATCCTGGGAGCCCTCGGCATGGCCAATATGTGGGAAGCCGTCTTTGCCGATGTAGGAGTATCCGTAATCGCAATCCTGAACTCCATGAGAACACTGAAAGTAAAATAGATGTCAAAAGCATAAAGTAAAACAAGAAAGAATTATCCTTAACGTGATGGGGATAATTCTTTTTTGTGCAATGGAGATGAAACTCAAAAATCGTGGAAGTCTCTGCTGAACACGATTTTCGCCCTAAGAGGTTCATCGGAATGGTTTGCACAACTTGAATTTATCCCATTTATTTCTGTTGCTTTGCCACACTAATTTATTCTACTTGCATTTTTGTCAGCGACAGTGTAAAATGACAAAACGGATTAGAATAGTGAAACCAAGAAGGGAGATACAAGATGGAACTGTTTATAGATATACTAAAAGATACAACAATTGACACTGTGAAACTGATACCTTTCCTTTTTCTGACATACCTTGCGATGGAATATCTGGAGAATAAAGCCGGTCAGAAGACGGTGCGGATGCTTCTTGGAGCAGGGAAAAAAGGACCTGTGATCGGTGGGATCCTGGGCGTTGTTCCGCAGTGCGGATTTTCGGCAGCAGCAGCAAATCTGTATTCCGGTGGAGTCATCACAGTTGGAACGATGATCGCTGTTTTTCTGTCTACATCAGATGAGATGCTTCCGATCCTGATCTCAGAGCAGGTGGATGTCCGTAAGATCATGGCAATTTTAATCGGAAAGATCATCGTTGGTATTGTTGCAGGGATTCTGGTTGATATCGGAGTGCGGGTGCTAGGCAAAGGATACCAGAGAGGGCTGCACATTCATGATATCTGTGAGCATGACCACTGTCACTGTGAAGAAGGAAGCATTGTAAAATCAGCACTCATCCATTCGGTACAGATTCTGGTATTTATATATGTAATTTCTTTTGCGTTAAATGCAGTTGTGGAGTGGATTGGAATGGAAGAGGTCATGAACGTGGTGACGCATTATCCAATTGCCGGAATTTTTCTGGCTGGTCTTGTCGGTCTGATTCCGAACTGCGCAGCTTCTATTACAATTACGAAATTTTATCTTGAGGGAGTCTTAAATGTCGGCAGTATGTTTGCCGGACTTTTGTCATGTGCCGGAATCGGACTGATCGTGCTTTTTAAGACGAACCATAGTTGGAAGAAGAATGTGATGATCGTCGCAACACTTTACGGAATCAGTGTAGTGTGCGGAATTATAGTGGAAATCCTGTTTGGAATGTAGTACAATATCCTTATATGCCGCAGAAGCCTAAAAGGAACGAAAGAAGTGGATTTGAGATGGCTAAAAAAGGATTTATTGCAGAATTCAAAGAGTTTATTGCAAGGGGAAATGTAATGGATCTTGCAGTCGGCGTTATTATTGGTGGTGCATTCCAGTCGATTGTGAATTCTCTTGTAAATGATATGATCATGCCGGTGATCAGTCTTCTGACTGGTGGGGTCAATTTTTCCAACTGGGTGATTCGGATCGGATCTGGTGAGAATGACACGATCAAATATGGCAATTTTATTACAGCGGTGATCAACTTTCTTCTGATGGCACTTGTTATTTTTTGTTTTGTAAAAGTGATGAACAATCTTGCTTCAAGAACAGAAAAGCTGCTTAAGAAGGAGGAAGAAGCACCGGCAGCACCGGCTACGAAGATCTGCCCGTACTGCATGTCAGAAATCCCGATCGCGGCAACCAGATGTGCATACTGTACATCTGAGCTTCCGGCTGAGGATACGGAAAAAGAAGAATAAAGAAAAGACAGGAATAATACGACAGAGAGGAACATAAAAACAATGGAGAAAATTATTTTAACAGGTGACAGACCAACCGGACGGCTTCATGTCGGACATTATGTTGGATCCTTAAAGCGAAGAGTAGAACTGCAGAATTCCGGAGAATATGACAAGATCTTTATCATGATCGCAGATGCACAGGCACTGACTGATAATGCAGATAACCCGGAAAAGGTACGTCAGAATATTATTGAGGTTGCACTGGATTATCTGTCATGCGGACTGGATCCGGAGAAATCCACGATTTTCATCCAGTCACAGGTACCGGAACTGACAGAACTTTCTTTTTATTATATGAATCTGGTTACGGTATCCCGTCTTCAGAGAAACCCAACGGTTAAATCGGAGATCCAGATGCGTAATTTTGAAGCAAGTATTCCGGTAGGATTCTTTACTTATCCGATCAGCCAGGCAGCAGATATCACAGCGTTTAAGGCAACGACTGTACCGGTAGGTGAGGATCAGCTTCCGATGATCGAACAGTGCCGTGAGATCGTACACAAATTCAACAGTGTATATGGAGAAGCATTGGTTATGCCGAAAGCGCTGATTCCGGAGAACGAAAGCTGTTGCCGTCTTCCTGGAACGGATGGAAAAGCAAAGATGAGTAAATCCCTTGGTAACTGTATTTATCTGTCTGATTCCGAGGAAGAAGTAAGACAGAAGATCATGGGAATGTATACAGATCCGAATCATTTTAAGGTATCTGATCCGGGACAGGTAGAAGGGAATTCCGTTTTCACTTATCTGGATGCATTCTGTACAGATGAACATTTTGAAAAATATCTGCCGGATTATAAGAATCTGGATGAATTGAAGGATCATTACAGACGTGGTGGACTTGGTGACGTTAAGGTTAAGAAGTTCCTGAATGCGGTTATGCAGGAAGAGCTTGCACCGATCCGTGCGAGAAGAAAAGAACTGGAGAAGAAGATTCCGGAGATCTACGAGATCCTTCATAAAGGAAGTATTGAAGCTGAAAAAGTGGCAGCACAGACTTTAAAAGAAGTAAAAGATGCGATGAAGATCAACTATTTTGAAGATCAGCAGCTGATCCAGGAACAGACAGCAAGATTTGCAGAATAAAGAAAGGCTTTAAGCCGGAGGAGAGATAATAATTATGGGTAAATATTTCGGAACAGATGGATTCCGTGGAGAAGCCAATGTAGTACTGACGGTAGAGCATGCGTTTAAGGTAGGACGTTATCTTGGCTGGTATTACGGACAGGAACACAAGGCAAGAATCGTGATCGGTAAAGATACCAGAAGAAGCAGCTATATGTTTGAATATGCACTGGCGGCAGGACTTACTGCGTCAGGAGCAGATGCATATCTCCTTCATGTGACGACAACTCCAAGCGTGTCTTACGTGGTAAGAACCGAAGATTTTGACTGCGGAATCATGATTTCTGCAAGCCATAACCCGTACTATGATAATGGAATCAAAGTGATCAACAGTAAAGGTCAGAAGCTGGAAGCAGAAGTAGAAACCAAAGTGGAAGCTTATATTGATGGGGGATCCGGAGAAATTCCGCTTGCTAAAAAAGAGGCGATTGGAAGAACCGTAGATTATGCAGCAGGAAGAAACCGTTATATCGGACATTTGATCAGTCTGGCAACCCGTTCTTTTAAAGAGGTGAAAGTCGGACTGGATTGTTCCAACGGAAGTTCTTCAAGTATTGCCAAAAGCGTATTTGATGCACTTGGAGCAAAAACTTATGTGATCAATAATGAGCCGGATGGAACCAACATCAATACAAATTGCGGTTCTACACATATTAATGTGCTCCAGGAATATGTAAAAGAAAATGGTCTGGATGTCGGATTTGCATACGATGGAGATGCGGATCGCTGCATCGCTGTTGATGAGAATGGAAATGTTGTTGACGGGGATCTGATCCTTTATGTGTGTGGCAAATATATGAAAGAACATGGTCAGTTAAAAGACGATACCATCGTTACTACTATCATGTCGAATCTTGGACTTTATAAAGCATGCGACAAGATTGGCATGAAGTACGAAAAGACACAGGTCGGCGACAAATATGTCTATGAGAACATGGTCAAGAATGGATTCATGCTGGGCGGTGAACAGTCCGGACATATTATTTTCAGTAAGCATGCGACGACAGGAGATGGTATTCTGACTTCTCTGATGCTGATGGAAGTTATCATGGAGACCAAACAGTCCCTCGGACAGCTGACAGAAGAAGTGAAGATCTATCCACAGCTTCTGAAAAATGTGCGTGTGGCAGATAAGAAGACAGCAAGGGAGAATCCGGAAGTAGTCAAAGCAGTCGATACAGTTGCAGAAGCACTTGGAGATGACGGAAGAATCCTTGTCCGTGAAAGTGGAACGGAACCGGTAATCCGTGTCATGGTTGAAGCGGCGACGGACGAGCTTTGCGAAAAGTATGTGACTCAGGTAATCGATGTGATTGAAAAAGAAGGACTCATCGTAGAATAAAAAATCTGAAATAGAATCGTGCAGAAAAGGATAGCTTGCAGATGAAAGTCTGTGGGCTATCCTTTTTTAGTTTGCGAACCATAGTCTGGATGTTTGAAAAATATTATTTGAATAATAAAGAAAAATGTTCTGCCGGTATAGATTTTCTATATTTTGGCATGCTATTAAAAAAACATGGAGGAAAAAGAAATGGAGGAAATGTTTTGTTTTCAATGCCAGCAGACCGCTCATAACACGGGCTGCGAAGGACATACAGGTGTATGTGGGAAAAAGTCGGATACAGCAAATCTTCAAGATGAACTGACTGGTGAACTGATCCGGCTGGCAAGGGCAGTTACAGAAAATGAAAGAAGCAGATCTTCGGATGAACTGATGTTAAAAGGTCTGTTTACCACGATTACAAATGTAAATTTCAACAGTGATACAGTGAAAAAACTGTCAGATGAGATCAGAGAAGAAGCAGAAAACAGAAAACCAGGAAAAGATGCTTATAATGTACAGAAGATCTGGGAGGCACCGGAAGATATTCGTTCGTTAAAGTCATTGATCTTGTTTGGCTTACGAGGGATTGCAGCATATGCTTATCATGCATGGGCACTGGGATATGTGGATGCGGAGATTATGAATTTCTTTTATAAGGGAATGAGGATTCTGGGAGAAGAAAAAGGGATGGAAGAACTGCTTCCGGTAGTCATAGAAACAGGTAAAATCAACCTGCGCTGCATGGAACTTCTGGATAAAGCAAACACGGAAAGCTATGGAGATCCAATTCCGACAGAAGTTCCACTTACGATAGAAAAGGGACCGTTTATTGTAGTCAGTGGTCATGATCTGCATGATATGAAGCTGCTTCTGGAGCAGACCAAAGATAAAGGCATCAATATTTATACGCACAGTGAAATGCTTCCGGCACACGGATATCCAAAATTAAAGGAATATCCGCATTTGAAAGGCAATTTCGGAACGGCCTGGCAGAGTCAGCAATTTGAGTTCCATAATATTCCTGCGCCAATTTTATTTACGACAAATTGTCTGATGCCAGTCAGACAGAGCTATGCAGACCGGGTGTTTACAACTTCGGTGGTGTCTTATCCGGAGATGGTTCATATTGGTGCGGACAAAGATTTTACGCCGGTTATTGCAAAAGCATTGGAATGCGGTGGATATCCGGAAGATCATCCGATGACAGGGATTAATGGAGGAACAACCGTGATGACCGGATTTGCACACAACGCAGTTCTGGAAAATGCAGGAAAGATCGTGGATTTGGTAAAGCAGGGGAAAATCAGGCATTTCTTTCTGATCGGAGGCTGTGATGGCGCAGCACCAGGTCGGAGCTACTATACGGAATTTGCGAAAAAGACACCGATGGATACGATCATCCTGACGCTGGCATGTGGAAAATACAGATTGAATGATCTGAGGCTCGGAGAAATTGAGGGGATTCCAAGAATTTTGGATATGGGACAGTGTAATGATGCGTACAGTGCGATTAAAGTTGCAATTGCTCTTGCAAAAGCGTTTGAGTGTGAGGTAAATGAACTTCCACTGTCTATGATCCTGTCATGGTATGAACAGAAAGCGGTTGCGATTCTGCTGACACTTCTGGCGCTCGGAATCAAAAATATTTACCTGGGTCCGACGCTTCCGGCGTTTGTGTCACCGAATGTTCTAAATTACCTGGTACAAGAGTATCAGATTACCCCGATCAGTACAGTAGATGAGGATCTGAAGAAAATTTTAGGTTGAAGAGGTTTGAACGTGAGAGAAAGAAATCGGAAATAAGAAATGAAAAGCATTACTTCTGAAACGGAAAGCACAAAAAAGTGTGAGTAAGAAGAGGTAGTGCTTTTTTACATACTGTTTCCTTTACAAAAAGTGTCGTCTGTGCTAACATAAATATAACAATGGCGATGCCGGTACAATAGAAAAAGGAGTGCGTTTTATGCTGATTGAAATTGATTTTAACAGTGATGAGGCGATTTATATACAGCTCAGGAATCAGATCATTATGGGAATTGCCACTTCGACGATTCATGAAGGAGATACTTTGCCGTCTGTGAGACAGCTGGCAGATAATATCGGAATCAATATGCATACAGTGAATAAGGCATACAATGTCCTGCGGCAGGAAGGTTTCCTTCAGCTTGACAGACGAAGAGGTGCGGTGATCTGTATTGATGAAGATAAGCTGGAAGCTTTGCAGGATTTGAAAGAGCAGCTTCGGGTACTTCTGGCAAAAGGAAGTTGCAAAAACATTACGAAAGAAGAAGTTCATGAACTGGTAGACGAGATCTATGCAGATTATGAACAGAGATAGATTGAAAAAAGGAGACTAAAATTATATGGCAGAAAAGCAATATACAAGGCAGGCGCAGGAAGCGCTGAATATGGCACGGAAGATTGCAGCCGAACTGAAGCATCCATATGTTGGGACAGAACATCTTCTTTTCGGGCTTAAGAGGGTTTTTACCGGAGTTGCAGGGCAGGTGCTTGATAAGAATAAAGTCGATGAAGAACAGATGGAAAAAGCAATGGATATCCTTGTATCTGCTCCTGAGGCAGCTAAGAAGGAAAGAAAGCATCTGGAGTACAGTCCGAGACTTCGATATATTCTGGAAGAAAGCCAGAATGAGGCAGCGCAGCTTGCATCTGAAAAAGTCGGAACCGAACATCTTCTGCTTACAATGCTCAAAGATGGAGATTGTGTGGCTACCCGTATGTTGATGACCCTGAATGTAAATATTCAAAAACTTTTTCAGGATCTTCTGCTTGCGGCGGGAATTGATCCGAAAGAGTATATGGAAAATCAGAAGGATGGGGAAACTGTTGGCGGAATTATAGACCAGTACAGTACGGATCTGACACAGGAAGCAAGAGAAGGAAAGCTGGATCCGGTTATTGGACGTGAAAAAGAAATTGCACGTATCATGGAGATCCTGAGCAGACGGACCAAGAATAATCCGTGCCTTGTGGGAGAGCCTGGAGTCGGTAAGACAGCAATCGTGGAAGGACTTGCAAGACAGATCGCGGAAGGAATTGTTCCGGAAAGCATGAAAGATAAGCGGATCATGGTGCTGGATCTTCCGGGGATGATTGCAGGCTCCAAGTATCGTGGTGAATTTGAAGAGCGCATGAAAAAACTGATCCGTGAGGTAAAAACGGCGGGCAATATTATCCTTTTCTTAGATGAACTTCATACCATTATCGGTGCCGGTGGTGCAGAGGGCGCGATTGATGCATCCAATATTCTGAAACCATCTCTGGCAAGAGGGGAGATGCAGCTGATCGGTGCAACAACTCTTACGGAATACCGCAAGTATATTGAGAAGGATGCGGCTCTGGAAAGAAGATTCCAGCCGGTTACGGTTGAAGAACCGACAGAAGACGAGTGTATCCGGATCCTGGAAGGCCTGAAAGAAAAATATGAGGCTCATCATGATGTAGAGATCGAAGAGGACGCGTTGAAAGCGGCAGTACATATGTCATGCCGTTATATCAATGACCGTTTCCTTCCGGATAAGGCAATTGATGTGTTGGATGAAAGCTGTTCAAAAGTAAAACTTCGTGGATTTAAAGTGCCGGAGAATATTGTTGGGACAGAAATCCGCTGTGGAAGGCTGGAGCAGGAAAAAGAAGCGGCGCTGAAAGCAGGAGATATTGAAAAAGCATCGGAGCTCCATAGAGAACAGAAGGAAGCAGAAAAGAAATTAGAGCAGGCGAAAAAGCGTTTCAATAAAAAGAATGAAAAGAAAAAAGTTCCGGTAACTGAAGAAGATGTTGCGGATGTAATTTCCATGTGGACACGAATCCCGGTAACAAGACTGAATGAATCTGAGAGCGAACGCCTGAAAAAGCTGGATAAAACACTGGAGAAGCGTGTGATTGGTCAGGAAGAGGCAATCCAGGCACTTTCCAAAGCGGTAAAACGAGGAAGAGTGGGATTGAAAGATCCGGCACGTCCGATTGGTTCATTCTTATTCCTTGGTCCTACAGGTGTCGGAAAGACAGAGCTTTCCAAAGCTCTTGCAGAAGCACTCTTTGGCAATGAAGAGGATATGATCCGGGTAGATATGTCCGAATATATGGAGAAACACAGTGTATCCAAGATGATCGGATCGCCTCCGGGGTATGTGGGACATGAGGATGGCGGACAGCTCAGCGAAAAAGTACGCAGAAATCCATATTCTGTCATTTTGTTTGATGAGATTGAGAAAGCACATCCGGATGTGTTTAATATTTTACTTCAGGTACTGGATGACGGACATATTACGGATTCGCAGGGAAGAAAAGTAGATTTCCGCAATACGGTTATCATTATGACATCCAATGCAGGTGCCAAGGCAATCATTGAACCGAAGAAGCTTGGATTTACCCAGCAGGAAGACCAGAAGGCGGATTACAAGCGTATGAAAGCAAATGTGATGGACGAAGTAAAGCAGTTATTCCGCCCAGAGTTCCTGAACCGTATTGATGAGATCATCGTATTCCATCCGCTGAATGAGGACAATATGAAGAAGATCGTAGGGCTGATGTGTAAAGAAGTTGTGCAGAGAGCAAAAGAGCAGCTTGAAATTATACTGGTTGTGCGTGATTCTGTGAAGAAGCATATCGTTGAGACCGGAAGTGACAAGAAGTATGGTGCAAGACCGCTGAGAAGGGCAGTACAGAGCCAGTTGGAAGACAAACTTGCGGAAGCACTTTTGAATGGTGAGATCAAACGTGGAGACCATGTGGAAGCCGGTATTTCTAAAAAGGAAATAAAATTTACAGTCAGAGAGATAAACAGCTAGCAAAAGAAGAAGTTTTATTATATAATAAGAAAAACGGTTCGGATGTGGAAAATTCACAGTCCACAAGTCGAAAGAGAAAGACCATTAGGAGGATTTGAACAATGACAGTAGTCAAAGAACTTATCAGAAGTGAATTAGACGGAACACTCAGTTTCGGTGATTACACTCTGGATACAAAGACAAAAAAGGATGGATTTGAATTTCAGGGAGATATATATAAAGTAAAGACATTTAAAGAGATTACAAAGCTTGAAAAGAATGGAATGTTCGTATATGAATCTGTTCCGGGAACTGCAGTAGAGCATTTTGAAGTATCAGAAGATGTGATCTCATTCAAGGTATCAGGGACAGGAGATGCACAGATCACACTGGAACTTGAACCGGATACAGACTATATCGTATATATGAATGATATGAATGTTGGTGATATGAAGACAAACTTAAGCGCAAAGCTTAGTGTAAGTGCGGAACTTGGAAAAGAAAGCGTTGAGATCAAGGTTGTAAGAAAGTAGGACAATGATTACAGCAAGAGTTGTTTGAAGTACATAGGTATTTAAGAAAAGTAAAAGAGTCTGCTTCGGCAGGCTCTTTCTTTACCGAAAGTATATAAACTGGGAACAGGCAAGAGAAGCAGTTGGTAATTTTTTAAGATAGATAAGGAGATGGAATATGGCGAAGGCAAAAAAGTCGGTTTTTTTCTGCCAGAATTGTGGGCATGAAGAATCAAAATGGCTGGGGCAGTGTCCAATGTGCAAGGAATGGAACTCTTTCGTGGAAGAGTGTGTGACAACGTCGAATACGGCAGCAGTTAAAGCGGCAAAAGAGATTCGTATTGTACCATTGTCAGAAGTAAAGACAGAGAATGAAGAGCGGGTGACAACCGAGATTAAAGAACTGGATCGTGTACTGGGAGGCGGAATCGTACCGGGTTCCCTGATTCTGGTAGGCGGTGATCCGGGAATCGGTAAGTCAACGCTGCTCCTGCAGGTGTGTCAGAAACTGGCAAAAAAAGAACGAAAGGTTTTGTACATATCAGGGGAAGAATCGCTTCGCCAGATTAAATTGCGTGCACAGAGGATGGGAGAATTTAATGATCATCTGCTTTTGCTTTGTGAGACTAATCTGGAACTGATCCGCAATGTGATTGAAAAGGAAAAACCAGATACCGTGATCATTGATTCGATTCAGACAATGTACAGTGAAGAAGTCGGTTCCGCACCGGGAAGTGTGTCGCAGGTCAGAGAGGCAACAAATACGCTGATGCAGCTTGCAAAAGGGCTTGGGATTTCGATTTTTATTGTCGGACATGTTACAAAAGAAGGAACTGTCGCCGGTCCAAGAGTATTGGAACATATGGTAGATACGGTTCTGTATTTTGAAGGAGACAGGCATGCATCTTACCGGATTCTTCGAGGAGTGAAAAATCGTTTTGGTTCGACGAATGAGATTGGTGTATTTGAAATGCGAAGAGATGGTCTTCGGGAGGTGGAAAATCCATCAGAATTTATGCTGAATGGGCGCCCGGAAAATGCATCTGGATCTGTTGTGGCATGTTCTATGGAAGGAACACGTCCAATCTTGCTGGAAATCCAGGCGCTGGTATGCGAAAGCAATTTTGGAATGCCAAGAAGAACAGCAGCAGGAACAGATTACAACAGGGTGAACCTTCTGATGGCGGTTTTGGAAAAAAGGATTGGATATCATCTTGGAAATTATGATGCCTATGTAAATATTGCCGGAGGTATCAAGATCAATGAACCCGCGATAGACCTTGGAATCGTGATGGCGACCGTATCAAGCTATAAGAACAGACCATTTGATGAACGGACGATTGTGTTTGGAGAAGTTGGATTAAGTGGAGAAGTCCGTGCGGTAAATATGCCGGAACAGCGGGTGGCAGAGGCGAAGAAGCTTGGATTTGAGACGTGTATTGTGCCAGAAGTATCTCTGGATAGCGTGAAGAGTATTGGTGGGATCAAAATCATTGGAGTGAAAAGCATTAACGAGGCAATCGGACTGATTGAGTAGGAGAACATGTAAAGAGGAAACAGGATAGATGTGATAATTTCTGTTCCCTCTTTTACATAGCAATTACGAAATTATAAAAGTTAAAGATCTTTAAAGATTCCGATTCTGGCGAGTAAGGAAATAGCTTACTTAAGCGGAAGCGGAGGACTGAACTGAAACATCAAAATGTCAGAATATTCTGAATTGCGCAAAATATAAAAACAACATTGACAATTCCGGAAAGGCGTGGTAAGATACCATATGTTCGCTGGTCGAGACAGAGACTAAGGAGTGGCATGCAGAGGCGGAGCGGATGAAAAATAAAAAGTTTTGCATAAAAATTCGAGCATGAGTATGGGAATATTCAGACGAAAACTTTGAAAAAAGTAAATTGCAAAAAGAAATCAAAAAGCTGTTGACAAGCCTTGATGAATATGCTATTCTAAATAAGCTGTCGCGTGAGGAACTGCTTCACAACAGCAAAAAAGAAATAAAAAAGTTGTTGACAAACATGAAACACTTTGATATAATATAAAAGCTGTCGCATGAAACGGCAACAACAAAAAAGAACATTGATAACTGAACAATAGACAACAAACCCTGAAAATTCTTTAAAGA
>SKED01001502.1_pt1 | contig 19868 bp, 21 predicted proteins | sample 4826651 | NCBI WGS metagenome assembly SKED01 (sample SAMN11008818, study PRJNA524170) | human gut metagenome | biome: Human fecal sample; material: Feces; isolation source: fecal sample from pouch patient p19 | host: Homo sapiens | place: Israel: Tel-Aviv | collected 2016-06-28 | reverse complement strand
GCGCTGAGGGGGCCGTCCGGGGCGATGTCCAGCGCTTCGCCCACTTTCACGCCGCCCAGCTGGTCCGCCGTAGCGGGCGGCAGGCTGTAGGGCGTGCCGAACTTAGCGTCGGCCTCGGTCTTAGTGTAGAAACTGCCGCTCTCCACGCTGGCAATGGCGGCGTCCAGAGCATCGAGTTTGGTGTGCAGCTCGGTGGACAGCTGGGTCATTATGGCCAGCGCCTGCGCCTGCAGCTGCGCCGTGGGGATGCCGGTGACGCCGTCCCGCATGACACCGCACACGTCCTCGTCCGCGCGGGTGTCGGTGATGTCGGCGGCGGTGATCTCGGTGCTGCCCGCCGGGCGGCGGATCTCGGCCAGGCACAGGTCATACACCAGCGCGGTGCGAGTGATCTCCGGCGCTGTGGGGCTTGCGCTGTCCGGGGTGCCCTCCAGCACCTGCAGGCGGGTCTTTCTGGCGGCTGCGTCGTAGCGCAGCACCAGCCGGTCGATGCGGCTGCGCACAGTGTCGGCGGCTGTCAGGGTGACCGTCTCCGGCTGCTCCAGGATGATGCTGCGGCCCCGGAACCGGGCGGGGCGCACCCACGCCTGCCCGGCGCTGACAGTCACGGTCAGGTCACCGTTTGCGGTCACGGCAAAGTCCTCGTCGGCGCTGTATACGCCGCTCAGCCGGGTGCTGAGGTACCCGGAAGCGTCGTCGGCGTAGTACTGGATGCCGTTTTCCGGGTAGGTGATGATATCGGCCATAAGCCCTCCTTTACGTCTTGTGCCAGCTCGGCGTGCCCAGCCGGATGGTCCGGGTGGTGCCGCTGGACTGGCTCTCGGTAATGATGTCGGCCACCCGCACCATGGCGGTGTAGCCCAGCTGGGGCAGGCTGACGCGCAGCACGTCGCCCACGGCCAGTGCGTCATCGTCCACGTCAAACTCGATGCTTCCGGTGCGCAGCTGGGCCAGCAGTTTCTGCCCGCCACGGTCTGCCAATTTGGCGAGGTAAGACTGGCTGGCGGTGGTCTCGCCCTTTTCCTTGTCGGGCTGGATGTCGCGGGCGTCGATGTAGATCTCCCGCCGGTCGGCTCCGGTGCTGTCTACATCGCCTACCCAGCAGGTGGCCCGCTGACTGCCCTCACCGGCCCCCTGCACAAGGGCCACGTTGGCGTAGTCGGTATCGGCAAAGGACCATCCCGTGTTGAGCAGATTGCCCCACTTGGGGCTGTACCGGTTGTTGGGGTCGAAGGTGGGCCGGAAGCACTCGAACAGCAGGCGCTTGTCTGCGCCGGTGCCGTCCAGCACGATACGGAAGCCAAGGTCGCACGCCTGCCCGATGGTCTGGCAGTAGGCAAAGACAGTGCCGCCGGAGGTCTGCTTGTCGAAGGTCGTGTCGAAGCCGTACTCGGTGCCCAGCTCCAGCCTCGGCCACGGCTTTGCCGCCGCCACAAGGCTGCGCATGGCCTGCTCGGCGTTCTGCCCCTTGATGACCGCAGCGCTGGCCCGCTTGGTCAGCAGCCAGGTGGCCGGGTAGCCGCTCACCACGAGGTTTGCGTCCTCGTTCTGGTTGGCGCGGGCGCAGATCCGCATCGGGATGCGGGGCGTCTCGTCGCTGCGCGCCAGCCACCGGCCCTCGGTCAGCAGCTGCAAATTCTCGGTGGTGGGCCTTACCTCCAAGGTAAAGCCGCCCTCAGAGTAATACGGACTGTCCCAGTAAAGGGACACCCACACGTCCACCCAGCCCACACGGACCAGGGTGTCGGCGTCTAAAACGTCCAATCTCATAGCGGTTCCGGCAAAACACCGGCCTCCATCGGGTAAAAGCTCACGGATGCCTGCAAGTAGGCCGCACCGCTGTCGGCCTGCATGCTCAGGATGTTGTCACCGGGCTGCAGCTCGGTCAGGGTGCTGTCCTCGTCCAGCTTAGAGAAAATGTTGCTGGTCTTGCCCTCCCGGGTCAGGGTGCAGGCCAGCCGGTCGGTGGTGCTGCGGTAGATCTCCAGCCGGTCGCCATCCTGTAAGGTCAGGTCAAAGCCGATAAAGGCCCCGGTGTGCAGGTCTACCACGCGCGGGTGCTCCACCGGCATGGTGCTGCGCAGGGTTGCCGTAAAGGGCACCGGCAGGCTGCCGGGGTTGCGCAGCACTGCCGCCTCGCCGTCCTGCCGGATGCCGTAGGTGTGACTGTCGTAGCAGACCGGGAAGCTGAACGCGGGCTGGTAGCCGCCCAGCACGCGGGCTGTGGCGGTCAGGCCGTACCAGTAGGGTTTGGGGCTGTACAGCATCAGCTCACAGCGCGGCTCGGTGTAACTGGAAAAGTAGGGCGTTTTCTGCACCACAAAGCGGGTGAAGTATGCGTCCCCGAAGTACATCGTGCCGGTGGTGTAATAGGGCAGTTTCCGGGCAAAATTGCGAGCATTGTCGAGGGCGTGACTGCCCCAGAACACCACCGACAGAGTACGGGACACGCCTGACACACTCTGCCGCTCGACGGTGGTGCCGGTCTGGTTGATGCCCTGCGCGGTCTGGATGTCCACATCCACGCCGTTCAGCGGGTCGAGGTTGTAGGGCGCGTTGTAGTCCCAACCCAGATGCAGGACGGCACCGGCGTCTGTGACCAGTTTTAAGTGATCCTTAAAAAGCATTGGCGTCCTCCTTTCATCGGCGCTGGGCCTTGGCGCGGTCTGCTTCCCAGCGGGCTTCCCGCTGGAGGTCAGCCGCCGTCTGGGCCTTGGAGTAGATGTTCTGGGTGATGTTGGTGTCACCCTCGCGGTGGTAGTTGTTGGCGGCTGCGGCCACACGGGCCGTGCCGGACGCGGCCACGGTGCTGCCAAGCCGCATGTTGTCCGAGAGGACCAGCGTGCCCGCCTGCCGGATCATGTCGGCAAGGGCGGCGTTGGTCTTTTCCAGCGCCTTGGTGTTGGCGTTGATGGCGTCCTCCAGGCTGCCGGTGCCGGTGGTGATATCCACGCTGCCCAGGCCGCCGGAGCTGCCTCCCCCTGAGCCACTGCCGCCACCGGAGGGCTTGGGGCTGCTGCCCTTCCGGCCTCCCAGGCCTGCCACGATGGCGGCGATGGCCACTCCCAGGGCCACCGCAGCTCCGGCCACGATGACCCCCATGGGAATGCCGAAAACGGTGGCGTTCAAAGCGGCACTGATGGCCGTGAGCATCCCCTCAAAGGCGGCACCCACGGAGCCGATCATGGTGCCCATGCCTGCGTAGATGGCCGGGAAGGCCGACAGCAGACCGCCGGACAGGCCCTGACTGATGGCCAGCGCGGCGCTGCTCAAGGGGGCTTTCAGTCCCTTAAAGATGCCTGTGAGCTGGGTACCGAGGGTTTTGGCCTGCGTCCACACCTCGCCGAAGCCGGAGGTCAGGCCCTTGCAGATCTGACCGCCGATGTCGATGCCCTTCTGCACAAGGGCCGTCTGGGCGTTGCCAAGGGCTTCGTTGAGCTTGTCCACCAGACCGATGGCAAAGTCGTTGACCTGCTTTTTCTGCTCGGCGGTCAGGCCGCCGTAGATGGCGTTTGCCGCCCACAGGCCGATGGCCCTCCAGTCCTTGTTCTTGACGGCGGTATACAGGTTATCGAAGGTGCCCAGAAGGCCGGTGTCTGCGTGGGTCTGCAGCTCCTTCCACAGGTCGTCGAAGCTCTTGATGGACGCCTCTTTGGTGGTCTCGGCCACCTCTTCGGTGCCGTCGGCGGCAATGGTCTTGACCCGTTCCACGGTCACGAGGGCACCGTCCACCACGTCGTCGTAGGTCTCCGTGATGACCTTTTTCTGGGTCTCGGTGCCGTCGGTCAGGGTCTCGGTCACCGTCTTGGTGCTGGTCTGGATGCCGTCCACGATGCCGGAGGTGGTGGCCGTGACGGTCTTTGCCACCTCCCGCACCGTTTCCATGGTCTGCTTGACGGTCTTTTTGCCCTTTTCGTCCACCTCGGTGATGGTCTTGATGTCTTTCAGGACGCCGTCCACCATCTGGCGGGAGGTCTCGGTGATGACCTGCTTTTGCTGCTTTTTGCCGTTGGATAAGGTTTCGTTGACCGTCTCCACGGTGCGGGTCACACCGTCCTTGACCGTGGTCGTGCTGTCCGAGATGGACTTGACCACCTCGGCGGTGGCCTTCTTAGCACTGGACGCCGCCTTTTTGCCGGAGGTTTTCACGGCAGCGGCGGCAGAACCGGCGGACTTGGTGACAGTGGCGGCTGCTGCCTTGGCCGCTGCGGCCTCCTCTTTGGCCTGCTGGATGCGCTCCTGATGGCGCTTTCCACGTTCCTGGGCGGCCTTATCCAGCTTGGAACGGTTATAGTTGTCCATGTAGCCGTTGTAGGCTGCATCGTAGGCGTCCTTGGCGGCTCCTACGCCGTTCTTCAGGTTTGCCAGAGCAGCGGCGGCCCCTCGGATCCTTGCCACCAGCGCGTTGATCCAGTCCACCACCGTGCCGATGGCGTTCTGTGCTATCTTTTTCACAGACGCAAATGCGGAGTTGACCGCATTTCGGAAGGTCTCGCTGGTCTTATAAGCCGTCATAAGTCCCGTTGCCAGGGCTGCCAGAGCTGCCACGAAAAGGCCCACCGGATTGGCCGAGATCACCGCATTCAGGGCTGCCTGTGCCAGTGCCAGCCCTGTGGCTCCGGCTTCCGCTGCCGCATTGGCGGCGGTCATTGCTGTGGTGGCAACGGTGTGGGCCACTTGGGCCGCTGTGGCAAGAGCCACATATCCCTTATACGCCAAGAATGCCGCACCCGCAGCAGCGACCACGGACGTGGCAATGCCGATGGTGTCCTTGAGCTGGGCCATCTTCTCGTCGCTGTCGAGGAAGGAGGTCACCACCTCGTTGAGCTTCACCACAAGGTCGCCCAGTGCCGCAAAAAGCCCGCTGGTCAGCTCACCGGTCAGGGCGGCCACGTTGTCCTTCAGGGTGGACATGCGGCCGCTGAAGGTCTGGCTGGCTTCCATCATGCCGTTGTAAAACTGCCCGCCCTCGCTGGTGGCGGCTTCCACGGCGGCCTGCAGCTCGCTGAAGCTCACCTTGCCGTCCGAGATGCGCTTGTACAGGTCGGACATACTCTCGCCGGTGGCGTCGCAAATCTGGTTCAGCGGATTAAAGCCCGCGTCGATCATCATGTTGACGTTTTCCAACGTGACCTTCTGCGCCGAGGACATCTTGCCGTAGGCGCGGGTCAGGGTCTGCAGCTTTTCGGCGTTGCCAAGGGAGATATCGCCCAGCCGCTGCAGCACGCCGGTGGTGTCGTCTGCCGCAATGCCGAACTGCAGCAGGGTCTGGGTGCCGCTTGTCAGGTCGTCCAGCGAGAAAGGCGTGGACGCCGCCATTTTGCGGATCTCGGAAATCTTTGTGGCGGCGGCCTCCTCGCTGCCCAGCATGACCTTGAAGTTGGTCAGGTAGCTTTCCATGGTGGCGTTGTAGTCCACGCCGCTCTTGACCACCTCGGCCAGCTTTGAGGAAGCCTGTTTTGCAAAGTCCGCAATCATCTGCCCGGCGGCTATCGTCCACTTGCTGGTGCTTTTTTCCGCCGGGTCGCTGTTCAGCCTTACTTCACCGGTGATGCTGAAATCTGCCACTGTGTCCACCTCTCATTCGGAGCGCGGGCACAAGGGCACAGGCTGTTATAACTTGATCTCTACCTCCCGCTTACAGGCGGGATTTTTGCATTTGACCCACACACCGGCAGCTGTGGCGTGCGGCTCTGCCCACACCGGCAGTGCCCGGCCGCAGTAGGGGCAGGGCACCGGGGCGCGGCTAGTGCCGGAGCCGTGCGAGGAATGCGGCATCGTGCTCTTCGACCGAAACGACACGGGCGGCACCCCCTCTCAGCTCAGTAGGCAGGGCAAAGCGCTCCTGAAGGTCAGCATAGTGGGCACGCATGGATCCTTCGTACTCGGACAGATCCATGGTGCGCCAGCTCATGATCTTTGCCATGAGGGTTTCCTCCGGCAGGGCCGCAAAAAGCGCCCGGAACCGGAACCAGTGCACCTTTTCGCAGGTCAGGTCGATGCCGTAGGCCTGCTGGAACGCCGCTACGATGTAGGGCGCGTCGCACCGGTAGTCGAACGCCGGGCCGGTGTCGTGGCCGCTGGCAGGCTTTGCCGCTGCTGGCTCTGCGGCCTGTTCTCCGGCGCAGTAAAACTCGATGAGCCAGCTGTATTTTTCCTGCAGGTCGGAGGGCGAAAAACGCTCCGTGTAGAACTGTTCACACAGCTGCCGGGCAAAACCCACCGGGTCAGCCTCGACCTCTCCGTGGCTGTAAGCAGCGGACAGCCGCACCATGTGCCGGAAGTCCGGGTCAATGCGCCTGCCGTGCCATACGGTGGGCAGGGCGTCCGTCAGCAGGTCAGACATGGCGCTCCGCTGCGATCTTCAGGGCGCAGTCGGCCAGCTGCTGCATGGCCACCGGGTCGTCCTTCAGGGCGTCCACGGCAGCACGGGCGTCTGCCAGCTTGAGCGCGGCGTCTGCGGGGTTCCCGTGACGTGCCTTGTCCACCCGTTCCACCATCCGGGCGGCAGCGGGCTGCGGGAAGCTCACAGGCTGGCTGTTGACGATGCGGCCCGCCGTCTGGGTGCGCTGCTGTGCTTTCTTCTGCGCCCGGCGCTGCTCCCGGTTCATGGGCTGCTGAGGTTTGGGGATGCGGTCGGAGTAGCGCTTCTGCTCGGCGTCCATGGCGGCAAACAGCTCGTTCATCGCGTCGTAAATGGGCGCGGTGTCGTTCTCGTCCAGGCCCAGGCGGTCGGACGCACCGGCACCCAGCACCTCGTCAAGACAGTTCATGACGAGACGCGCCTGTGCACGCATATGGTCGCAGATGCGCACCCCGCCGCGCCGGAACTGCTCAAGCTCGGATTCTCCGGCACGCTGCATCTTTTCGTTGGCCGTTTCCAGCCGCTCAATGTCGTTGGCGTTCAGCGGCGAAAAATCAAATGTCTGTCCACAAATAACCATATTCTGGCTCCTTTCGTTGGGCCGTGCTCCGGTGCTGCCCCGGAGAAACCTGTTTCACGGCATAAAAAATCCCCGCTCCGGGCGGAACGGGGAAAGCTGCGGGGGAAATCAGCCAGCGGCGGAGGTATAGTCGAACTCGTCCGGGATGCCAATGCCCTTGACGTCGCAGGCAAAGGTGGCCGGAGAACCGGCGGAGCCGCCCACGTCGCTGGTCACGATCAGGGTGCAGGTGCCCTTCTCGCCCTTGCCGGTGCGCAGGCTGAAATAGATGTACGGCACAACGACATCGCTGCCGGTGCCGTACTTGATCTTGTGGGAGAGCAGGAAATCCTGGAACGCATCGCCGACGCAGCGGTTGCCGTTGACCGACAGGGTGCGCTGGGTGGCGCTCTTGGTGTCGGTGGGGCCGGTGCGGATGAAGGTGTCGGAGTTGGTGGAGGCGTTCAGCGCACCGCTGTGCTCCTTGACGTGGTCGGCGCAGACGATCCAGGCGGATTCCTTGGTCTGCTTGGCGCTCTCGGTCTGGATGGCAAAGACAAAGTCATCTGCCGTCTCAATGCCGGTATAGGACGCGATGGGCGTGATGCCGGACTTGGTAATGGCTTCTGCTACGGTCATAGCAAAACTCCTTTCATTTGGGCTGATAATAGGTCAGGCGCAGCTGCATCTGCATCCGGCAGCTGCCCGCGCTGCTGGTGACGATGTAGCCGGTGGAGGTGACGGACACGCCGAGTGTCTGGCGGGGCGCTTCCAGCGCGGGGAGATGGTGGCAGTCGTTTTGCGCCATCACCCAGTCGGTAAGCTGCTCAAAAAAGCCGCTGTTCTGCACGGTGAGCACGTCCGCCTCGCCGTACTCCCGGCGGGACAAAAAGAGGTAGTTCTTTGCCATGTCCCGGCCGGAGAAATACTCGGTGATCACCGGGTCACCGGGGCTGTCCTCAATGGAAAAGGCGGTGGCGTCCTCATCCAGCCCCGCGATACGGAAGGCCGCGCCGGTAGCCTCCTGCTCCTCTGCGATCAGAGGGCAGCTCTTGAGCCACGCCCGCAGCGCGGCAATGGTGGGTCGTACTTCGCTCATTTTTCACCTCAGAGAAACTGTTTTGCGGCGTTGTGGGCGAACTTCACCAGCTCGTCCTTGTGGTCGGCAATGGCCCGCTGGCCCCAGTAGGAGCCGCGCAGGCGGTTGTCGCCGTGCAGGCCTGCGCCCTGTTCATGCAGATAATACTGCTTGCGGGCGTAGGGTGTGTTATACACTAGCAAGCCCTCGTCGAACTTCGACGCCTGATTGACGCTGTTCTTCAGCATGCCGGTGTCAAAGGGCACATACGGGTCAACCGTTTTGGCTACATGCTGGGAAAAGGCATACTGCACTTTTGCAAAGCCTGCATCCAGGTCGGCCTGCAGGCCGGGCCGGAAGGTGATCTTAAAATCAAAGACCGGTGCGCTCATGGTGTCAGCTCCCTTCCACATGCCAGTGCGGCAGCAGCGGTTCCCGGTTGTCCGAGATGGCCGACACGGTGCAGCACAGGTGCGTTTTTTCGAGGTGGGCGTACTCGGCGGCGGTCAGGGTGGGCACCGCGCCCTGCACCAGCTTCCAGCCGCGTTTCAGCGTCCAGTGCTTTACCTTTTCCGCCGCAGGCAGCGCCGCCCACTGTGCATAGGGCAGATAGCCATGCGTGCACAGCCCCGCCGGGATGCGCACATGGGTGGTGCGCTGGGGGTCCTTGGCCGTGCCGGAGCCGGAAGAACCGCGCCGCTCCCGCCAGCTGCAGCCGGGGAAGGACCAGCACACAGGCGTATCGGTCTCGGTGGCGGTGTCATGGATGAGGTTTACCACGGTCACAGTGCCCTGCATCACAAAATCCCCCTGTACAGCAGACCGTGGGGGTCAGACCCGAGGGCGGCTTCCAGCACATGCCAGGCTTCAAAACGCACGGCAGCGGACAGGCTTGTGTTGGCCGCAAAGGTCACAGCATAGCCGTCATTGGAGACGCTCTGTGCGCCCGGTGCAGCACCCACAGCCAGCTGGGCAACCAGCAGATCCACGATCTGGGCGCAGGCATCCGCCAGCATCTGGCGGCAGCTCTCGCACACGGCGGCATGGGGTTCCGCCTTGCCAAAGGTAGCGCTGTCGATGAGGCGGGACGCCCTGCTGCACAGCACGCCGAACGCCTGCTCACTCACCGTGCCGCCCGCCTCCTGATACTCCGGGTAGGTGCAGTAGTTCATGGGCGGGGCCCTCCTTACGCCTCGATGCGCTTGATGTACAGGGTCTTGGGCTTGGACACCTTGATGCCGTACACCTTGCGGCCCTGCACAGCGGACGCGCCAATGTACTTGCCGGAGCCGCCCAGATCCTGCAGGTGCACGGGGGTCTGCCACTCCATCACACGGTGGCACCAGTTGGGGTGGCCGCAGATGAACTCGGTGGTAGTTTTCTTGGTGCTGACACGGGTGGTGTTCTCGAAGTCCATGTTGTTGGATTCGTACACCGCAAAGCCGGCGATCTGACCCACCGCACCGGTCTGCACCAGCTGCTGGGACAGGTCACCCTGCTTGATGAACTTGTCATCCTGCATGAGGATCTCCAGATACTCAGGGCTGACGATCATAAAGCGGCCGGTCTGGGGCACGCCGTTGCGGCTCAGGGTGCGCTTGGCGGCCAGAGCCTCTTTGTAGGCGGTGGAAGCGGTGCAGGCGGTCTTGGTGGCGCTGATGGTAGCACCGGTTGCACTCTGCAGCGCCTCGATGGACTTCTTGTCGATGGACAGGGCCATGGAGTAGGCGGCGCTGTCCAGACGCTCGGCGGTGATGCCGTCGGGCACGGATGCAGCGTCAAAGCCGTCGATGATCTCATTGACAGCCTCGTCGTTGTCGATGTCCAGATCCAGATAGGTGGTGGTGCCGGCATCGGCATCCACGCCGTTTGCCTTGTCGTATGCCTTGACGGCCACCTCGGTGTCACGCACCGGGATCTTGACCTTGCCGGCCTTGGGGCTGCCCTCGTAGCGGGTGTTGAAGATCGCACCGTCACGGGTGACCAGAGTGGCCCGCAGCTTTGCGTCTACCAGAGCGGAATACCGCTCCTGATTTGCATGTGCCATGTTGAACTCCTTTCGTTTTACAGGTTCAGTTCGGGATTCAGGGACTTAAAGGCGGCTTCCACACCATTGGATTCGTTGGCGGGCGGTGCGCCATGCTCAGCGCCGGTAGAGACCACGGCCACGCCGGCGGCACCGTCTTCACCAAAGGCCCAGGGGTTGGCCTTGGCAGCGTCGTCCAGAGCCTTGTCAATGTCGGCGCTGCGGTCCTTGGAGCCCTTCAGAGCGTCCAGATCCAGCAGGGCACGCACCGCCTTGACGCTGCGGCCCTTCTTGCCCAGGATGGCAGTGTTCAGGGCGCTGTCAAAGGCAAAGCCGTCCGCCTGGGCCTTCATGTCCGCCTGCAGCTTGGTCAGCTCGGCCTCGTACTCCTCGGGCTTCTTCTTGCCTTCAAAGGCTTTCAGGCCGTCCTGGGCGGTCTTGAGCTGGGCGTTTGCGTTGTCCAGCTGGGCCTGCAGGGCGGTGGCGGCAGACTTCTCCCGGTTGATGTCCGCGCCGTTTTCCTGCATGAGCCAGTTCAGCTGTTCCTCGGTGATGCCGGGGATCTTGTTCTTCACATCTTCGCGTTTCATGGTGGAAACTCCTTTCATGTGTGAGACCTCAGTTTTTTACACTGTTCTCTGTCAGTATTCGGTCTTGGGCGGGGTACGCGCCGCCCGCCGCATGGTGCCGTTTGCGGGAGTTGAACCCGCCACCCCCGGATTAAAAGTCCGGTGCTCTGCCAATATGAGCTAAAACGGCATGAAAAAAGCACGGTGCAAACTGCATCGTGCTTGATATCGACTAAAACAGGGGTGTTTTAGCCGGTGTTACTTTTTGGGGTGCGGGTGTGGCGTGTATTTATCGTCCTGCGCGGTCTGAATTGCAGATACGATCATGAAAAACAGCCGGGCACCGTTCAGCAGAACGATCTCCAGCAGCGCAAGGATCATCAAAACAACAAGAACCGTAGTAACCATAGTGTACCTCCTGAAAAATGGGTAAAAGAAAACCACCGTCCGGGTGGATGGTGGTTAGTAATCGCGGAAGGGGCAGGCTTCGCAGATCTTCTTCCAGTTCTGCTTTACCTTGAACCGGGCAGGAATACAGCGGTCGATAACGCCTTGATTAGATTGACAATCGCCGGGTTCAATCCAATCATCTACCAGTGGACACTTGACACTGGCCGCTGTGCCGTTCTTGTCTGGTCTATACTCTACATTACCCAAGAATGCCATTTTTCTTCATCTCCTCAATCAAGGCAGTGGTGTTTTCATCAAATTCAGCACGGCTGTATGCGGTACGGATTTCGTGCTTTATTGTATTTACGTAGGCGGCACCTTCTGTACCATAATACCGTTCAAATTGACCGTTCCAAACTGAGACAGAAATCTTTGCATTTCGGATGTATTGCTTTGCCTGTTCTTCGCTGACGCGATGCTCCCGCTCTGCGTTGATGTGAGCATCATCGAAGGTCAAGGCGTCTACATTGATTTTGGTCGGTTCAAGATGGATAACGGCAGCTTTCGGCAGCTTTGCAGCAGTGCGAAGGTTCTCTATGATTATAGCATCTTTCTGCTGCTTTTCATAGTCCTTCGCCGCCCATCCGGCCTTACTGGCTTCACTCCTGCCAAACTTCGGCACGCTGACACGGGCACTGTCCACCCGCCCGCCGGTGGCCTTGGCAAACTCGCTCAGGCTCTGGCGGGCTGCTTTCAGGCGCACGGCGCTGTCGGTGGTGTCAGACCCGGCGGCACTCTCGGCCAGATACCGCTTCTTCCATTTGCGCACGTTCCGCTCCCGGGCACGCTGCATCTGGTTGACCTCGTACTGGGTGTACAGTTTGCCGTTGTACTCGATGTTCCGGGCGTTCAGCTCCTGCAGGCTCTCCTCCGTCCAGGTGGGCGGGTCGCCCAGCTCAGGGAATACGGCAAAAAAGGTGTGGCGGCAGTTCCAGCCGCAAAGCCCAGCGCCGGTTCCGTAGCCGGTGGCCTGCTCAAAGTCCGGGTAATGCTTGCCCAGGTAGTCCACAGCCCCGCCCCGATGGAAGCGCCGACCCTGCCACTCGGCGTGACTGGGGCGGGCACCACCGTGGGCGCTGGTCTCAACGAACTCCACGTTCATTTCGTCCATGCGGGCTTCCTGCAGCTTGCCTGCGGTCTGGTTGACACCGGTCAGCACCGCCCGGCGGGCCGCAACTTCCAGCGAGTCTGTGTGGCCGCTGGGGTAAGTGATCTCCGGCATCTCGTCTGCAAGGCTGTCCACAGCCTGCTTGACGGCGGTTTTGTAGTCAAAGGCACCTGTGGCCACCTTGCCCCAGGCGACATCCAGCGTGCGCTCAAAGGCCCCGGAGACGGTGTTGGCCGTTGTGGCCGTGAGGTTCCGCCATGTGCCGCAGGTCTGCCGGGCACCGGCGTTGAGCAGGTTGTTCAGGGCCGCGCTCTCTTCAAAGGGTGTGGGCTCGAGGTTGTAGTGGTAATAGATGGCATCTTCCCGCTCCATGGCTTCGGTGGCAGCCTCTTTGAGCAGCCTGCGGATGGTGGCTTCGCTCTTGCCGCTGTACTTTGCCAGCAGCTTGACCACGTTCTCCCGCACCGCCTCGGTCTGCTGGTAGCGCCACAACTGCCAGTCGGCCGTTTCGGTGAGGGTACCCATTTTGCCGATGCGCCGGGCGACATCCTGTAAGATCTCATCCTCGACCTGCTGCGCCAGCTGCACAAAGGCATCCGGCATGGCATCGAGGTAGCTCGGCGGCAGCATCAGGCACCTCCGAAGGTGAGCTGCTCATCGGTCTGGCTGTCAGCCTTGGCCTCTGCCGCCCACTGGTGGGCCTCGTCCTCGCTCAGACCATACCGGGCGGACAGATACCGGCAGCGGGGCACAAGCCCTGCCAGAGCGTCCTCCCGCAGCTGTGCGGTGCGCTCCTGCTCGCTGACAATGTAGCTGTCGTCCCAGTTGACCGAGATGCTGGTGTCCGGGTCCACATCTGCACCCAGCAGGTTCTTTGCCGCCCACAGGATGGCCCGCAGAATGCCGATCAGTGCCGTCTCAATGGGGATCTGGTTTTTGTTGGCGTTCTGCACAAGGTCCTGTCGGCTGCCGGTGTACTCGGTGGCGGTGGCCACCTTGCCCAGCTCAAAACTGTAGCGGTGGCAGCCAAGCCCGCACTTGAAGCTCATCATGTCCAGAGCGTCCTGCACGGCCCGGTGGTTGTCCTCGGTGCGCAGGTCGGGGTTGTACTCCCGCCATGCGGCCGGCTGGTCGATGCTGCCTTCCGGTGCGGGCAGCTCGTAGAAGATCTGGCGGTGAACGGCATCCGGCGGCACAGCGTGCTCCACACCGTCCTTGTCCACCCACTTTTTGCACATGGAGCGGTCATAGAAAATCTTCTTGCCGCCCAGGCGGAGGTCCTGCCGGTAGTTGTCAAAGGCGTAATCCGCCATCTGGGCTGCGTCCAGCGCCTCGGAAAAGACGCTCATACCCAGCCCCATGCCGCCGTCGATGTTTTTGGCGACAGCCGGGCTGAACAGGCTGAACCATGCCGGCGCGCCGGTGACCGTGATGTGCTCCACCATGCCCGGCGGGGGCTTGGCCTTGGCAAATTTCGGCGTGCCGGAAACATCGTCCATCACCTCGAACCATTCATTCGTGATGGTCCGTTCGCCGCCCTTGCAGGTGTGGGTCTGCAGATAGACGGCGGGCTTACCGCCCATCACGCACTCGGACACAAAGGCGGCCTCGGTCACCACGCCCCGCTCCACGCTGATGGGCAGGATGCAGCAGGCGGGGTCATAGTCCAGCTGAATGCGCCCCTGCGGCGAGGGCAGGGCGTTCCCGGCGGCATCCACCGTCAGGCCTTCCACACTCAGCACAAAAGCACCGGTGCCGGACCAGTAAGCCTTTTCCACCAGCTTGTTGGCATTCTCCCAGAAATGCAGCTGCCGCAAAAGGCCGCCGGTCTGCTGCTCATCACTGCCCAGCAGGTAGGCGGCACTCTTTGCGTCGCCGATCTGGAAGGAGGTCTTGTCGTTGAGCAGCAGGTTTGCCCAGTCTTCGCAGACATGTTTCGGCATCCGCAGGGAAGCCAGACGCCGGGAAATGACGCTGCCGTCCGGGGCGTCCTCCTTCTGGTCGTGGATGTCGGGAACATCGCCCTTCCACCATTGCCGCCAGACTTCAATGTTGCCGTAATAATCCGCATCCAACTGCAGATGTTTGGTTTTGTTCAGATATTCGATAAAGGCCGAAACGTTCATCTTGCAGTCAGTCTCCTGTAGTCGCGTTCAATGGTGTATTCAAACGCATCCAGTGTGTCAATGTCGGTGGTGCCGTCGTCCAGACGCTCGTCCACGCCGGGGTGTTTCTGGCTCCACAGGGCGCTGGCAAGGGCGTCCCGCAGGGTGGCGGCTTCCGGCATATACCAAAAGCGCCCGCCGCCCATCAGGATGGACGTCAGGCGGATGCGGTCGATAATCTGGATCTTGGCACTGTTCTGCACCCGGTCGGCCAGCCAGGAAAGCGGGCAGGCCCGCAGCCGGGCACGGATGTGGTTGATTAGCGTCTGTTCGGCGCTGTCGCAGAAAATATAGTGGATCTCGCCGTACCGTGCGAACACGGCGGTGCAGAACTCAATGAGCTGCGCGGCGAGGAAGTCTGCATCCTGATTCTTCGGGTCGATGCGGGCGGAAGCCAGCCCCACGACGCCCGCGTAGTACGGCAGGATGCCGGTGGCCACGAAGGCGTGCCAGGAGCCGTTGCCGCCGAAGTCCACCCCGATGTGCACCCGCCACGGCTTGCAGGGCTTGTCTGCGGGCCAGAGGAAGCGCTTGTCGTCGGCGGCGATGCTGTCCGCAAACGGGCGATAGATGATGCCGCCTGCCGCTGCCCACTGGCCGAGAATAAACCGGTTGTAGTACACCGTGCCGGCATATTCTTTTTTCAGCTGCGCCACGAACTCCGGCGGCAGGGTGGGGTTGTCGTCGATGGTGTAGGCCTGACAGTAAATGTCAGCATCACTGTCGAGGAACCGCTTGAACCAGTGCTGGGGGTTATCCGGGTTGCAGGTGCCGTCAAAATGGCTGTGCGGGCAGGAAAGGCGGCTCTTGAGCATCTGAAAGACGCCCTCGTCCCAGGTGGTGATCTCGTCACCGTAGGCATACTCGAAGGCAGCGCCCTGAATGCGGGCAATGTGCTTTTTGTTGTCAGCGCCCAGCACATACACCTTGCGGCCAAACAGCTGCACGACATTGCCGGCAGCCGAGGTGCGCACGACGCCCACCAGCTCAGGCCCCCAAAGGGACCGCATGGGCTCCAGCACGTTGCGTTCCAGCGTGCCCAGGGTGTTGCCCAGCATGACCAGCAGGCCCTCGTCCCGGGCCGCGCAGATGCGCTTCGGGATGGTGACGGCGCAGTCCAGGTAGGTCTTGCCGGAGCGTGTGGCACCGGTCTTGATGTTCCAGCGGTGGGAGCAGTTGCGGAGAAACTCCTGCTGATACTCAGTCAATGGCACTGTCGATTCCTCCCAGCAGCTTGCGGGCATTTTCCAGCGTGTCGGCACCGGGATCCTCCTGCGGGACTTCCTCGCCCAGCATCTTCAGTAACACCCCGGCGGCGCGGGCATCGCCGCGCTTGGCGGCTTCGGCCATGCCCATGACCACGCTCATCTGGTTGTCCACGTCCTCCGGGTCCACCTCATCCCGCAGCAGGGCGTTCACCCGGCGGCGGTCGGTCTCCGGCAGGCTGAGGTAATAGTCGGCGGCTTCCTTCATGCTGCGTTTGCGGCGGCGTGCCTTGCCGGACGCAATGCCGCCCTGCTGGGCGATCTCTCTCTGTTCGCTCTCCGTTCGCTTGTTGAACGGGATAAGATTCTTCTCGTTGGACACGTCACCACCTCTCATGGTTCAGGTAAAACAAAAGCCGCCCCGGAGGACGGCCAGAAATATGCAAAGGATGCCCGGCTGGTACATTCAGGCTGTTGGTCGGTAAAGGTTGTTCCCCTGTCGCAGCCGGGCAGCACAAAGCCCGCAGGGGGAAGGGAGTAAGGGACCTTTCCTGCGGGCTTCGGCAGTTTAAATTTTAGCAGGGGTTGACCGTATTATCAAGTCCGGTCTGCTCCGGTTTGCTCCGGACTTTTGATGTCCAGCTGGCGGACGGCGGCGCTGTGATGCTGGAACATCTGGCTGCGGGACAACCGGACGTAAACGGCGATCTTGTCCCAGTCCTCCAGCAGGACGTACCGGCGGAACAGGATCATGAAATCCACCTCGTTGTCCAGCTGGCTGAACACGTCCATCAGCTCGGCACGGATGGCGTCGCACACAGTGGATTGTGCTTCAGCAGCCTGCCTTGCTTCCTCGATGCGCTCCACCGCGCGGGGCAGTGCCTGACCGTCCCCGCCGCCGCCCGGCATGGCGGAATAGCGCTGGGTGGTGTGCATGGCTTCCGCTTCCAGCGTAGCCAGCTCGTCCAGACGCAGCCGCTCGAACCGTTTGGCCGACCGGTACCGCCAGAGCCAGGCTTTTTTCTCTTCGTAGGTCATGCCAGCTCCTCCACCCGGACGAACACCCCGCAGGGGTCCGACCAGAACTTCTCCACGATCTCGCTGCACACCTGCGCGTCATCGGCCCAGAAGTGCAGGCGGGTCATCTCATCCTTGAGGGCCTTTTCCAGGTTGTCAGTGTCCGGCTTGCTGGTGCGCCACGCACCGTTCCTGCGCCCCTCGGAGGGGAAGCACCACTTGACCAGCAGGCGCACCGGTCTGCCGGCAGGGATGGGCTTTGCCGGGGCGTGGGGTGCCAGATGGGCATGGAGCTTGGCACGGGTGGCTTTGAGTTCCGGGCTGTCGTGCAGCACGGCGCAGGGCTTGCCGCCCTTCATGTAAGCGTGCAGCTGCTTTGCGTTGTGGGTGGTGGTGGGCGGCTGCATGGGGATAAAGAATTGCGTGTACATGGGGTTCACCTCGTTTTTCTTTTTTTTTCAGTTCGCCAACGTGATGGGGAGGGTCTCCGAATGGATGGGGGCTGTGGTCGCCCCATCCTTCGGGAAACCCCATCACAATTGCAGTTGCAGTTTTAGCTATTATATATAGGCTATTTTGCACTGCAAAATCTGCAGGCATAGCGGCTATAACTGCAAAATTGCAGTTTTTCGTGTCGTGCAAAATAGCGGCTATAACTGCATTTTTACAACAAACTGTAATTGCAAAAATTACAAATCGTTTAACCGTTGCTGCCGGGTTCCTTGCGTCCAACTTTCTCACCGTCGATCCAGAACCGCCCGTCATCCTTCAGGCGGGTCTTGACGGTGCGGGGCTTTAGGTCCATGTATTCGGCCAGAGCATAGACGGTCACCTCGCCGTCCATGGTGCAGGCTTCAAAGGCGGTGTCCAGCTCAGCTTTTTTGTCCTTGGTCACCTTGCCTTTGTCGCCCCAGCGCTTGGCGGCACCGCGGTTGCCCAGGGTGCGGAAGTCGCTGTCCGGCTGCAGATCCTCCAGCAGACCGCTGTCCGGCTTGTGCACCGGGTAGTCAAACCAGAGGTTCACCGGGTCAAAGCGGGCGAACTCGCGGAGCGTGCCCTCGATGCGCCAGGCAGTCATGCCGTCGGCCTGCTTCTGGGCGGCGGCGACTTCGGCGTCAATGGCCCGCAGGTCGGCCAGGCCCAGGCACTCCTTGGCCACGGCCAGCATCCGGCTCTTGCTGAGGGTATCGTCCGGGCCGTAGGCGTCCGCATGGCCGCGCTTGTCCAGCATGGCCTTGATGACCCGACAAGCTGCCTTGTTGCGCAGCTGCTCCCGGATGGCGTCGGTTGGCGTCAGCTCGGTCATGTCCAGCATGGCGTCCGGGTCACGGGCGAACACACCGGAGCCGGACGCACGGTCCATGCTGCGCTTGCCGCCCTGGGCACCTTTGCTGTGGTGATGGCAGTAGATCACGGCGCAGTCCAGTGCGCGGCACACAAGGTCAAACTGGTTGCAGAACTTGGCCATCTGGTCGGCGCTGTTCTCGTCGCCGGTGATTACCTTATAAATGGGGTCCAGCACCACGGCCATGTAGCCCTTTTTCTGGGCCCGGCGGATGAGCTTGGGGGCCAGCTTGTCCATGGGCACGGACGCGCCGCGCAGGTTCCAGATGTCAATGTTTTTCAGGTGCTCCGGCGGCAGGCCCATGGCGGTGTACACATCCTTGAAGCGGTGCAGGCAGGAGGCCCGATCCAGCTCCAGATTGATGTACAGCACCTTGCCCTGGGCGCAGGAGAACTGGCCCAGCCACGGCTTGCCCTCGGCAATGGCGATGCACAGCTCGATGAGGGCAAAGCTCTTGCCGGCCTTGCTGGGGCCCGCCAGAAGCATCTTGTGCCCTTTGCGCAGCACCCCGAAGATGAGCGGGTCTGCCAGCGGGGGCAGGTGCTCCCAGTCGGCGGCGAGGTTCTCGGTGTCCGGTAGGTCGTCGGTCTCGGCTTCCAGCCAGTCCACCCACTCGTCCCAGCAGCTCTTGCCGAAATTGGTCTCCAGAAGCACCTGCCGCTTGTCGCCGCGCAGGATGCCGGGCATCCGGCTCAGGCGGCTGGGGTTGCGGTTCTGCTGGTCGATGGTCAGGCCGTTTTTCTGGCAGGCGGCGTAGAGGTAATCCACCCGTTTGCGGTACTCGGTGTAGTCCGGGGCGTCCACCCGGACGATGGCATGGACGCTCTTGCCGCCGGAATAGACGAGGGCCGCGCAGGGCAGTTCCAGCTGCTTGATGATGGCCTGCTGCTTGCCAAGCTCCATGTTGTCGCACTCCACAAGGGCGTAGCGATAGGCGGTGATGTTGGCGTCCTTGCGGCCGGTGCCGTCCACGGGGTTGAAGCAGATCCACGCGCCCACCTCCGGGTCGCAGTCGCCCACCACCTTGCCCAGGTCCCCGCCGCATTGGTCCAGCTCGGCGATGAGCTGCCCGGCGGTGCGGTCCCAGCAGCCTTTGGTCGGGCGGCGTCGGTCGTCGGCCATGAAGCTCTCGGTGACGTAAGCTACATACTCGTCCGCCTCAAATAGGGCCCGCAGGTAGCGCTTCAGCTGGTCGGCGGGGTCCCACTGTTCCGGCAGGGCCAGCTCGTGGGCTTCCACCCAGCGCGGGTCCACCACGCGGCCCTCCGGCTGTGCGCCCGGCCCTGCGGCGATGTCATCGTTCCAGTCCAGTGCATGGCCCGCCGGGCCGCTCCACCCGTGGGCGTATGCCATCTGGAAGATGCTGCTCACCGTGACGGGGCTGCCCCCGCCGCCGTGGAAGCTCTCCCATTTTTTGACGCACTCGCCCTTGTGGTAGCGGCCGGCGTCCCGCGTGCTCCACTGCTCCCAGACGGTCACCGGCAGGCCGCCGTCCTTGAGGGCCATGCCTACCGCGACCCACTCGTCATAGGTCAGGGCGGACGGGCTGAGAAATTCCAGCGCTTCTTTGAGATCGTTTTCATGTTCCATGTGCGTTACCATCCAAAGTCCGTCGGCACGGCGGGCTGTGCGTCAGGCGTGAAGGTTTTGGGGTCCACACCCTTGGGCACGCCGCGCCAGCCTCCGGCTGCAATGCGGTTAATCATGCGGCTGGCCGCGTCAAAGCTCCAGCTACCCACATGCCGGAAGCCGTAGCGTTCCAGCAGGCGGATCTGCTTGGGCGTGGTCAGGCCCTCGTCCCGGCGCTTGTTCAGGCGGTCCAGCAGCAGGGCGGCCTTGCCGGCGGATTCCACTGCGTCCGGCAGGATGCCCAGCTTTTCCAGCGCGGCGGTCTGTTGCTCGCTGGGCGGACCGGCCTCCCAGCCAAAGGCGGGCACATACCCGGCCAGATCTTCGGCCTGAATGCTCATTTCGTACTGCAG
>SKED01001498.1_pt1 | contig 19932 bp, 16 predicted proteins | sample 4826651 | NCBI WGS metagenome assembly SKED01 (sample SAMN11008818, study PRJNA524170) | human gut metagenome | biome: Human fecal sample; material: Feces; isolation source: fecal sample from pouch patient p19 | host: Homo sapiens | place: Israel: Tel-Aviv | collected 2016-06-28 | reverse complement strand
GTTCAAAGTGGGTCTGGTCGCTTTCTTCTACGCCATACTTGAACTTTTTCTCAATGCGCTCAGCCTCCGCCATGACATACTGCTGAATGCCGCGTTTGGGCACGGATGATGGCACAGTGATGGTCTGCGCTTTCATCCGTTTCTGCCCGTTGACCTTATAGCCGTTGCAGACAGTGATTTTGAATTTTCGTTCGGATTTTTTCTTAATGTAAGCCATTGTACCTCCCTGTCAGCGCTGCTGGGAACGCTCTCGGCGGCGCGTATGATTTGTACGTTGTTCTTGGTTTTCACGGTCAATGCGATTTGATTCGCGTGTGCGTTGAATACGCTTGATGGCACCCTCTGCAATTCTGTCCTCTTTGCGGAGTTCTGTAATCTTACAGGTAAGCATCGCACGGCGGTCTGCCAGTTCCGGCAGAGCATCTTTCCGACGCATCTGCTTGACGACCTCGGCACGCTGTGCAGTAAGGCTTTCTATCTGCCGGGACAAGCCCTTGCGGTAGTCCACGATTGCTTGCAAAGAGGGAAACTTGTGGTCGTGAACAAAAGCGTGTTCTGCAAGGATTCTCTCGGTGTCTTTCCAGATGCGCTCCAGTTCCGGGCGGTTGATGTGCGGTTGCTGTTTCTTGGGCAGGATGCCTAACTGATAACAGTAGTACAGATACAAACGGTGCATTTGGGATTCTCCGAAGAATACCTCGAAGAAAATTTGGAGGATGCTTCTATTCACCGTGGAACGATACCGTTTCGGCGTATACTGTCGGGGCGGGTGTTTCCGTTCATACAGCCTTGGTCCGTACAACAGGTAATTTCCGCGCAGTCGGTCATCGATGCCTGCAAGATCGTATTCTTCTCCCAGCCTATAAAGCCGCACGGCTCGACCACCATCCCGCGCCCGGATGGTTGCGTACTTTCGGTTCGGGTCACTGCCGAAAATATACCCCTGCTGATACAGCGCCCTGTGGAAGTCCTCGGCAGTGCTGGCATCCTCACAGGCTTGGTCGATGGCTTCGCGCATCCGGGCGTACCGTGCAGGTTCTTTTTTCCTTGGTTGTTCCACTACCGACAAGTCGTACTCCCGGCACAGCTTGTCGGATGCTGCCCGGAACTCGGCATACTGGCTGCGGCGCTGCTCATATTTCTTGCCATCCACATATGACACGGAATTTATCACAAAATGATTATGTAAGTTATCCGTATTCATGTGGGTAGCGACCAGCACTTGGAAACGCTTGCCCCAGACCTTGCGGGCCAGTGCCACGCCGATCTCATGGCATTGCTCCGGAGTAACCTCACCCTCGCGGAAGCTTTGGTAGGCATGGAGCGCCACCACGCCGTCTGTTTTACCAAAGCGTTCCTGTACAGCCCGCATATCTTCCCACGCATGGTCTGCCCTGCAATGGATGCCGGTGACAAGCTGGGCGCTCTCGTTCAGCTTGGTCTTGGCATCGTTCTCTGCGTAGTGCAGTGTCTGGGCAAGGGCATCGTATTCGGTTTTGTCCGGGTTGGCCGCGTAATCAAGGACGCGCTGTAAGCTGTCCTTGATTGTCCAAATCTTAGTTACCGCCAATGAGCAGGTCCCTCATGCGGTCGGTCTGGGCGTTGATGCCCGCGCCAGTCTGTACAGAGCACTGCTCTGCAATTTCATCGAGTTTGTCCAATACATCAAATACCTCCATTGGCGGGTGCCCACCCGGTTCATATCCCAGCGCCCGCTGGCGTAAATATTCCGAAAGTGACAAGCCACACTTCCGAGCCAACATCGTCACCTTTTTCTTTTCAGTGACGGTCACCCGGATGTTGATTCCGACAGTCCGATTTCTCATGCGCTAGCAGCCTCACAGGGGTTCGGGGCTGGCCCCGTAGGCTTTTCGGCGGGTTGCCCTGTGGCAACACTTCGCCCATGCTTGCTTCCCTCAAGCGACCTTAATGACGATGCTGACGATGATGACGATGTTTGTGGGATACCTCATCCCGAAAGTTGGGATATATCAATATCATCGTCAGCACCGTCATCATCGTCATGGAAGAACTCAAACAGACGTTTTTGCTCAGTGCGGGTGTACTTGTATTCGATACCACGAGGGCTGAATACGTCGCGGGCATAATGAGCCATCTTCCGGGTGAATTGGTTGGGTTTCACATAAGAAATATTCGCTGCAACAAGCAATTCCGTGGCTGTACCCTGCCATTTTCCAACCATGCCAATGTAGTCTGCAACTTTCCAAAGGTAGTCGGGAACAGCTTTTGTGACAAGTTGTTCAGCGGTTTCTTCCTCATCCAACGTCCAGATGCAGTTTTCTTCTCGGATATGCAGCATTTTCTCATCTATATCACGCCCAATTATACGAATTGTCGCGGTTTTACTCATGCGCTGACGATGCATAAGCCACGTTGTATCCGCCACGCCCATAATACCCGTTGAGCCGGAGATTTGGTCGTAGGGGTCTGACGATGATTGTTTGCGAAGATGATGCACAAGAAGAATACAGATGCCGTACCTATCCGCAAGTTCTTTTAATGCGCCAATATCCCGGTAATCGTTGGCATACATACTACCGCTCTGGTCGGTTTTTCGTACCTTTTGCAAGGTGTCGATGACGATGAGGCTAATATCAGGGTAAGCATGGATGAAACTGACGATTTGTTCCTCCAATCCCTGCCCAATTCCATGACTTTCCGTCTGCAAGATGAGGCGTTCCGGGTCTTCTTCTGCATCGACAAGCTGGTAAAGACGCTCTTGCAGACGACCCAGTGTATCTTCCAACGAAAAATAAAGCACGGTTCTCGGTTCTATTTCACGGCCCCACACAGATTTCCCCTGCGAAATCTGCAAACAGAGCCACAGGGTCAGCCAACTCTTGCCCGCTTTGCTGGGGCCTGCAAAGATTGCCAGCCCTGCCGGGAGCAAACCGGGGATAATCCATTTTACGGGCGGTATCGGCGTTGCAAGCAGTGCACCGGCGGTAATGGTTTTCGGTAATCTTGTTGTAGTCATTCACATCATCCTTTCTGTTTTGGCATACACTATTATCTCATATTATCGTAATTTTGTGTGTAGTAAGTTTTACTCTCTAATGTTAAGTTGTACGGCTCACACCGCCCCACAGCCCCACAAACGCGCCAAACGGCGGTTTTGTAGGTAACCTCACGTCCGTGTCCGATGTGGGGGTTCAGCCCCACGCAGGCCGCGTTTGGGCTAGGTGTGAGAGTGAATCAGATTTGATTCACTTTTTCGGTTTTACCACACCGGAGTGAATCAGTTCTGATTCACTCTGGCGGTCCGCGAGCATATTCCGTACAATTTTGCTGCTTTAGTCTAATCATAGGTTCACTTCCTTTTCTATTTCCGCTGTTGTGTTGTATAACACTTTCGGATGCACTTTCCGGTGAGGAGAAAAAGAACCCGGAGAACCTTACCGATTTGGTAAGGCCCTCCGGGCTTTTCTATATTTTCTCTGTTTTATCCGGGCGTAAGGGTACACTTTCCCCGCAAATCTTGATGTGAATTCAATAAAATCAAATAATACGCATAACAGCGTCAATCTCACGGTTATGTAAATAGTAAAAAATAAGAAACCGTGTACATCAAAATAAGTGCTGAAGAAAAATGTCTAATTTGCCGCTCGCACCCAGACATGGGAACATAACAGGCAAGCCGCTGGCGACGACCGTACACTGACTCTGCAAGGGTCTTACTTCTTACAACCCAAGCGCGGTCACCCCATCTGAAGCTGTGGGGCATCTGGAGTATCATTATGTTCTCTCCCCGCCGTGGGTTCTGGTCTGCCTTGACCTTGCTGTGCGCCCCACCGAGAGAGTAAAGTACCTGTTATGCTGTGTATTCGGTTGTAAAGGTGCTAGTGTAGAATAAATCTACGATTTTAATATACGCTTTTCGTTAGCAGTCTGTCAATAGCAAGTGCTAATTGTTTAGACAGCATTCACAATTCAAGGCGATAGTCCGCCGATGGCGGTTTGCATTAGCAGGGCTTTCACAACATTCGAAGCATTCCTCAAACGGCAATTATCTTTTCTTGATTACCACATAAGTTCAAGTTTTAAGATTACATTTTCTTAGCATAAGAGAGCCTAGAGTTGGCACTGTCACAGGTCAGCCATTGGCCCTGCCACGGCTCGTTCTGCTTGGCGGTTTCAAACCAGTTTACAGCGCTCGTTGCTTCCTCATCCGCGTCGGTGCGCACGGTCACGGCCCAGTAATAGCGGGTGCGCGGGGCAGTTTCCAGATGGGCTTTTGTACCGAGTGAATCCAAATCGGCAAAGCCGGAATCGTACAAAATCTCGGTTAACTGCGTATCGGGGCAATGATAAGCCGCGCGGCGGTCTGCTTTGTACCGTGGGCGTCCTCGACCTGCCAGGAAAAGCTCAGCTGCGGCAAAGTATATCCCAGCGGATTGACCAGATGGTTCAGCTTGCAGTGGGTGATTTTCATAGATGAACCTCGTTTACAGTGTTTTCAATGCGAAATAAAGGCCCCAATCCTGATCGTTTGCATAGGGGTCTGCGCCGCGGGCAGACGCGCCGTTGACCGTGATGGGGTACACATAAGCACAATGGGCGCGGCCGTCGGCATCCAGCAGGCTCAGCACCGCGCGTAGGGAATCCTCACCCCTTTGCTGCGATGCGACATCCCCCGTCATGCGCCCCCAGTCCCGCAGGGCCAGCCCAGTCAACGCGCTCCAATAATGCGGAAACGTGTCACCGTAGAGCTTGCGCTTGCCGAACCAGTAGCCGTCCCAGTGACGAATCGCAACCTCCCGCAGATGGTAGCTCGGCTGAATGCCGTTGAACAGCTCCAGCACGTCCAGCTGTTTTCGGGCGGACACAAGGTAGCTCTGCACCCCGGTCAGTTTGTAAGCCTGCAATAAAATATCTGCCGCGGGCGCGACAATGCTCTGCTCATAATTGACCTCCAGCGCCGGGTAATCGGTTCCGTTCGCCGCCAGATAATCCGCGTGATGCAGGAACGCTGCCATCAGTGCATCCGCCTGTATGGTCAGGCCATTGCTCCGCAGTAAGGGAATCAACTCCGCCACAGGCATTTGAATCGGATAGAATCGGCTGCCACCCTCGGCGTAGTAGAATCGCAAAATTTTACAGGCCGTCTCAAGATATTCTTCCTTCTGCCACAAGTTGAAAAATTCAATGTACAATCGCGCATACCACGGCGCGTTGTACAGCCGCTTATAGCTGTTGTCACGGTGGTAGTCGTTGTATACTTCCCCTGTGTCCGGGTTTACAAGCTCACGCCGGACAAAATCGGCATAACGGTGCAGGGCTTTTTCCAGCGTCGAATCCGGCCATTTTTGCAGATAAGCAGCCAACGCAAGCCCCATGCCGACGCGCTCTCGACCGGCATTGTAATCATAGCGTGGATCGTAAAATTGGCATTCTTCCTCATTGTCATAAATCAGGAACGCCCCATCCAGCCCGCTGCTGGGACGGCAGGCTTGCTGCTTTTCCGCGATGAAACGGCATCTTTTTTCAGCCAGTTCCGGCAGTGGCGGCAGAGCTTTCAGTTCGCAGAAAGTTTCCACCCCGTCCAGCACCACGGCGCAGCGCATCTCACCGGGGGCATCGGCGCGGATTTTTGCCGTCAGCGTGCTGCCGCTGCGGGTAAAGGGCAGCGGTGCGCCGTTCAGCGTGAGCGCCGCGTGTTCAAACGCAAAGTTGGCATCGACGGTCACAGTGGTTTCTTCCCCTGTGAACAGCAGATATTTTTCCGCCCGGACGTCAATAAAGTGCGCGCAGTATTGTTTTGCCGTGTTTAAGAACGACGCCCGCCCTGCGTGGGGGAACAGCGTCCACGCCAGCGTGTAACGCTCCCCGGGGGCCAGCACGAATGGGGCCGGGTGCAGCAGAAAATCCCCACGGTCATTGCTGATGCGGGACAGGTCGCGCTCCACGCTGTAGCCGCCCAAAGCTCCCTCGGTCAGCACCAATCCCAGATGCGGGGCCGCACCACCCATGCGCAATGCCATGACATAGCTGACAGCACCGCCGCACCAGATGTGGGTATGGCATTTGTGGTGCATACATTCCCGGGCGGTGGTGTAGTCATCGTTGAACGTCGCATAGATGGCAATGTCGGTCAGCTTGGTAAAGACTTCCCGGTTTGTTTCGTTGATAAAGGTATACCGTTCCCGCAGGATGTCGCCCTCCCGCACCTGTTCGGTTTCCACCCGCAAGGGGGCTGCACAGCGGACTGTCCCCCATTCGATGTAGCCCTCGACCCAGTTCATGCGCGCAGGATCATTCTGTAAGACAAACTCTTCCATATCGGAGCCATTCCTTTCACAGCAGCTTTCCTGCTTCATTATGCACTTTTCTTACGAAAAATACCAGTAGTTTTTCGCTTGCTGCTGTGCAGAAATGCTCATTTTTATAATTTTGCTGTCAAGCTCTGCTCGATCAGGGTTAGCACGCGGGCGGCGGCGCGGCGGACCTCGGCGGGGGTGATACTGCCATCGGTCAAGCCGGTCAGCACGGCGTCACGGTCGGCATCGGCGCCGGGCATCATCATATCGACCTGTGCGTGCAGGGCGGCAGCGGGGTCGTACTGCGTTCCCCAGTCGGTCATCACAAGACCCTTGTAGCCCCACTCACACCGCAGAATATCAGTGATAAGGTCATGGCGGCAGCCGGAGTAGCTGCCGTTGAGCTTATTGTAGCTCGTCATCAGCGCTAAGGGTGCGCTCTCTTTGACGGCGATTTCAAAGCCGCGCAGGTAGATTTCCCGCAGTGCGCGCTCGCTGACATTCTCGCTGACGGCAACGCGGTTGTCCTCCTGATTGTTGCAGCAGAAGTGTTTGATGGTCGCGCCGACACCGACCTTGGACTGCATACCGCGCACATAGGCGGCAGCCATTTTGCCCGTGATGAGAGGATCTTCAGAATAATACTCGTAGTTGCGTCCGCACAGCGGGTTGCGGTGGATATTCATAGCCGGAGCCAGCAGCAGTGTGATACCGAACTCGACCAGTTCTTCTGCCACAGCTGTGCCGACTTCCTCCAGCAGGGCGGTATCCCAGCTCTGCGCCAGCAGCATTTCCACAGGCCAGGCGGTGGCGTAGCGGTAGACGTGCTGGCCCTCGCCGCCGCACAGCCGCGCGGCAAGCTGGCGCAGCATGCCTCAGTTGTAGCACTCAATCAAAGCCTATCGGCGTGAGCGAATATAAGGTTACGAGTAACCTTACCGGGGAATTAGGAAAGCAGTTGCCTTCGGTGGAAGACATTCAGAATAGAATTAAATAAGTCTTCTGTAAATCTATTAAAAGTATCTTTATCGCATATTCTTACAGCGATTATCTGCATTTTTGACCACCATTTGACCACTACTGTGCAGTCGCCCTGCAAAAAGCCGAAAAGCCTGTTGTGACAACCACTAACAGGCTTTTTCTAGTTTTAGGTGCAGTTGTGCAGAGCCAACAAAATTTACGCTTCAACGTCGGTCTACACCGTCCTGTCGTAGTTCTCCGACCGAATGCCTATAAGTAACTGCGCTATCCTGCATAGTCTCCCAAAATTCATCGTTCCATCGTTTATTTTTATCTTCTTGCCCAGTTATACGGAACGTGGTCTCACATCGTTTTTTACACATTTTCCAACTCACTTTTTATCGACCTCTATGCTATAATAAACTACATCCAAGCTTAATATTGTATAAGGTTGTTACTATGGCACGAATTGATGTTCTGTATAGAAACTTCTTATATGGGAAACAGCAAATCCAACAATATTGGCATCAAAAATTCTATTCTGGCATAATGCGATTTCATTGACCTTTACGCGCTCTATGCACTATAATGGGTTTAGCTTAATTGTAAATAACATATTCGGGAGATAGATGTTATGCTAGATTTATCCCAATTGAGTAAATACAAAGAAAACAACCGGATAGAAGCCAAAAAAGCGCAAGGCGGTCTGCCCCATAGCATCTGGGAGACATACTCCGCTTTTGCCAACACTTTCGGCGGTTATATTCTGCTTGGCGTTGTAGAAAATGCAGACAAGAGTTTTTCCAGTGTGCAACTCGCCTCTCCCGAAAAACTTGTTTCTGACTTCTGGAACAGCGTCAATAATCATTCCATCGTCAATGTAAATATTCTTTCTGACCGAAATGTACAAATTGTAGAAAGCGATGGCAACCGGATTGTTGTTATCGAAGTGCCCCGCGCTGACCGCCACGATAAGCCGGTCTACACAGGCGTTGATCCTTTTTCGGGAACGTATCGTCGAAATGGCGAGGGTGATTACCGCTGCACCAAGGATGAAGTGCGCGCCATGATGCGGGATCAGACGGATATTTCGCAGGACGCCCGCGTCATGGATACTATGACGATAGACTGCCTTGATACGGACACCATTCGCCGCTATCGCCAGCGCATGGATAATCTCCGACCCGGCCATGTATGGTCAGAATTAGCTGTGGAGGATTTTCTGCACCGCATCGGTGCTATGGCACGAGACGCAGATGGCAAGCTGCGCCCCACTGCTGCCGGATTGCTTATGTTCGGCCATGAATACGAAATTGTACGCGAGTTCCCACATTATTTTCTGGATTATCAAGAGCATGACCGTTCGGCTACAGAAGATGAACGGTGGACAGATCGTATAGTCTCCAGTTCCGGCGATTGGAGTGGTAATATTTGCGATTTCTACTTCCGTGTATACAACCGAATCGCGCAGGATATTAAAGTGCCTTTTAAACTGGAGGGTACAGATCGCATTGACGACACCCCTCTGCATAAGGCTTTGCGCGAGGCTTTGGCAAACGCCTTGATCCATGCTGACTACTATGACCGACGCGGTCTGGTGATTCAAAAATGGCCGGATAAGATTCGCATTGCCAACCCCGGAGCTTTCCGCATCAATGTGCAGGAGGCCCTTGTCGGCGGCGTATCTGACCCGCGAAATGAGTCACTCATTAAGATGTTCAACCTGATCAATGTCGGTGAGCGCGCGGGCAGCGGTTTGCCGAGCATCCGTACCGTCTGGCAAAAGCAGGGCTGGCAGGAGCCGGAAATCGTAGAAAGCTTTAATCCAGATCGCACAACGCTGTTGTTGCCGCTTGCCGCCAATAAAGCGGCGGAAAAAAGTGGCGACAAAAAAGTGGCGACAAAAAGCGGCGGAAAGTCTAGTTCTATCTCAGAGAAGCGAAAGAACGACATTCTTCAATATTTGACCGACACACCGGAAGCCAGCAGCACCCAAATTGCCGACGCCATCGGCTTGCAAGTTTCCCGCACAAAGATGTATTTGTCAGAGCTGATTGCCAGTGGAGCGATTGTTGCGGAGGGCAGCAGCAGGGCGAGAAAATATCGATTAAAGTCGTAAGATAGTAGAGATTCTATCTCCTGTATGAAGGGTTTGGGCGGTGCTATGGAACATCATCTACAGGATTTAACTCAGTTGGCTATTATTGGGAACGGGTTTGATTTGGCTCATGGATACCATACACGATATGTGGATTTCACAGAAAGCGTTGGAGATGATTTCTTCCGGAAGTATCGTCACTATATAAATAATTACTGCCCTCAGATGGATTGGCATCGATTTGAAGAATGTGCCGACCAACTGACAGTTCCTTTTAATGCGGAAGACCTCCGTAGTGATACCGCCGCAAATGAAGTCATCAAACCATTCAACAAAGATTTTCAAAAGATAAAGATAGCGCTTATAGATTATCTAAAAAAGGAACAGATCAGGATACCTTTTAGCAAAAAAGTAAATGTTTCCTCTCGCTTATCACCTTCCACGCTAGCCTTAACATTTAATTACACAAATTTGTGTGAGAATAAGAATCCATTTGCCTCGAAAGAACAGTCATTTGCTTCTTTGGAAAAATCCATTCGAAGGTCACTCTGATTTGCTTGATCTTTTGAGTTATAGATTTTCAACAAATCCATATTTCGATGCAACTACTCACAGATTTGGAGAGGGAACAGCTGCAGATCCGTCTTCCCAGCAAGCGTCTCGAGAAGGAGACCGCAATCACACGAATACCACTTCCAAAAAGGTAATGATTAAGGACCAATCTCATGCACAAAAGATAGAAGCTGCACATGATATTGTACGAATCGGTATATTCGAAATTTTGATTGGTTTTGTGGACCTTATCTTTATCTTCTTACTTGGATCATTCGGTGAAGTGCTTTCAGAAATTCTTCGTTTTGTAATCTACTGGCTTTTCTACCTATTTTCTTTCAACGTGTTTGCTCTTATGCACAAGTTATATTTACTTTATTCCGAACAATACAAAGAGTAAGAACAGTCATTTTAATACAATGTTCTCGTGCTTATTGTAGTATCTATGGCAATTAACACTATCTGTTTTTTGCATAGAAAATTTCCTCATAGTAAGTTGGCTTTTTTCTTTCTTGGATGGTCATCTTTTAAAGTGATGATTTTGTTGGCTTTTTATCAAAACCATAACGCATCCAAAATGTGTATTCAACTTGGTCTTGAATGCAACACCATACTATATTAGAAATATGTCCGCAATTATTTCTTTACATGGTAGTTTGTGATTGACCACCATTTGACCACTACTGTGCAGCGGCACTGCAAAAAGCCGAAAAAGCCCGTTGTGACAACCAACAACGGGCTTTTTCTTGTTTTGGTCGTAACTGTGCAGAACCAACAAATTTACGTTTCAGCGTCTGTTTACGCCGTCCTGTCGTAGTTCTCCGACCCGGAAGGCCAGAGGTTCGAATCCTCCCGGTCGCACTTAAAAAGCGCATTGCAATGTACTTTTGCAATGCGCTTTTTGTTTTAATGTTATTTGGGTTTAGTATAATTTCAGTAACATATCATCTGCGGCATCGGTGTACTGTCCTTTTGCCAGCCGTCCATTTCTCAGCTGATTTATAGTGGTACGCATAAGGCGAATTTCTTCTGTGGAAAATGCTACTCTTTTATCGGCTGGGAGAGAATCAATTTTCAGTATTAGCTTTCCAACTTCTTGTGTGCTATGCCCAAGTGTTCTCTCGCGGTAGTAATACAGAGCAAGCGCTTTCAGCAGGATACTTTTGTTCGCACGGGTCAATTTGATTTTTCTCATAGTCCAATCGCCTTTCCGAGTTTCTCTTGTGCCTTGCGTTTATTTTTGTCAAATGCATGGGCGTAAATATCCAGCGTAGTGCTTGCCTGTGCATGACCCAGCAGACTGGCTACGGTGCGCACGTCCACACCCTGTGCAATCAGCAAGCTGGCGTTCGTATGCCGCAAGCTATGCACATTCAAATCCAGCGGCAAGTTGTTTGCTTTCAATATCAGCTTAAAGCGATAGGTAAATGTGCAGGGATTCATCGGTTTTCCGTTAGGCTGGCGGAATAAGTAGTCATCCTCAGATACGGTTTCGTTCGCGGTCTGCTGCCTATCCCACTCGCACTCTTTCCGCCACGCCTTGAGTAGCTGGCACATTTCTTTGCTCAAGTAGACCATACGATCACCGCTGGTCGTCTTAGGGTCTTTCGTGATGGACTCTTGATGGCTCAACTTCACGACTCCGCGTTGTACATGAATCGTCCGTTTGTGCCAGTTGATGTCACTCCACTTTAATCCACAGGCTTCCCCACGTCGCAGCCCGGTTGCCAGTACCAGCTTGAAATAGGTTTCGTATTTCATACTCTGCCCTTCAAACGCTGTAATCAGCTTTTTGACGGTTTCCTCATCAGCTACCGGGCGCTCTTTCTTTTGTCCTTTCGGTTTGTAACATCTCCATGCGGGATTGTGAGTAAGGTATCCCTCGTCCACGGCCGCCGATAGGATGCCGCATAGCGTGTTGTGTAAGCCTTCGACTGACTTCTCGGATAGATTCCCTCTGCCGTCCAGACGCGGCGTGTGCCGCATTTCATCATAAAAATCTCGGATGACTTCCTTGCGCAAATCCGTCAGTTTATAGTTGCCCAGTGCTGGCAAGATTCTGCGAATATCCTGTTCGTCACGTCGAAATGTGGAGTCCGCCAGCTTCTTCGGTCCTACATCAGCTACCCAATACTCAATGTACTTTGCCAGTGTAATGCTTCGGTTGATGGGTTCGGGCGTATGCTGAACCTCGCGTTCAAATAGGATTGCCTGCTCCTTTACCCACTTCTCGGCTTGCTTCGGTGTATATTCCTTGGGTGGCTTGACCGTTTTCTGTACGGATTTCAGCCTGTTGCCCTTGTAGTCATACCCACGAGATACCACAATCAAGTAACTGTTACTGCCGCGTTTTCTGATAGACGCCATTGTTTTCAACGCTCCTTTGTATGTTTTATTGACCTCCGGCACTACAAAGCATACCGACAACTGCGACAGAAAGCTATCACCACACCCAACAATCTTTTGCCCAAATATCTGCGTATTACTGACAAAAGCGGCACCGCCATCTCTGACGGTGCCGCCTGTTATTTAACCTGCTTTCTTAGGTTTTCTATTCCTATTTTTCATAAATGCAACATAGCACGGATTTTGGTTGTTCAGCAGATCTTGCATCAGGTTTGCCGCCTGACGCTTCGCCATGTCCTGCGGATGGCAGTAGGTGCGCTCCAAAAATGCCGTATCCGCATGACCCAGCAGAGATGCCGCCACCTGTTTGCTGGTGCCTTCCTGCAGCAGATACGTTGCGTAGAAATGCCGCAGGGTGTGCAGGTGGTATTCCTCAGATAATCCGCATTGCTTATACAGCTTACGCAGATGTCGGGTAAAGGCATCCGGGTGCGGCACATGACCGTCGGGGTCAGTAAAAATCGGCTGCTCTCTATCCGGAACGCCGCTATGCAGCACCTGTTGCTGTCGCAGCGCCATCAGAAGCTCCCATATCCCCAGCGGAATGGTTACAATCCGTTCCCGATGGCTCTTGGTGTCGCTCTCTACGATTTTCCCGGATGCACAGCTGCGGGAACGACGGACGGTCAGTTCACAAGCACCGGTTATGTCCCGCCATTGCAGGGCGCACAGTTCACCGCGCCGCAGACCAGTTGTGATGGCCAGCGTGTAATACGCCCGATACAGAATCGGTTCGTTCTGAATCGTCCGCATTAGTTTACTCATTTCATACTTCTGCGGAATATGCTGCACCTCCTTTTCAAAATGCTTTTTCCGAACGCGGTGCGCCGGATTAAACGGAATAATGTCATTTTTCTTGGCATCCTCCAGTACCGAAGAAACCGTTTCGAGGTATTTCTGCACCGTTGTTTCCTTGATGCAGTTTCCACCACGTCCGGGGCGCTTGCGCAATTCCTCGCACATTTCCTCTAGGGTCATGGGAAGCAACTTTGCAAGCGGAATGCCGCCAATCAGCGGGTAAACAATATCCAGATTGCGTTTGTACCCTGCGTAGGTGGTAGCCTTAAAGAACGGCTGCTGCCGCTTCAGCCAGTTTTCGGCGTACTGTTCAAAGTGGGTCTGGTCACTTTCTTCTACGCCATGCTTGAACTTTTTCTCAATGCGCTCAGCCTCCGCCATGACATACTGCTGAATGCCGCGTTTGGGCACGGATGATGGCACGGTGATAGTCTGCGCTTTCATTCGCTTCTGACCATTGACCTTATAGCCGTTGCAGACTGTGATTTTGAATTTTCGTTCGGATTTTTTCTTAATGTAAGCCATTGTACCTCCTTGCTTGTAAATCAAATCAGCGTCATTGCTGATTTTAGCGTCATTTTTCCATTTCAACATTTCAAAAATACCGTCATTCTTTGTAAATGTAATATTTGACATACTTACGATTTCTTTTTTCGCAAAAGTGGTTGCTTTGTATAGGGTTACGCCCCATATTTTCCGCGCCAAGGCTTGGCCGATGACGCTAATGACGCTTGTGACGCTATTTTTGAGATATCCCAGCCAGATAATTGAGTTATGTCAATATCAGCGTCATTAGCGTCATCAGCGTCATTTTCAGAATGGGAAAACTTCAGCAAGCGCGTCTGCGATGTGCGATGCGTTTCATAGTGGATATCCTTTGGTACAAATACCGTGTCAAAGTGTTCCACGATTTTTCGGGTAAGCTTATGGGGCAAAACGCCGTCAACACCAGCTGCAGACAACAACTCGGTAGCAGTTCCCTGCCACTTTCCGGCTTGCTCGATGTATTCTGCAACTCTCCAAAGATATTCCGGCACAGCTTTCAGTCGCTGTTCTTCTGCGGTTTCTTCCTCGTCCAACAGCCAAATGCAGTTTTCCTCATGCAGATACAGCGTTCGCCTGTCCAAATCACGCCCGGTCAGGATAATGTCAGCATTCTTGCTCGTTCGCTTGCGCTGCATAACCCATGTGGTGTCCGCTGCGCCCATCAAACCATTGGAGCCGGAAATCTGGTCGAAGGGATCGGACGCAGCCTGTTTACGCAGATGATGAATCAGCAGAATACAGATGCCGTACTTGTCTGCCAGAGATTTCAGCGCACTGACGTCCTTGTAGTCGCTGGCGTACATACTGCCGCTTTGGTCGCAGGAGCGCACTTTCTGCAAGGTGTCAATGACTACCAGCCCGGTATCCGGATAGTTATGAACAAAGTCCACAATCTGTTCCTCCAATCCTTGTCCGATACTTTGGCATTCGGTTTGCAGAATCAGCTTTTCTGGCGTATCCTCGCTGCCCACAAGCCGGAACAGACGGTCTTGCAGGCGGTTGAGCGTGTCCTCCAACGAGAGGTACAGCACCGTGCGCGACTCAATTTCTCGCCCCCACACCGGCTTACCCTGTGCGACCTGCAGGCAAAGCCATAGCGTCAGCCAGCTTTTGCCTGCTTTGCTGGGACCTGCAAACAATGCCAGTCCTGCCGGAAGCAAGCCGGGAATAATCCACTTTACGGGCGGTAGCGGTGTGGAGAGCAGTTCTTCTGCAGTGATTGCTTTCGGAAGTTTCGTAAAGGTCATTTGCATCATCCTTTCTTGTTTGGTATACACCCATTATCTCATAGTATCGTAATTTTGCGTGTAGTAAGTTTTACTCTCTAGTGTTAAGTTGTACGGCTCGCGCCGCCACACAGCCCCACAGACGCGCCAAATAGCGGCTTTACGGGCAGCTTCGCGTCCGTGTCCGATGCTGGACATCAGCCCCACACAGGGCGCGTTTGGGCGCGGTATGCGAGTGAATCAGATTTGATTCACTCTTTCGGTTTTGATCCAAGATAGTGAATCCGTTCTGATTCACTCTGGAGGTCCGCGGGCATAATGAACACTTCTTTTTGCCATTTGCTCATCTCCTTTTTGTTGTTCCGTGTAACTCTTTTGAATACACCTTCCGGGGAGAAAAAAGAGCCCGGAGAACCTTACCGATTTGGTAAGGCCCTCCGGGCTCTTTCTATATTTTCTCTGTTTTATCCGGGCGTGGGGGTACACTTTCCCCGCAAATTTTGATGTGAATTCAATAAAAATCAAATAATGCGCGTAATAGCGCCAATCACGCGGTTATGTAAATAATAAAAGAAACCGCGTACATCAAAATAAATGCTGAAGAAAAATGTCTAATTTGCCGCTCGCCCCCAGACATGGGAACATAACAGGCAGACCGCTGGCAGCAGCCGTTCACTGACCTTGTAAGGATCTTACTGATTCCAATCCAAACGCCGTCACCCCATCTGACGCGTGGGGCAGCAGGAGTATCATTATGCCCTCTCCCCAGTCGCGGGTTATGGTCTGCCGTGACCATGCTGTGCGCCCCACCGGGAGAGTAAAGTACCTGTTATGCTGTGTATTCAGTTGTAAAGATGCTGTGCAGAGATTCTCTGTAAATTCAGGATAACACAGAGTTCACCAGCCTGTCAATGGAAGGTGCACAGATTTGAGAAAATTGTAACATTTGCGTAGCCTCGGGGGTTTGGGGTTCACCTCAAAAATGCGTTTGTGGATATCCAAATGCTATGCTTGCGTTACAGTTCGCGTTGTCTATAAAAGTTCCTGATGAGCAATTTATTTACAGGGATACTTTTACAGCAAATTGACGTAAAACAACTATTTAACACTTTCCGTCCGAAAGAACTTATAGCCGCATATACAATGCTATATTCCGGCCCCCTCACAGCGTTCCATGTAATCTGCTGCGGTACTGCTGCGGGGTGCAGCCTTGGTATTTTTTGAAAATCTGGGTGAAGTAGCTCTGGGTCGGATAGTTCAAAAATCCGGCGATTTCGGCAAGGGTGTAGTCGGTGTAGTCCAGAAGATACCGCGCCTCGCGCAGCTTTTCGCGGTGAATGTATTCGGGGATGCCCATACCCATCTCCGCCTTGAATTTTATGGACAGGCTGCGGCTGCAAAGTCCACACCGACGGGAAAGCTCCTCCAGGCGCATGTCATCGTGCAGATGCTCGGAAATATAATTGATGCAGCTTTTCACAGCGGGGTTTTGTGCGCCGCTGTTTTTTGTATCCGCCACGCGGCGGCAGAAATCCACCGCCATGGTGTAAGTCAGCTTCTGTATCGTTGTGATTTCCAGCTGAGCATCGGCACGCTGACAGTAGACATCACTTAAATTGAACGCAGTTTCTCCCGGCAGACCGCCGCGGATGGCCGCGCGCGTCAGCAGTGTGGCAAACGAGATAAAGGCGTACTTCTGCTGTTGCAGCGGATTGGAGCTCATCGCACCGACTTTTCCCTGACTCGGCTGCAGAAGGCGGTGCTGCAGCAGCTCGATGCTGCCTTGCTCTATCGCCTCACAGACGCCGGTTTCAAAATCCGCCGGCACATGAAATTCTGCGTCCTCGCGCAAATTGAACAAGGCATCATCCGGTTTCTCCGTGCGCAGGACGGTGTTATCCACGAACAGAATATTTTCCGCCGAAATCTCCGTGCCGTGGGCCAGCTGCACTACAAGGCACAGCAAAGATTTCAGTTGATAGAGGTTGACCAGCGGCATCTGCACCATCAGGTCGCAGTATGCCTGCATCTGCTGCGGCGCAAACGCAAGCGACGCCATCTGCATGATCTCACTGCGCGCGTGCTGAAACGGGCTGACAAGCCCGGCTATACAGTAGCAGTCGTCCGGCAGTGCCACCACACCGATAAAATAGCCCGGCTCCACATAGGTCACCAGCGGATGCAGGGCGTCCCGCTTTTGCAGCACAAAGTCGGCAAGCACCCATGTCAGCGCCCTGTGCGGAATCAGTTCCTCATGCCCTGCGGGCAGTGCAAGCCGTACTTTTCCCTCCTGATGGACGATTGTCAGCGGAATCCGGCTTACAGCGTGCAGTTCCTCACAGCTTTTGCAGAAATCCATAGTTCTTCCCCCTATGCTTACGGCAGTACCGCACAATTCCCGCCTGACGGCTTAAGCACCACTCCGGCGGATCTCCGCGCCAAGAGCCGCCGCAAGCGGCGGTTGCGCTCCGAAGCGCCTCGCTGCGGCTCGGTGTGCGGCACCTCGCTCGCCGTATCGGCACTTAGAGCGGTTTCCCTTAAAAAAGTAACACACAACCGGATGCGGAGTCAATGCCATTTCGCAGAAATCTATCGGAAATTTGACATAGAAATCATCTTCTTGATATAATCTGCCGCAAAAACACAGTATACTTAGCTTGTAATCAAGAAAACCGCATCTGCTCTACCGGGTGCGCAAAAATGAAGGAGAGAATCATTATGGCAAAGAAACCTCTTGGCACCGATTCGATGGGTATCCAAAAGACCATGCGCATCGGCGATTATCTGGCAGACTGCGGCGGTCAGTTTGCGCTGAACGCCATGACCGGTCTGGTATCGGCCGTGCTGTACTTCTACACTGAAAAAGTCGGTGTTGCAGCCGCCACGGCGGCAAATGTGCTGCTGGCAGCCAAAATCGTGGACGCCTTTACCGACCTGATCATGGGCAAAATTATGGACAACGGCAAAAGCCCCAAGGGCAAGTGCCGCCCGTGGTTCCTGCGCATGGCCATTCCCGCGTTCGTTGCGATTGTGGCACTATTCACCGTGCCCGCAGGCCTGACCGGCTTTGCACAGGTCGCCTACCTGTTCCTGTCCAATGTGTTCCTGACTGCTATTGTTTCTACGGCGATCATGATCCCCTACAGCGCCATTCTTGTCATGCGCACCAAGAGCTTGGAGGAGCGCAACAAGATGGGCATCTTCCGCGCAGCCGCCGGTTATGTCATCGGTATGGTCATCGCTATTGCGCTGGTGCCGCTGACGAATATGCTGGGTTCCAACGGCGTAGCAGACCAGGCTGCCTACATTAAATTTGCGGTTGTTGTCGGCGCGCTGAGCATGATTTTCCTGTTCATCCTCTACAAAACCAGCAAGGAGACTGCCGCACAGGAGGAAAAGCCCGATGACGGCCTTGCCTTCGGCGATGCCATCAACAAGCTGTTCCACAACAAATACTGGGTCATCGTTCTGCTGGCAAACCTGCTGGTCAATGTCATTTATGCGCTGTCCGCCTCCTCCGGCACCTACTACGCCAAGTACATTCTGGGCAATGACAACCTCATCGGCATTATGGGTGCTGTGGGCCTGATCCCGACCTTTGTCGGCTTCATCGTGGTCGGCCCTATGACCAAAAAGTTTGGCCTGACCAAGACCCTGAAAATCGCCTTTGCGCTGGGCGTCATCGGCAATGTCATCCGCTGCTTCAAGCCGGACAGCTTTATCCTTTGCATCACAGTGGGTCTGCTGGGCAGCTTTGCCACCATCCCCATGATGTGCCTTGGCGGTACGCTGAACAGCATGGCAATGGACTATAACGACTACAAGTACCACAACAAGATCATCGGTATGTCCGCCTCCGCCTCCAGCTTCGGCGGCAAGGTGTCCAGCGGCATCGGTGCTTCTCTGGTCGGCTGGATTCTGGCTGTCGTTGGCTTTACCGGCAATATGGAGGTCATCACGCCCGCCGTCCGCTACGGCATCTACACCTTCAGCCTGTATATTCCGCTGGCTATGTTCATCGGTCTGTTCATCATGCTTTCCAAGTTTGATCTAGAGGCCAAATACGGCGATATGATGAAGGAAATCGCTGAGCGCAACGAGAAAGAAAAGGTTGCGCAGTAAAAATATCCTTTGCCCTGCCGCCTTGGACGGCGGGGCAATTTGCATAGGAGAGGTAAATTGTATGCTGAAATTATACGATTTAACGATTGAATACAAGCACGCACCTCTGGGTCTGGACGAGGTGCAGCCGCGTTTCAGCTGGAAGCTGGACAGCGACCAACAGGACGCCGTGCAGGCGTCCTACCGACTGCGAATCGTGCAGGGCGGGGATGTTGTGTGGGATTCCGGCACGGTGGCGAGTGCGCAGAGTATTCTGAACGAGTACCTTGGCCCCAACCTGACCCCGCGCACCGAGTACGACTGGACGGTCACGGTATGGGACAACCACGGCGAAACCGCCGAGGGCACAAGCCGGTTTGAAACAGGCTTGCTGAACGGCAGCGCGTTTGAGGGCAAGGCGCAGTGGATCACCCACGCGCCGGACAAAGCCAGCCCCGTCAGCCCGGTGCTGTATAAGGACTTTGTCGTGCAGGGCAATGTCAAAAAAGCGCGTCTCTACGCAACCGCCTTGGGTATGTATGAGGCGGAGATCAACGGCGAGCCTGTGGACGATACCTATTTCCACCCCGGGTGGACAAACTACCGCAAGCGCCTGCAATACCAGACCTACGCTGTAACGCTGCACAGCGGCAAAAACCATCTGACGCTGACGCTGGCGAACGGCTGGTACAAGGGCAAGCTCGGCTTTATGCCGCAGCCCAACCACTACGGCGACACCACCGCCGCACTGGCAGCGCTTTGCATCACCTATGAGGACGGGCACGAGGAATGGATCGGCACCGATGAAAGCTGGTTCTGCACGACCGGGGCCATTCAGTCCGCCGAAATCTATGACGGCGAAACGCAGGACTTTACGGCAGACCCCGCCGCACCGCAGCCCGCCAGACTGTTTGACTACGGCTTTGACACCCTCATCGGGCAGGTGCACGCGCCTGTCCGCTGCCTG
>SKED01001489.1_pt1 | contig 20052 bp, 17 predicted proteins | sample 4826651 | NCBI WGS metagenome assembly SKED01 (sample SAMN11008818, study PRJNA524170) | human gut metagenome | biome: Human fecal sample; material: Feces; isolation source: fecal sample from pouch patient p19 | host: Homo sapiens | place: Israel: Tel-Aviv | collected 2016-06-28 | reverse complement strand
ACCCTGACCGCCATTGCCGAGATGGCCCCGCGGACCGTGGTCATGGTCAGCTGCAACGCCGCAACAGCGGCAAGGGATGCCAAGTGGCTGACCGAGCACGGGTATAAAGCTGTGGAGGTCCAGCCGGTGGATCTGTTCCCGAGGACGAAGCACGTGGAGTGTGTGGTGAAGCTGACACGCGGATAAAAGAAGTGGAGATGTAAAATGGCGATACCTAAGTACAACGAACTATATGACCCCTTCCTTACCGCAATCAGCGATGGAAAAATTCATACTGCTAAAGAAGTTGCCTCTACTGTAGCAAATATTCTTCAGCTTTCCCCGGAAGATTTAGCTGAGCAGCTGCCGAGCCAGCGGCAGACTACGTTTGCCAATCGGTTGAATTGGGCAAAGACCTATCTAAAAAAGGCCGGACTTGTAGATTCACCCAAACGAGGCACCTACATCATCACTACAGCCGGGAGCACACTTCTTCACAGTGACGTCGCCATCACAAACGAATTTTTGGAGAGCAATTATCCATCTTTCGCTGCGTTCGTAAACAGGACTGACGATGTAGATACCGCAAACGACACTGCAAGCATCACACCATCTGATACGCAAACTCCCGAAGAGCAGATGGATGCCCTTCACAAAACAATCAATGATACTCTGGCTGATGACCTGCTTGCCGAAATCATGCAGCAGACGCCTGTATTTTTTGAGCAACTGGTCGTTGACTTGATGAAAGCTATGGATTACGGCGATGGGTTCAAAACAAAATCCAGTGGTGACGACGGCATTGACGGTGTTATACATGAGGACAAGCTCGGCTTCAATCTGATTTACATCCAGGCTAAACGTTGGAACCCCGATGTTACCATTGGCAAGCCGGAGATTCAAAAATTTTTCGGTGCCATGATGGGCCCGCCCCGTGTGGAAAAAGGACTTTTCATTACAACTGCTAAATTTTCCAATGGAGCCAAAGAGTACGCCGATGCACAGCATATTATTCTAGTCGACGGGCAAAAGCTCACTTCCTTGATGATTGAGTGCGGCTTGGGCGTGTCTGTGCAGAAGGTGTACCAAATCAAGCGCATTGACAGTGATTATTTCTCTGATTCACTTTAAACCCGCTTTTGTTCAAACTCTATTCCCCGCTTGTTCACGATTTGCCCATATTTGTGTGCCATAATAGTACGATGAAAACAATGCGGCTTTGCCGCGAAAAGGTGGTTTTTACATGAAAGGCTGGTTTCAGCGGTTTATGGCGGGCCGATATGGGTTCGACCAGTTCGGCGGTTTCCTGTGTATTTCGTCGCTTATCCTTATTGTCATCGGCGCGTGGGTGTCGCCGGTGCTGTACTGGCTGGGGCTGGCGGCCATCGTCTACAGCTATTTCCGCATTTTGAGCCGCAACACCCGCAAGCGGTACAGTGAAAACCTCAAATATCTCTCCTACCAGAACCGCGTTACCACGTGGTTTGGCAAGCAGCAGGTGCGGTTCAAGCAGCGCAAGGACTATCACTACTACCGCTGCCCCCAGTGCGGCCAGCAGCTGCGCGTGCCCCGCGGGCGCGGCAAGATCAGCATCACCTGCCCGAAGTGCGGCCATCAGTTCATCAAAAAGAGTTGACGCGCGATGTTCGGATATGTTACGCTTTACCGTAAGGGTCTGGCAGACGCCGAGATGGACCGCTACCAGGCTTACTACTGCGGGCTGTGCCGGACGCTGGGCCGCCGCTACGGACGCACCGGACAGTTGGCATTAGGCTATGACATGGCGTTTGTCGCCATTCTGCTGACAGCACTGTATGACACGCCCACAGCCTTTTCCGAGGGCCGCTGCGTGCCCCACCCACTGAAAAAGCGCCCCCGCGCGGACAACGAGCTGCTGGACTACGCCGCCGACATGACCGCCGCGCTGGCGTACTACAACTTTCTCGATGACTGGCAGGACGATCACCGCCGCGCCAGTCTGGCGCAGGCGCAGAAGCTGGAGCCAAGCCTGCCCGCCCTGCGGGAGCGCTGGCCGCGCCAGCTGCAGACCATGGCCTCGCAGTTGGACAGGCTGAACGCACTGGAAAGCGCCGGCAGCCACGATTTGGACGCGCTGTGCAACGCCTTTGGCGCACTGCTGGGCGAGGTGTTCGCCTGCCGCGACGACATCTGGGCCCCGGCGCTGCGCGGCATGGGCAATGGGCTGGGGGCGTTCATCTACCTGATGGACGCCTACGACGATCTGGAAAAGGACAGCCGCCGCGGGCAGTTCAACGCCCTGCAGCAGCTGGCGGACGAGCTGCCGCCCGCCGCCTATGAGCAGCGCTGCCACGAGCTTTTGACCCAGCAGATGGGCCGCTGCGCACAGCAGTTTGAGATGCTGCCGATTTTAAAGGACACCCCGGAGGGGAAGCTATTGTACAACACGATCTATTCCGGCGTGTGGAGTAAATACGCGCTGGTACGCAAGCACAGGGAGGCAAAGCGCCATGACTGATCCATACAGTGTATTGGGCATCACCCCCAGTGCCGACGACGAAACGATTAAAAAAGCCTACCGCAAAAAATGCAAGGAGTACCACCCCGACCTGCACCCCGATGACCCGTCGGCGGAGGAGCACTTTAAAGAGGTACAGGCCGCTTACAGCGAGATCATGCGCATCAAGCAGGGCGGCGGGGCGTCTTACAGTGCTGGCGGGCAGCGCTATGGCAGCAGCCAGAGCGGCTACAGCCAGCAGTATCAGGACCCGTTCAGCGGGGCCGGGTTTGGCTTTGGACCGTTCGGGTTTGGGTATTACAGCACAAGCGGCTCGTCCGGGCGGCAGAGCTACGGCAGCGCTGCCGGCGACCCAGAGCTGCGTGCCGCGGCGAACTACATCCGCAGCGGCTTCTATGAGGAGGCCATGAACACGCTGAACGGCATCCCCACTGCCAACCGCACGGCCCAGTGGCACTACTACGCCGCGCTGGCCAATCAGGGGCTTGGCAACAACATCCGCGCGCAGGAGGAGGCCCGGACGGCGGTCTCGATGGAGCCGAACAACTACGCTTATCAAAACCTGCTGGATCAGCTGCAAAGCCCGGGCCGCAGCTACACAAGCTACCAGCAGCCCTACGCCCAGCCCAGCGGCAGCCCGGGGTCTTTCTGTCTGTCGTTCTGGATGTATTTATTGGTGTGCAATATTTTGAGCTGGTGCTGCTGCGGCGGCAGAGGCGGATTCTTTATCTGCTGATTTACACGTAGGGGCCGGGCATGCCCGGCCCGCGGCTTTCCCGCAGATGGGCGGTTATCTTCAGGCTGCGGGCCGCACATGTGCGGCCCCTACAAAGCAATATAGGAAAAGCGCTGTGACTGTTTGAAAAGGTCACAGCGCTTTTGTTGTTGTTTTGTAGGGGAGGGATTTATCTCTCCCGGGGCGTTGGCGGCGGTGGAAAGGTACGCGGGAGACATGAATGTCTCCCCTACAAACCGTCCGTTTACCCGCATCCGACAATTTACGGGAAATTTTGTAGGGAGGGGTCTTGACCCCTCCAGGGCGTTGGTTTCTGCCGCAGAGCTGCACGGAGCGGTCAAGACCGCTCCCTACAAAGCTGTTTTTTACAGCATTCTGTCCAAAAGCGGCATTAAAATTTCTATGTTTTGACAAAACTGCGGGTAGAAGTCGTCGCCGAGCTCGTAGTCGTAGTAGAGGGCACGCTCCATACGCCTGACAGCGGCGGAGAAGCGGGGGTTATCCGCGCCGCCCGCGGCCTGTAACCGGTGGGAAAGCTGCGTGCAGACGATGGCCCAGCGGGCATCCACCCCCGCGCGATCCAGCACGGCGGAATCCTGCAGATAGTCCTGCAGCGTCCGTGCCTCCCCTGCCCGTGCACCGCAAAGCGGCGTCTGGACGTAATATTCCGTCTGCGCTGTCACCGTGTCGATGCTCTGCCCCAGCGGGTAGAGCGCACAGGCCAGCGGGCGCGCGGCGTGGATGGTGCAGGCGCTGCCCTCAAAAAAGCGGCAGTTGCCGGTTTTGGGGTCCGGCGTCAGGCGCAGGGCAGGCAGGCAGCTTTCAGGCGCAAGGTAGCTTTTGCAGAACGCCGCCGCCACGATACGGGGCGGCAAGCTAAGCCGCCGCGCAATGCGGTAGAGGTCATACCCCGACAGCACCAGGTCGCGCCTCTGGCGGCAGCAGTCGCCGCAGCCCGCACAGGCAAAGTCAAAGCGGTCCCCTGCCGCCAGCCGCGGGCAGTCGTCCCAGTGTTCGCCGCAGCGGCCCGGCTCAACGGCTGGCATCACAGCTGCACCTCACCGGCGTAGGGCTGGCCGTGGGCATAGGCGTCCAGCGCCTCAAACGGGCTCTGCACCATACTGGCGACATTGACGTCGGTGTAAAACGCCGTGTGCGGGCTGACGATGACATTGGGATAGCTGCGCAGCAGGTTCAGTTCGCGGTTCGGGATGGCCTGTCCCATGCGGTTGTAATAGTAAATACCGGTCTCATCCTCAATGACGTCAAGGCCCGCACCGCCGATTTTGCCGTTTTCCAGCCCGGCGATCAGCGCGTCGGGGTCAATGAGCGTGCCCCGCGCCGTGTTGACGAGCAGCACGCCGTCTTTCATTTTTGCAAGGGCGCCGGCGTTGATGAGGTGGTGGTTCTCCGCCGTGGCGTTCGTGTGCAGCGTGATAATGTCACTTTGCGCGTAAAGCTCGTCCAGCGTGACGTAGTCGGCGTACTGTCTGACCGCGTCGTTCGGGTAGAGGTCGTAGGCCAAAATCTTGCAGCCGAAGCCGCTCAGGTGGCGGATGACCGTCTGGCCGATCTTGCCCGTACCGATGACGCCCACCGTGCAGCCGGAAATATCGCGGCCCATCTTGCCGGGCAGCGAGTAGTCCTGCACGTTGGCGCGCAGCATGATTTCGTTCATGCGGCGGGTACACATCAGCATGAGCATGATCGTATAGTTGGCCACGCCGTCCGGCGGGTAATGGCTGTGGCTGATGCGCAGACCCAGCTTTTTGGCGGTGTCCAGCGGGATATGATCATAGCCGATGCTGCGGCAGGGCAGATATTTGACGCCCATTTCAGCCCATGTCTGCAAATATTCAGGGCGTATCTCGCAGGGGTTCGTGCTGACGGCGTCGCAGCCCTCGGCCAGATGCAGGTTATCCGGGCGCGGCACGTCGGGCGTGCCGGTGTAGTCGATGCCGTAGCGGGCTTTGTAGGGCTCGCAGTATTGCTGCTCATCAAAGGGGCGCAGCGCGTAAAACATGATTTTCATGCTTTGTCATCTCCTGTTACAGGTGAAAATCAAAGGTTTCGGCCAGCCAGTCCGTGCAGAGGGCCACCCAGGCGCTGTTGTGTTTGTTGGGGGTGTTGACCTCCCGCGTGCAGGTGCTTGTGCCGTGGCCGTCGTGGGCGAAAAGATGCAGCTCCAGCGGGACCTTATGGGCTGTCAGCGCACCGGCAAGCATCAAAGAGTTCTGCACGGGGACGGACGGGTCCTCCACCGTATGCCAGACGAAGAAGGGCGGCAGACCGTCGCGGACCTGGTTTTCCAGGCTCATTGTGGCGCGCAGGTCGGCGTCATCGCCGCAGAGGTTGACAATGGAGCCATCGTGGCGGTATTCCCCCGCCGTGATGACCGGATAGCCCAGCACAACGGCATCGGGGCGGGCCTCGGTGCCATGGATGCCAAGGGCGGTCTGCACAGGCTCGGCGTCCCACAGGATGGCTGTGGACGCCGCCAGATGGCCGCCCGCCGAGAAGCCGCAGATGGCGATTTTCGCCGGGTCGGTACCGAACTGCTCTGCATTGCAGCGGATATGCAGGATCGCCCCGGCAGCATCGATCAGCGGCTGCCAACGCAGCGCGGGCACGGTCTCGTCACTTCGGCAGGTGTAATAGAGGGTAAAGACATTGTAGCCAGCCTGCAGAAACTGCATGGCAACGGGGTCGGCCTCGCGCCTGCTGCACCAGGCGTAGCCGCCGCCCGGCAGGATGAGAATGGCCGGACGGGTGTTGAAGGCAGGCATCTCGACGGTCCTATCGCGCAGATACCCGATGAGCTGTGCGCCGCCGGGGAGAGTGTGGGTGTATATTTGCATGATGGATTCCTCTTTCTATGGTATTTCTATGGTAAGGGATCGTTTTTTGTCGGCAGGGCGTAGGGGCCGCCTATATGCGGCCCGCAGCTGTACGCAGGCAGACATTCACAGGCAAGCCCGCGGGCCGGGCATGCCCGGCCCCTACCGCGCTGTTTAACAGAATATCTTTATACATTGTTAGCATACCGCAAATTCCCACGTTTGAAAAGCCCTGAATTTAAATTTTTTGTTAAAATGCTGTGCAAGGGTTGCACTTTATTAAAAAGAGTGCTAAACTAACTTTAGCAGTTGAAATAAACGAGTGCTAATTTCATTTGTATAAAGTGAGGTTTTCTACCATGGCTATGCGTCAGTTTAAGGCCGAGAGCAAAAAGCTGCTTGACCTGATGATCAATTCTATCTATACAAACCGCGAGATTTTCCTGCGTGAGCTGATTTCCAACGCATCGGACGCCTGCGACAAGCGCTACTTTAAGAGCCTGACCGACACGTCCATCGGCATCACGAAGGACGACCTGAAAATCCACATCCAGCCCGACAAGGACAGCCGCACGCTGACCATCACCGATAACGGCATCGGCATGACGAAGGAGGAGCTGGAGAAGAACCTCGGCACGATTGCCAGGTCCGGCTCCCTCGACTTCAAGACCGAGAACCAGAGCGATAACATCGACATCATCGGTCAGTTCGGCGTCGGCTTCTATTCCGCGTTCATGGTGGCCAAAAAGGTCACCGTCATCTCCCGCGCGCAGGGCGCTGACACGGCCTGGAAGTGGGAGTCCACCGGCGTCGAGGGCTACACCCTGACCGAGGCTGACAAGGAGGACGTCGGCACCGAGATCATTCTGGTGCTGAAGGACGACACCGATACCGACAAGTACAGCGAGTACCTCGAGGATTACGAGCTTGCAAACCTCGTTAAGAAGTACAGCGACTACATCCGCTTCCCCATCACGATGTACCGCGAGAAATCCCGCCAGAAGCCGAAGCCGGAGGACGCGGGCGACGACTACAAGTCCGAGTACGAGACCTACACCGAGCTGGAAACGCTGAACAGCATGGTGCCCATCTGGAAGCGTCCGAAGAACGAGGTCAAGGACGAGGACTACAACGAGTTCTACAAGAACAAGTTCATGGACTACACCGACCCGCTGCGCGTCATCACCAGCCGCACTGAGGGTACGGCGACCTACACCGCGCTGCTGTTCATCCCCGGCTCGACCCCGTACGACTACTACACCAAGGAGTACGAGAAGGGTCTGGCGCTGTATGCCTCCGGCGTTATGATCATGGAGAAGTGTGCCGACCTGCTGCCGGATTATTTCAGCTTTGTGAAGGGCGTTGTGGACAGCGAGGATCTGAGTTTGAACATCAGCCGTGAGACGCTGCAGAAGGACAACCAGCTCAAGCTGATGCGCAATTCTCTGGAAAAGAAGATCAAGAACGAGCTGCACGCGATGCTCGTCAATGACCGCGAGAAGTATGAGACCTTCTGGAAGAACTTTGGCCGCCAGATCAAGTTCGGCATCTACGGCGACTACGGCATGCACAAGGATCTGCTGGGCGACCTGCTGATGTTCTACTCCGCCAAGGAGAAAAAGCTCGTCACGCTGGATGAGTACGTCGAGAAGATGCCCGAGGATCAGAAGTGCATCTACTTTGCCGCCGGTGACGACACGGACCGTCTGGGCAAGCTGCCCAACGCCCAGCTGGTGTTGAGCAAGGGCTATGACCTGCTGCTCTGCACCGAGGATGTGGATGAGTTCTGCCTGCAGATGATGCGCGACTACAAGGAGAAGGAGTTTAAGAACATCAACTCCGGTGACCTGGGTCTGGAGACCGAGGACGAGAAGAAGGCCGCCGAGGCTGCCGAGACCGAGAACAAGGACCTGTTTGAGGAAATCAAGAAGGACCTGAACGGCAAGGTCAAGGAGGTCAAGGTCAATCCGACCCTGCAGGAACACCCCGTCACCCTGTCTGCCGAGGGCGGTATCTCGATGGAGATGGAGAAGGTACTGCGCCGCATGCCCAACGCAGAGGGCGTCGAGAGCACGAAGGTGCTGGAGCTGAACCCGAACCACACGGTCTTTGCCGCCCTGAAGGCTGCCCACGCCGCGGGCGACACCGACAAGGTCGCCAAGTACGCCGAGCTGCTCTATGACCAAGCCCTGCTGATTGCCGGTCTGCCCATTGAGGACCCCGTTGCCTATGCACAGCTGGTGTGTGGGCTGATGCAGTAAAATCAGAATAACAGCCGCCCGCCCAGATACGATGCCTGAGCGGGCGGCTGTTTTTTGATGGGGTTGCAGGGGCGGGCATTGTTCGACCACGGCAACACGGACTTTCCGAGTCGACGCAGGCGCCGTCCCTATGTGTAGGGGCGGATTCCATATCCGCCCGGGAAAGCTTCCGCCACCGCAAACGGGCACGGGCTTATATAGAATGCGCCCCTGCGGAGTTATGCCGCAGGGGCGCAATTTTCGTTTTTCACACAAACGGATTATAAAACCGTCCAAACCTGATCGTCACGGTCAGGCTGATGAGCAGCAGCACGACGCCGACTGCCAGCGCGATAAAATCGCGGCGGGCAAAGGGGCGGCGGGTGTACCAGGTGCGCTTGTCATGCTTGCCGAAGCCGCGCAGCTCCATGGCGTTGGAGATCGTGTCGATGCGGTTCAAGCTCGTCAGAATCAGCGGCAGCAGGATACTGACCGAGTTCTTCAGGCGCTTGAAGAACGGCTCGCTGCGGCCCAGCTCGACGCCGCGGGCCTGCTGTGCCTGGCTGATGCTGTGGTAATCGCGCTGAATATCCGGAATGTACCGCAGCGCAATGGCGACGGAATAGCCGACCTTGTATGAGATGCCGATGCTGTTCAGGCTGGCGGCGAACTCACTGGGGTTCGTGGCCGAGATGAACAGAATGGCCACCGGCAGCGCGACAAAATATTTCAGCGAGATGTTGAACATATAGAACAGCTGCTCAGCGGTCAGGTCGTACCGCCAGAACAGGTGGCAAAGCACCGTGCGGGTGCCGTAGAGCGCCGTGCCCTGGTTCGGGTCAAACAGGAAGATGAACAGGTCGTTCAGCACGAGGAACACCAGCATAAAGACCAGCATGAAACGAACCTCGCGCAGCTTGATGTGGCTGAGCCTGAACACCGCAAGGCTGACGGCCATCAGCCCCAGCAGCACCCAGGTGTTGTAGGTGATCATGCTGGCGAAGGTAAACAGCAGAAAGAACGCCAGCTTTGTCGTGCCGGTCAGGTCGTGTACCACGCTTTTGCGCGGCATATAGTTCAAAACGGTATTAGCAGCCATCGGCGCGCACCTCCCTGTCTGCCGCGATAAAGCGCTCCACAAATTTCTCGGCGGGCGTGATGCCGCAGCGGTTGGCCAGCGTGTAAAGGCTCGTCTCCTTCAAGGCCGCCTGCTCGATCAGCGCCGGGTCACAGAGGATGGCCGCCGCGCTGCGGTCCGCAATGAGCCGCCCGTCGCAAAAGGCCAGCGCCCGCGGCGTGTATTCCAGCATCAGGTGCATATCGTGGGTGATCATGACCACGGTCACACCCTTGGCGTTCAGCCCGCGCAGGAACTCCATAATGTCGGTGTAATGTCGGAAATCCTGGCCTGCCGTCGGCTCGTCCAGAATGATAAGCTCGGGGTCCTGCGCCAGCACGCTGGCGATGGTCACGCGCTTTTTCTGACCGAAGCTCAGCGCCGAGATGGGCCAGTTGCGGAACGGGTACAAGCCGCAGACCTTCAGCGTGTCCTCGACCCTAGCGCGAATCTCAGCATCGGTCAAGCCGCTGCCCTGCAGGCCCAGCGCGACCTCGTCAAAGATCATCGGCTTGGAGATCATCTGGTTCGGGTTCTGCATGACATAGCCGATATGCCTGGCGCGGCGGCGGATGTTTTCGTCTTTCAGGTCTTTTCCGTCAAAGAAAATCTCACCGCTGTCGGGCGTCTCAAAGCCGCAGATCAGCTTGGAGAGCGTTGACTTGCCCGCGCCGTTGCGGCCCACGATGCTGACCATCTCCCCTTTTCCAATCGTGAAGCTCACGTCGGACAGGGTGTGCTGGTCCTTGCTGTAGCCGAAGGACAGGCCCTTGACCTCCAGCAGCGGGGTCGGGGCAGGCTTGGCCGCGGGCAGCGGCTCGGCACGGAACCAGGCGCGCAGCTTCTCGGTATCGGCGTCATCCAGCACGACGGAGTCAACGTGGGCGGGGTGCTTGGCGGGCGTGATGTCAATGCCCGCATACCGCATGGCCGTGACATAAAGCGGCTCACGGATGCCGTTTTCTGCCAGCAGTGCGCCGGACAGCAGCTCGTCGGGGCGCAGGTCGGCCAGGATGCGGCCCTCGTTGACCAGCACAATGCGATCCACGCTGCGCCAGAGCACGTCCTCAAGGCGGTGCTCAATGATGAGGACCGTCGTGTCGGTCTTTTGCTGGATCGTGTCGATCAGCTCAATGGCCTGCTTGCCCGTGGCCGGGTCAAGGTTTGCCAGCGGCTCATCAAACAGTAAAATCTTCACCTCGTCGACCATGACGCCCGCAAGGCTGACGCGCTGCTTCTGGCCGCCGGAAAGCTCGTGCGGAGCGTAGTCGAGGTGGTTCTCGATGCCGACCAGCTCGGCGGCGTGGCGGGTGATCTCGTGCATTTCGTCCTGCGGGGTGCAGCTGTTTTCCAGCGCAAAGGCGATGTCCTCCCCCACCGTCAGGCCGATGAACTGGCCGTCCGGGTCCTGCAGCACCGTGCCGACGTGGCCCGCCAGCTCAAAAATACTGCTGTGGGGCGCGTCCACGCCGTCCACAGTCAGCGTGCCCGTGCACTCGCCGGGGTAGGAAAACGGGTTCAGGCCGTTGATGCAGGCCGCCAGCGTGGACTTGCCGCTGCCGGACGGCCCGGCGATCAGCACGCGCTCCCCGGGGTAGATATCCAGATTGATGTCATGCAGCGTGGGCTGCTTCTGGGCACGATACTGGAAAGAAAAATTTTTAAAGGATATGATCGGGGTTCTCGTTTCAGCCATACGGCACCTCGCAGGGGAAATTGTGGTGGAACAGCAAAATGCCTTCCCGCGTTTGTGGGAAGGCATACGGGTTTACAGCGGATCACTCTTTGTCCAGAGAGCCCTTCTTGGCGATGGTCTTGGTGTAGGCCAGAATCAGCAGGCCGCCGACGACGACAGCCGTGATGATGTTGGACACAGCGGCAAACGCGCCCTGTGCAAAGACCTTTTTGGCGGGCTCGGCGTAGATCAGGATGTCCAGCACAGGCGCAACGACGATCCAGGCAATGGCATGGGCCACGACATTGGCAATGGCGAAGGTGGCAACCTTACGCTTGTTGAAGTCGCCCTCCTGCACATTCAGCTTCTTGGCAAACAGGCCGACGACCACGCCGGTGAAGGCGGAGGCGATGACCCAGCTCCACCACGGGATGCCGCCCCAGGACAGGTCGATGAGGGCATGGCCGATGAAGCCGATCAGGGCGCCGGCCACAGGGCCGTACATGGCGGCCAGCAGACCGAGCACCGCGTACTGCAGGCTGATGTTGGTGTTGGGCACCGGGCTGGGGATAGCGACAAAGCGCCCCAGAACAAAGAACAGGGCTGCGCCGATGCCGACGGCAACGAAGGTTTTACTGTTCGAGTTTTTCATGATTCCGCACTCCTTTTAATACTATACCGCAAATCGTTCTTCCGCTTTCGCAAAAGAACAGTTTAAGTATACTGTTATAAAAGTGCCGCTGTCAATGGGCAAAAGTCGAGGTATGCACTATTTTAGCGAGATTTCGGCACAAAAAAACCACCCCGAAGGGTGGTCAAAAGTGGAGCGGCCGACGAGGCTCGAACTCGCTACCTCCACCTTGGCAAGGTGGCGCTCTACCAGATGAGCTACGGCCGCATAAAATGGTGCCTCCGATCGGAATCGAACCAATGACACGGGGATTTTCAGTCCCCTGCTCTACCGACTGAGCTACAGAGGCAAACAACAGGTATGATTATACACGAAGGAGGGACATCTGTCAAGCGCGTTTTTACAATTTTCTGCCGGATTTTGCCTGAATTTCAAAAAAATAAAGCAGCTGCTGCCGTGCCCCGGGTCATCGGGGCGCGGCGCAGCTGCATAAACAGCATGGCATACGCGGTCAATCGCGGCGGAAGATGTCGCGCGTGTAGACCTTTTCCTTTACGTCGTCCAGGCATTTGTCATAGCGGTTTGCCAGAATGGCCTGCGACTGTGCCTTGAACCTGTCCAAATCGTTGACAACAACACTGCCAAAGAAGGTCTCGCCATCCTTCAGCGTCGGCTCATAGATGATGACCGTTGCCCCCTTTGCCTTGATGCGCTTCATGACACCCTGAATCGAGCTCTGGCGGAAGTTATCGCTGTTGCTCTTCATCGTCAGGCGGTAGACGCCGATGGTCACGGGCTTTTCCCTGCCGGCGTCATACTCATTCTCGTCGGCGTAGCCGTAGTACCCGGCCAGCTTCAGCACACGGTCCGCGATAAAGTCCTTGCGGGTGCGGTTGCTGTCAACAATGGCCTCGATCAGCTTTTCGGGCACATCGGCGTAGTTTGCCAGCAGCTGCTTGGTATCCTTGGGCAGGCAGTAGCCGCCGTAGCCGAAGCTGGGATTATTGTAGTGGCTGCCGATACGCGGGTCAAGGCAGACACCGTCGATGATCTGCTGGGTATTCAGACCCTTGCTCTCGGCGTAGGTATCCAGCTCATTGAAGTACGCCACGCGCAGCGCCAGATAGGTGTTGGCAAACAGCTTGACAGCCTCGGCCTCGGTGAAGCCCATGAACAGCGTGTCGATGTTCTCCTTGATAGCTCCCTCCTGCAGCAGCGCCGCAAAGGTGTGCGCGGCCTCCACCAGGCGCGGGTCGTTCAGGTCAGTGCCGACAATGATGCGGCTCGGGTAAAGGTTGTCGTAGAGAGCCTTAGACTCGCGCAGAAACTCGGGGCTGAAGATGATGTTGCTGCTGCCGAATTTTTCGCGCACCGACACCGTGTAGCCCACGGGAATCGTCGACTTGATGACCATGACGGCGTTGGGGTTGTACCGCATGACAAGCTGAATGACCGCCTCGACAGCCGAGGTGTCAAAGTGCTGGGTGCGGCTGTCGTAGTTTGTGGGCGCGGCGATGACGACAAAGTCCGCGCCGCTGTACGCCTGTGCCGGGTCAAGCGTGGCGGTCAGTTTCAGTTCCTTTTCGGCCAGGTATTTTTCAATGTATTCGTCCCGGATCGGAGATTTGCGTCGGTTGATGAGATCGACCTTGGCCGGGATCACGTCAATCGCGCAGACCTCGTGGTGCTGCGCCAGCAGCGTTGCAATGGAAAGTCCCACATAGCCCGTTCCCGCAACCGCAATTTTAAGCATTTTGTCCATAGCCGATTCCTTCTCCGTGTTATTTTGGCGGCACCGGCGGACGCAGTGTGCATTCTGCGGTGCTTTTGTTTTGGTATTGCCTTATAATAAATGTATTATAACACGAAGTTGGGAGTGTGGCAACCGGGCGGCGGGCAGTTTACGCATGCCGCTTTTTGTCCAGACGAATTTTATCGCTTATCATGGCAATAAATTCACTGTTCGTCGGCTTGCCGCGCAGGTTGTGGATCGTGTAGCCAAAGTAGCTGTTCAGCGTGTCCACGTCGCCGCGGTCCCAGGCGACCTCGATGGCGTGGCGGATCGCGCGCTCGACGCGGCTGGCCGTGGTCATGTTGCGCTTGGCGATTTCGGGATAAAGCCGCTTGGTCACGGCGTTGATGTACCCGTGGTCGGAGATCGTCAGCAGAATGGCGTCGCGCAGGAACTGGTAACCCTTGATGTGCGCGGGTACGCCGATCTGGTGCAGAATTTCCGTCACGGTCAGCTCATCGCTGTCCTGCGATACGACCTGCGGGCGCATTGTGTTGCCCGCCGCCTTCAGCACACGGCTGACGAGGACCGACTCGTCAAACGGCTTGACGAAGAAGAACGAGAACCCGCTGTCAAGAAGTTCCTGCTCCATCTCCTCGCTCTGGAATGCCCCCGTGACGAAGAACGTCGTGTGGGTGCTGCTGGTGTTCTGGGCCTCGTAGCGCTGCTTGACCGTGATCGCGTCCAGGTCCGGCATGAACGCATCCAGCAGAACGGCCTGCGGATGAACGGCCAGAAGGGTTTCCAGGGCCTTGGTGCCGTTCTTCTCACAGACGGTCACGGCAATGCCTTTGGCTTCCAGCGCACGGCGGCACACAGCGGACACCTGCGTGTCCGTGTCGGTCATTACAAATTTGATCTTTTCCATCGTCACATATCCTCCATACATTTTGAGCTGCGCGTACCCCGCGCGTAAACTTCGCTCGGTTTCTGTTTACATTGGGAATTCTACCATATTTTCCCACATTTATCAATAGATTTCCCGCTGTTTATTGTTATTTCCCGAAATTTTCGTTCGACAATTTTTTCTATAATTCGTCAGTCATCGGCAAAATAGTACACGTATCAACATCATTTTATTTTTTTCGTGATTTTTGTTGTCGGTCAGCAGTCCCGCTTTTTCGTCCGCTGCGTCCCATTTTCGGCGCTCATTTGCTGCTGGCGACAGCATCCGCTTTTTCCAGCATGGTTGTCGCAAAGATTGCGTAGCCTCTGCTCGGATCGTTCACCAGCACATGGGTAAGCACTGCCGCCAGACGACCATTCTGCACGATGGGCGAACCGCTCATGCCCTGCACTACGCCGCCGGTGGCGTCAAGCAGGCGCTTGTCCGTCACGCGGATCAGCAGGTTTCGGTTCGGGTCGCTGCCGGTCATCGTCACACGCTCGACTTGAATCGTATAGGGCTGCGCCGTCGTGCCCAGCACAGTGGTCCACAGCTCGGCCTCGCCGGGCGTGACCTCCTGCAAATTTGCCACGGGCAGTGCCGGGGCGGTGCAGCTGCCGGTGTAGCTGCCGTAGACCCCGGCGGCATCGTTGGCCAACACGGTTCCGGCGGGTGCGGCGGCAAACTCCCCGCGCAGCTCGCCCGGGCTGCCCGCTGCGCCGCGGATACAGCCGGTAATCGTCACCGGGACGATTTCCCCGGAGAGCAGCGTCAGATCCGCACCTGTGTCAGCATCGCTGATGGAATGCCCCAGCCCCGCGAATGTGCCGCGCTGCGAGTCCACAAAGCTCATTGTGCCGATGCCCGCGCCCGAGTCCCGCACCCAGACGCCCGCCTTGTAGTGACCGTTTTCGTCCGCCGTCGGGGTCAGCGTCGCCGTGTGCCGGGCACCGCTGCGCCGGTACACCACGGTCAGGGGTGCGCCGCCCGCCGCCTGAATGGCCGCGGTCAGGTCCTCGTTGCTGCGTACCGGCCTGCCGTTGGCGGAGACGATCAAATCGCCCAGCCGCAGCCCGGCTGCCTTGGCGGGGTTCTCGCTGCCCAGCGCCGTGTAGCGATCCGAGAACGCCACGACAAGCGCCCCGTCGGAGAACAGCTTGACACCGAACGGTGTCCCGCAGACCTGCACGGTGCGCCGCTCGGTGCTGACGGCACGCACAGTCTTGACCGGCAGCGTGCCGAACAGCGTCAGCGTGACGTTGGCGCTTGTGTCAGGCGTCGTGCTGTCCGCGGCCACGCTCCCCTGCCGCTTTTTTACGGTCAGGTAGGGCATCGAGGCAATTTCCAGCTCCGCCGCCGGGCCGTCGGTGTAAAGTGTATCCGGCAGAGCCGCCGCCAGGCCCGCCAGTACCACGGCCACCAGCAGGGCCGCTGCCGCCAGGACAGCCGCCGCATGCCGTAAAAATTTGTGTCGGTGCATATTCATCCCTCGCTTTGGGATTAGAATGTGCAGGCAGTCCGCGGATTATGTCACAAAAAGCCCCCTGCATCGCGGGGATGCAGGGGGCTTGGGTCAGGCGGTTTCTTCTTCCTTGCTGCCGTGCAGCAGGTCGGCCACCGGGCTGATGGCCATATAGGCGTTTGCGTCGACACCCTTTACCAGCGTCTTGAGCTTGACTGTCTGGAAGCGGTTGACCACAACGTACAGCACCGTCTTGGGCGTGTCCGAGTAGAAGCCGTGGGCGTCTATGATGGTCAGGCCCGTGCCGAATTCCTCCGACACGGCGCGGGCGATCTCGTCCGGGTGGGTCGTGATGATCATGGCTGCCTTGGCGCTGTCAAGGCCGTCCACGATGAAGTCCACCGTCTTGGAACCCGCCGCGTAGGTGACGATGGAGTAGAGCGGCAGTATCCAGCTGCCCATGACGATGCCGCAGATTATGTACAGCAGCACGTTGTAAATCAGCACAAATGTACCGACGGACAGCCCGAGCGGCTTTGCAAAGATGACGGCGACGACCTCAATGCCGTCCATCGCGCCGCCGTAGCGGATGGCCAGGCCGCTGCCAACGCCCGAGATGATGCCGCCGAACAGCGCACACAAAAACAAATCCGTGCCCGCCAGCGGCGAGGCAATGCTGACGTCGATGGGCAGCACATCGGTGATGAGCCAGGCCGCCACCGAGTAGACGCAGACCGTGAAGATGGCGTAAATCGAGAACACCGCCCCCTGCCGCTTGAAGCCGAACAGCAGCAGCGGGATGTTGAGCAGGATCAGGAAGAAGGACAGCGAAAGATAGTCCGGCGTCAGCTGGGAGAGCAGGATGGATGTGCCGGAGATGCCGCTGTCGTACAGCTGTACCGGCGCAATAAACAGCGTTACACCGATAGCATTGATGATGCCCGCGATCAGCAGCATCAAAAAATGGAAGGGCGAGAGCTTGGCTAGGATGTTCTTTTTCAAAGTCTACCTCCGTGGTCACAGGCTGGCAGGCGGTTTGCCTATAGTATACCGTACAGCAGGGACACACGTCCATAGATAAAACGTAAATTGTGCGCAAGCCTTCCTTTATTAAAACGGATACCCGTGTCAATACGGTTTTGCCATTGACAAACCGCACAAAAAAACGTATACTATTTTTGTTATGCGGCTATGGCGGAATTGGCAGACGCGCTGGTTTTAGGGTCCAGTGTCCACGACGTGCAGGTTCAAGTCCTGTTAGCCGCACCAAACAATGAAAATCCGAACCTTTTCTCGATAGGAGAAGGGTTCGGATTTTTTGTTTTCTTCGGAAAGCAGAACGAGGGTTCTTTTCCAGCCGCTGTGTGTCCAAAACCTTATCAAAAAAGACGTATCACAAAAGTCACAACTGTAAAGGTGCCGTAAGGCGGAAAGGACACGAATATGAAGTACGATGAAAGAACCTGCAAATTCAACATGGACACCGGCTGCGTGGAGCTGTTGCTCCGGGATGGGAGAATGATCTCCATTGACTGCACCGGGATCGAGGATGCACTGGATGTTACCATGGCGCAGAGGTCGGAGTTGGATTATCTCATCTACAGTGACCCGCTTGGCTATGCTGATTTGATTTTGAATGGCGACCCGGAGGAATATTTGAAGAATGTGGCCGGAGGTCATGGATCAGAGGATTTATCGTTTAGAGATCAACTCGATATAAGGAACAAGCCCACAGGTCTGCCGTATTTTATATGCGGGCTATCCTGTGGGCTTGTTTGCTATCATCGACTCATGATTGAATTTGAAATTTCAAGCACAGCCGTATCATATTTGTAGGTGGCAACAATCATCGGCAGGCTTTCCAGCCTTCAAAACCTATGCACACGTCTGATTTTCATACCGTTTGAGCCAGAGGAAAAAGCAGATGTTTAATAAGATGCCCACTGCGGTGGAGGTGGGTGCGGACAGACCGATCATAGTCAGGCTGGCATTAGGCTGGATGCTCATAATATATGCCATGGGAAGGCGCACCAGCAAAGTCTGCACCAGCCCCTGTACCATGACCCAGAGCGTTTTGTCGTTACCGTTGAAGTAACCCACCATGCTGAACAGGATGGCAGTGGCGATGGTCTCGGGCGCAAAGCCCATGAGGTAGGCGTAGCTGTTGGCAATAACAGCGGCATCTGCCGTAAACAGACCGGAGAGAACGTCACCCTTGCACCACACCAGTGCAAATACGGCGCAACCGAACACTAGACCGATGCCAATGCCGGTGAGCATGGACTGCTCGGCGCGTTTTTTATTGCCAGCACCCACGTTCTGGGACACAAAGGATGCCATGGACTGCATCAGAGAACTGGGGATCAGCATGGCAAAATTAACGATCTTGCACGCCACACCGTAGCCGGAAGATGCCTCCAGCCCCAACCGGTTGACGAAGGCGCAGAGCGCCAGAAAGGAAAGCTGGGTCAAAAACTCCTGCAAAGCCAGCGGCAGACCGATGCCCAGAAATTTTTTGCACTGGGGGTTCGGCTTGAAATCAGAGCGATGGATTTTGAAGGGCAGCTCCTTCTTCAGCAGCATTGCGATTGCACAGATTACGCTGACGGCTTGCGCTGCTACCGTAGCAATGGCAGCACCGGCAGCATCCAGATGAAAACCAGCCACCAGCACCAGATCGCCAATAACATTCACAATGCACGCCACCAGCACAAAGATCAGCGGAGAGCGGCTGTCGCCCAGACCGCGGAAAAGAGCAGAGAGCATATTATAGGCTACAATAAAGAAGATGCCGCTGCCGCAAATGCACACATAGCTGACGGTCAGGTCTAGGGCTTCGGCAGGAGCCTGCATCAGACTGGAAATAAGCCGTGCAAAAAACACCAGCACCACGAACAGTGCAGCTGCCAGAAGGGTGAACACAATAGCTGCCCCGCCAATGACTTGCCCGATGTACTGCGGTCGTTTTTCGCCCAGATAGCGGGCAATGAGCACTGTGATGCCCATGGCAAGCTGGGTGACAACAAAGGTGACGAGGTTGAGCACCTGACTACCGGTGGAAACCGCAGACAAGCCTGAAGTGGAGCCAAAGCGCCCCACTACCAGGAGGTCTACTGCGCCGTAAGCGGCCTGCAGCACCAGCGCACCCAGAATGGGCAGCATGAAAAGGGCGAGCTTTGGCAAAATGCGGCCTTGGGTAAAATCGGTCTTATCGTTTTTCAAGAGAATCTTTCCTTTCGCGCATAATAGTATGGAATTTTTTCAGCGTTTGGATGGTGCACGCTGCATCCTCCTCGGAAATGCCGTCCAGATACGGGAGCAGTTGCGAGAAGTAGTCCGTATTGTACTTCTGGGAAAGCGCTTGCCCGCTCTCGGTGAGGAACAGATAGGTCACGCGGCCATCTTCAGCGGATACCTGTTTCCTCAGATACCCTTTGTGCTCCATCTCTTTTACGGTACGGGTCACACCGGGGCGGGGCAGGTTCAGCGCATCGCTGAGATCAGAGATCTTCGGCTGGATGCCACGGGTCTGCAATTTCTGAATAACATCCAGACACTGGATATAGGAGGATGTCACGCCCTCCGGCAGGGCAGGCAGCATCTCCCGTGCCCGCTTTGCCAGATAGCAGGCATCCAGAAACTGCTTGATCAGTTCGATGGTCATAATGAAATTCCTCTCCAAACGATTATCGAAGGTAATTAACATTGATAATTATATAGAACTGCCCGGGAATGTCAAGTCTTTTTGAAAAATCGGAGATGTCGGCAGCTTTGAGGCATCTGCTTCCGGCATACCCTTCTAGAGGGTGTTTGAGCGAATACAGTCTGAACCATGGATTAGAAGATCAAATACAAAACAAAAACAGGGTGCGTCCCTGAATAGGACGCACCCTGCCAGCGTAATTCACGATTTGATTCGTTGGCAACAACCGTGAATTGCATATCGCAAACAGGTCGTTGAGAATTGCTCTGCTTGTAAAACTTGCGATTAAAGCCACAGATAACAGCGATATGTACAACAGGGCGTTCCCCAGAGCAGAGTTCCCATAAAACAGTATTTGCAAAAGTTCCCTAAATGGGGAAGATTTGGCGTGACTTCGGTCATGCCTTTTCTTTTGCTTCCAGTTCATCCAGAGGGATGTACCCCAGCCCGTCGTACTTGATATGGATGTGCTGCACCCGCTTTCCGCTGGACTTATC
>SKED01001488.1_pt1 | contig 20053 bp, 17 predicted proteins | sample 4826651 | NCBI WGS metagenome assembly SKED01 (sample SAMN11008818, study PRJNA524170) | human gut metagenome | biome: Human fecal sample; material: Feces; isolation source: fecal sample from pouch patient p19 | host: Homo sapiens | place: Israel: Tel-Aviv | collected 2016-06-28 | reverse complement strand
GGGTCACAGGCTTTCAGTTCTTCCGTGACACCCGCAGTCTCCATCATGTGAGGCAACATGGTGTCCACACGCTCCTGCGCTGTCCGGTCAATCTCTATCAGGTGCGGATACAGCTTCTCGCTCATCAGCAGTTGGTTGTAGAGAATGGGGCGATGTTCCTTTAGGTAGGATTTTCGCATTCTGCCGTACTTGCCGATAGAAGTTTCCGGCTGTTCAGAAAGTTTTAGGTTGGGTATATCATAATCTCCACAACGAATGTAAGTCAACTTACTCATATTCATGCTCCTTTGCTCCGTGATGATTAGACTGCTGCGCTGGCTGCTATGCTGCCTTTGCGCGGTTCTTCTTTTGGTAGCTGCCCGACAGTAGAAAAAACACCTTTTTTCATATCCTCAGCCCGGATCATGGCTTTCTTAGCGTCCATTTCCGCTTTTTTCTTCGCCTTGATTTTGTCCTCATACCGTTTCTGTGCGCCGCTGGCTTTCCGCTTCAAATAATTCTGATGAAGCCTGTCCTTGCGTTCTTCTTTTTTCCGCAGTTCTTCCTGTTCCTCCGGGGTTAAAGGAACCGGCTGTAAGGATGGTGGGATATAGCGCCCTAAAAAATTGAAGTAGATTTCAATTTCCTGCGTGGTGTCCTGGCTGCCTTTTCGGGCGCGTTCGTGGACAAGGATTTTCTCTACAAACTCGTTGAGCATGGTGTTTGTCAGAGTGTCAAAATTCTCATACTTATCAATTAGGGCTATAAATTTCTCTGCGGATTTCTGGCTCTGCTCATAGCCGGTAACAGCCTTTTCCAGCTCTGCAATTTCAATCTCAAGTGCATCCTGCTCTTTGGCATACTGTGCATCAAGCGCCTTATATCGTGCATCCGGCAGCTTGCCGAGGGCATTGTCCTCATAGATTTTGCAAATCAGTTTTTCCAGTTCTCCGGCTCTCTTTTGGGCAGCAGCCAGACGCCTGCGCTTTTTCGCTATATCGGCACTCTGTTGAGCAACCTGCGTCTCCTGAACAGTGTGAATAAATTCCGTCCGGTCATTTTTGGAATATTCAGCGATAGCCCGGAGCGTGTCGGAAACCAATGTCAGGACAGCACTCTCATTGATACGGTGTTGTGTAGGGCATAGTGTCCCACACGGAACTTTGGTATAATTGGAACAGGTATATTGAGAAACCCGCTTGCCATTGTTGGTGCGGTGGACATACATCTTGCCGCCACAATCGGCACAATAGAGTAAGCCTGTGAGGGGAGCTGCTTCGCCCCAGCCGTTTGGATAACGCCGTACATTGCTGCGGATTTTCTGCACCAGATCAAAGGTCTGCTGGTCGATAATGGCTTCATGGGTATTCTCAAAGATCGTCCACTCGTCCTCAGAAACATAGTGGCTTTTCTTGTCCTTAAAGTGCTTGCGGGTCTTGAAATTGATGGTGTGCCCCAAATACTCTCGTTTTTTCAAAATGTTCACGATGGTAGATGATCCCCATCCATAGGGGTCTTTGACCGGCTTTGAACGGTTCACACCCTCGTTGAAGCGGGCAAGGTGTACGACAGGAATTTCAATCCGGTCTGCGGATAATTTGCAGGCAATCTGATAAGGCCCATATCCCTCCAGCGTGAGGGAAAAGATACGGCGTACCACTTCGGCGGCTTCCTCATCTACCAGCCAATGTTCCCGCTTTTCATCCCACAAGTAGCCGTAAATCACGGTGCCTGTCAGGTGCTTACCGCTCATGCCTTTTGACTTAAACACAGAGCGGATTTTCCGGCTGGTATCACGGGCGTAAAATTCATTCATGATGTTGCGGAACGGGGTAAAATCGTCATCGCCTTTCAGACTGTCCACACCGTCGTTGATGGCGATCAGACGAACACCGCGCTGCCGCAAAACCTCCATGACCTGACCGACCTTCAGATAGTCGCGCCCCAACCGGCTCATGTCCTTGATGACGATTGCCTCTACACGCCCTGCCTCCACTTCCTCCATCATCGCCAAAAATCCGGGGCGGTCAAAACGGGTGCCTGAGATACCGTCATCGGTAAAGTGCGTAGGGTTTGGCAGTCCATTCCGGCGGGCAAAATCCTCTAACATCTGTTTTTGGAAAGTGATTTGTCAAGGGTGTTTTCTCCACGATATATCACCCTATATCAAAAAGCCAAATAAACATGCCAAAATATCGCTCAATATTACATCGTTCGCAAACATAATAATTGAGAAACCGACAAATTTCTGCTATACTTACTTTTATAACTGATTTTATTTGGACGGAGGATTTTTATGAAAGTCAGCTATAAGAAACTTTGGAAGCTATTGATAGACAAAGATATGAAAAAAAGAGATTTAGAAAGATGTGCTGGAATTAGTCATTATACCATCAACAAATTAAATCATGGTGAAAATGTTACAACCGATATTCTTGGGAAGATTTGCAAGGCATTAGGGTGTACAATGAACGATATTATGGAATTTATTGATGACGATTCTGCACAGTAAAAGCCTATTTTGTAAAAGGATCTCAAATTTTCAATATCTGATTATTCAAAAATATCCTCAAGTATAGGAGATGAAGATATGGCATACCAAAGCGAAGCAGCCCTTGAGCAACAGTTCATAGACCAGCTCAATAAGCAAGGCTATACCAGCGTCTCTATACCAGACTATGACGCACTGGTAGAAAACTTCAAAGCTCAATTTGAAACCTTTAATTCAGCGAAGCTTGACCGCCCCTTGACCGACAAAGAATGGGAGCGTGTAATGAATATCATGCTCGGAAAATCTGTTTTCCAGAGCGCAAAGATCCTTCGAGATAAGTTCGTGTTGGAGCGTGAGGACGGGACGAAGGTGTACCTCTCTTTCTTCGATGCCGACCACACAAAGAACATTTTTCAGGTGACAAATCAGACAACTGTTGTCGGCAAGTATGTCAATCGCTATGATGTGACAATACTCGTCAATGGTCTTCCGCTTATTCAAGTGGAATTGAAACGGCGTGGCATTGACATCCGAGAAGCTGTCAATCAAGTGATGCGCTACAAAAAGCATTCCTACAATGGATTGTACCACTTTATCCAACTTTTTGTAGTGTCCAATGGTGTAGATACAAAGTATTTTGCCAACTCTGACAGAGATATGCTTCATAGCCTCGCCTTCTTCTGGACGGACTTCAATAATGTGCGTATTACCAACTTGAAAGAGTTCTCCATCTCCTTCCTTGCAAGGGATCACATCATAAAGATGCTGACGAGATATACCATCCTTAACGACACGGATAAACTGCTCATGGTGATGCGTCCTTATCAGGTATATGCGGTGGAAGCCCTTGTCCGGCAAGCTACACTTACTAACCGCAATGCCTACGTATGGCATACAACCGGCGCAGGAAAGACACTGACTTCCTTTAAGACGGCACAGATTCTCGCAGCCAACCCCAACATTAAAAAGGTCATCTTCCTCGTTGACCGGAAGGACTTAGACTCTCAAACAACGGAAGAGTTCAACAAGTTCGAGAACGGCTCTGTTGATGCAACTGATCGTACCGATGTCCTTGTAAAACAGATGCAGGATAAAAACCGACAGCTTATCGTTACTACGATGCAGAAAATGGCCAATGCGGTTAAGCGTCCTCAGTATTCAAAGATCATGGACACCTACAAAAATGAAAAGGTTGTCTTCATTATTGATGAGTGTCACCGTAGTCAGTTTGGAGATATGCATAAGGACATCGTTCGGCACTTCCAAAAAGCGCAATTTTTTGGTTTTACCGGCACACCCCGTTTTGAGGTGAACGGAAAGACTGAGGGGAAAATTACGCAGACAACGGAAATGCTGTTCGGAGAATGTGTGCATAATTATCTCATCAAGGACGCTATCTTCGATAATAATGTTCTCGGCTTCCATATTGAGTACATTAAAACAATGGAAGGTGATTTTGACTGGGACGATCCCACAATGGCGGATGCGATTAATGTAGGTGAACTCTATATGTCCGAGGAACGGATGTCTCTGATCGCAAACCATATCGTTCAGAATCACAAGGCAAAAACGAGAAATGGTCAGTACACAGCCATCTTTGCTGTCGCTTCGATTGAAGCTCTGATTAAATACTACGACATCTTCAAGAAGATCAAACATGACCTGAATATTAGCGGTATCTTCTCTTATGGGCAGAATGAAGAGGCTGAGGGCAAAGATGAACATAGTCGGGATGCCCTGGAACGGATCATCAAGGACTATAACGAGAAGTACAGCACAAACTTCTCGACAGATACATTTGCTGCATACCATAAAGATATTTCCGACCGTGTGAAGGGTAAGAAGACAAAGCCCCTTGACATCCTTTTGGTTGTAAATATGTTCCTGACCGGCTTCGACAGCAAGCAGTTGTCCGTTCTCTATGTAGACAAGGACTTGAAATACCACGATCTGCTCCAAGCCTATTCCAGAACAAACCGTGTGGAAAAAGAAACCAAGCCCTTCGGTATTATCATCTGCTATCGAAACTTGAAGAAGAGAACGGATGATGCTCTTACGCTCTTCTCAAAAAGCCACGACACGTCGGGCATTGTCGTTCCCGAATATCCCTACTTTGTAGAGAAATTCAATGAGATGGTTACTCGGTTGAAGCAACTTGCGCAGACACCGGCTGACATCGACACTATGCAGAGTGAGGATGACCAGAAGCTTTTCGTTGAGACCTTCCGTGAGCTTACGAAGTATCTCCAATCTCTGCAAACTTTTATTGAGTTCAGCTTTGACCAGGACTCACTTATCATGACAGAGCAGGAATATCAGGACTATAAGAGTAAATACCTGATGCTCTATGCAAAGCACAAGAAAGATCGAGAAGTTGTCTCTGTTCTGAACGATGTGGACTTCTGCATCGAGCTAATGGAGAGCGACAGGATTAATGTTGCCTATATCATGAACCTCATCCGTAACATCCACTTTGATGATGCTAAACAGAAGGACTATGATATTAAGCACATCAAGGAAGAACTGGGACGAACCGATAATCCGCAGTTGCTTCGCAAGGTTGAGATCCTGCAAGCCTTCTTAGACCGTGTTGTTGTTGGCCTTGAGAGTGCAGACGAAATCGACGCTGCTTACAACGACTTTGAGAATGAGGCAAAGCGTGAGGAAATCGTTGCCTTTGCGCAAACAGAGGAAATCGACCCCGCTATGCTTACTGACTTCATCTCGGAATACGAGTTCTCCGGTACAATGGATGCGGGTAACATCCGTGACCGTATCGAAAAACCGATGCCGCTGTTGAAAAAACGTTCCTTAGTCAATAGGATTGTAGACTTTATCCGGCAGCATACCGAAAAATATCAATAAGGAGAATGTGAAATGGACAACAGTATTCAGGCTCACCAGAAGGAGCTTTGTAACAAACTTTGGGCAATGGCAAACGCTCTCCGGGGCAATATGGAAGCCTACGAGTTTAAGAACTACATCTTAGGCATGATTTTCTACTACTACCTTTCGGATCGCACCGAGAAGTACATGACTAATCTGCTGAAAGATGATAATATCAGCTATGAGGATGCTTGGACTGATGAGGAATATAAGACCGCAGTTGTAGAGGAAGCTCTTCGTGACTTAGGATTTATCATTGAGCCACAATTTCTGTTCCGCAAGATGGTCAAAATGGTTGAAAATCGTTCTTTTGATATTGAATTTTTACAGAAAGCGATTAACTCCCTGATGGAATCTACTCTTGGCAACGATTCGCAGGAGGATTTTGACGGACTGTTCTCCGATATGCAGCTCGATTCTACTAAGTTGGGGCACACAGTTAAGGATAGAAGTGCTGTTATGGCAAAAATCATTGCCTCTTTGGATGAGATCAACTTTAGTGTGGAAGACACGAAGATTGATGTCCTTGGCAATGCCTATGAGTATCTGATTGGGCAGTTCGCAGCAACAGCCGGTAAAAAGGCTGGCGAGTTCTATACTCCTTCAGGGCCTGCTGAACTGCTGTGCCGTTTGGCTTGCCTTGGGCTGACTGATGTTAAGGATGCAGCCGACCCCACTTGTGGCTCTGGCTCTCTTCTGCTTCGCCTCAAGAGCTATGCTAATGTCCGTAACTACTATGGTCAGGAGTTAACTTCCACGACCTACAACCTCGCCCGAATGAACATGATTCTCCGTGGCATTCCTTACCGGAATTTCAATATCTACAACGGAGACACCTTGGAGCATGACTACTTTGGTGACATGAAATTCCGTGTTCAGGTTGCAAATCCCCCGTATTCTGCTAAGTGGTCTGGCGATCTGAGCTTTATGGAAGACCCCCGTTTTAATGAGTACGGCAAGCTTGCCCCGAAGAGCAAGGCTGACTTCGCTTTTGTTCAGCACATGGTACATCACATGGATGAGGACGGACGAGCTGTTGTGCTGTTGCCTCACGGTGTTCTGTTCCGTGGTGCTGCAGAAGAAGTGATCCGCAAACACCTTATCCAGAAGTTGAATGTTCTGGACGCTGTGATCGGTCTTCCGGCCAACCTTTTCTTCGGCACAGGCATTCCGGTATGTGTTCTTGTCCTCAAGAGAGAGCGAAATGACAATGCCGACAACATTCTGTTCATTGATGCTTCTGGCGATTTTGAAGCCGGTAAAAACCAAAATATTCTCCGTGAGTGCGACATTGACAAGATTGTTGAGACTTACGAGCGTCGTGAGGATGTGGACAAGTATGCCCATGTTGCCACGATGCAGGAAATTGCAGAGAACGGCTTCAACCTCAATATCCCCCGGTACGTTGATACCTTCGAGCCGGAGGAAGAGATTGATCTGAACCAAGTAGCTGCGGAAATCCGCCAGCTCCAGAACGAAATTAAGGGCATTGATGCAGAATTGAAACCGTTTTTTGACGAGCTGGGACTTGATTTCCCGTTCGAAGTGGAGGGCGAATAATTATGGCAAATGTATCCTCAAGTAACGGTCTCGAAAAGCGTCCGAAACTCCGCTTCCCTGGCTTTGATGAGCCGTGGAACACAGCTCTTCTTTCAGACTATTTTGTTAAAAGCACTAAGAAGAACTCTGATGGAATGATTAGTAATGTTATTTGCAATTCAGCAAAGCAAGGCCTGATTCCTCAGCGAGAGTATTTTGATAAGGACATTGCAAACAGCGATAATACAAATGGATACTATATCATCGAGTCCAACGATTTTGTTTACAACCCCAGAAAATCTGCCGATGCACCTTACGGCCCCATAAGTAGCTATCAATACCCGGAGGCGGGAATAGTGTCTCCTTTGTACTTGTGCTTCCGTGCCAAGCGAGAAATCAATCCGCTTTACTTCGAGTGGTATTTTCGCTCGTCGACATGGCATCGGTACATCTATATGTCCGGTGACAGCGGTGCAAGACATGACAGAGTGAGCATCAAGGATGACGTCTTTTTCGCAATGCCAATAAATGTTCCCTCTGCAAAGGAACAGGAAAGGATCTCTTTATTTCTCGATGCCATAGAGCGAAGAATTGAGACGCAACGTACTTTGGTTGAGACCCTCAAGAAGTATAAAAGAGGTGCGTTAAAAGCAGTATTCACTCAACAAGTTTCTTTTTCGGCTAAGCCTCAAAAATGGGATAAATACAAAATGGGAGACCTCATCTCGCTACAATCAGGACAAGACTTTGCGCCTGCTGAATACAATGATCAAGAAATAGGTGTTCCTTATATGACAGGAGCCAGTTGTATTGTGAAAGGAGAAACAGTGGTCAGTAGATGGACGCAGATACCCCGGTGTTATGCGTATAAGGGTGACACCCTACTTGTCTGTAAAGGCTCTGGTTCAGGAGCAGTTGTGAGATTAACACAGGAAAAGGCACACATAGCGAGACAGTTTATGTCTTTGCGTGCAAATGAAAAAATGACAAGCGACTTCTGCTATTACCTGACGGGTTTCTTGTCGGATAGGATCAAGCGGAACGCCACAGGACTAATTGAAGGCATAGATCGTGGAACGGTTTTGAATCAAACTGTTTTTCTGCCGCCTTTACATGAACAAAAGAAAATCGCCCGTTTTTTCTCAAAACTTGACTTCACAATAACCGCTCACGAAAATATGCTGGACACGCTTATAAACGAAAGAACGGGGCTTATGCAGCGGCTCTTTATATAAAAAGCCGCTGCAATAAAGCTATTTTTACTTGTTCGATTTGTGATAGAAGATTTCCCTCTTTGCAGATTAGATTGTCGAGATTAGTAGCCAAGGTGGAGATTTTATTTTGTAGCTCTAAGGGCGGAAGCAGAAAGCGATATTGTTTATATTGCTCAGCGTTAATTCCTGGCTGGCCAGATCGAGCAGATTCAAGGAGAACCCAACGCCTATATGCCTCAGTTAATGTATTCTGAAAAACATAACCGCAATTCACATCTGAATTTACATGAATGCGAATAAGAAAGCCAGCATAATAAAGATCACCGTCACTACGCTGGTAGCGATAGCTTTTACCCACAGATGCCCCTGTACGAGCAAATAAGATGTCGTTTTCTCGAACTCGATACTTTTCATCTACTTGCCCTTCTGGTGAGACCGGTACATCTTGGCTATAAAGATGGGAATTATCATCAATATCTGTAATCCTAATGTACTTATGAGAACCATCGTAGACCGTGGCAGCGGCATTCATGCCATACTCAAAGCCGCTTGCTACATCACATAAAGCTACTTCTTTCCATGTTTCGGATGAATAATAAGGATTAGTCTTTGAACTTAGAAGTGCAGATATGACACCTCTTTTATACTTCTTGAGCTGTTCAATGAGTGCTGCCTGTGCAGCGATTCTTTTATCGAGGGTAACGAGGATAGAGGCGATTTTCTCCTGCTCTTCAATTACCGGCAAATACACCTTTATTGTTTCTATCTGCGGGTATTTCAAGTTCCATGTATCTGAGGTCATTCCCTGCGAGTTTTTTCTGAACTCATTGATCAGCTTATAGTTTTTGAAGAGTGCAGCAAAATAATCATTGCAGATAGGTAACTTAGCTGTAAGAACGGTATATGCAGGACTGACAATGCCGTCATAAGGGGAAACACCATTTGCTCCTTGCCACATACGCATGGAGTTATAGACCATATCGCCCTTGCGAACAACTTTGTAGCTGCTTTTATCCTCGCTTGAGTTATCTTTTCCCTCAATTTCGGAACGCTGCATAACCCCATCATTCATCGTTACAGAAAGTAGCTCCATATCAGCTGCCCCACGCTCACTGCGCTCGGCATAGATGTCTCCTATGCGATGCAGCACATACGGCTCATCAAAGCCAGGGAAGCGGAGTTTCGGACGCTTTTCGAGACCGTTACTTGAGGTCTATTTTTTAACTGAACAGTAGCAAGAACTTGAAGCAAAATCCCTTGCAGTAGCAGAGAATTTCCGCTATTGCAAGGGATTTTCGTCTTTCATATAGCTTTTCTGCGTACTTAGTCAGAAGTATAAAAGAGGTGTCGTTCGCTCCCTATTATCGCCAGAGCATTGTGGTCTAAAAGAAGTTCAATGGCAGTGTGATACCATAGGCAATCTTGGCTTCTTTATCAAGGGTGCGCCATTATCAAAAGCCGATATTTCCGAAACAGGAACTCCATTTATTCTGTACGGCGAGCTATATACAACCTACCATGAAGTAATTACATCCGTTGTCAGAAAAACGGAAGCAGTAGTTGAACAAGTTCATCATAGTATGGTGGGAGATGTGCTTATACCTACTTCTGGGGAAACGTCAGAAGAAATTTCCACAGCTTCGTGTGTTATGCTTCCGGGTGTTATTCTTGCTGGTGATCTTAATATTTTCCGAAGCACTAAAATTGACGGAAGAATAATGAGCTACATACTTAACCACATTGTCAACGGGAACATTGCCCGTGTCGCTCAGGGTAAATCTGTGGTTCATGTACAGGCAAGTGAAATCTCAAAGATTAAAATATCATATCCTGATCCTGAAACACAAATCCGCATAATAAAAATTCTTGAGGCAATCAGCAACCGTATAGAGTCATGTGAGAATGAGTTAAATCATCTTACTAAAATGCGCAGCTCTCTGTTGCAGCAGCTCTTTATATAAAAAGCTGCTGCAACAACGCTGTTCTTGTATTAGTAAGGGCATTAACTGTTTTTTCTTCAAAGGTAATACGAAGGTCCAACAAATAGAGCATAGAAGCGATCCTTCTCTGTTCTCTCTCCGTAGGTGCATACACGCTGGTTTTAACAAGCTCTCCCTTGCTAATCGAAGACACCTTGGTTCCCTGAACGAGAGGATATATTTGTCTCCTGAATAGAGATGAATTGAAGTAGTAAGCAAGGTACATCGGATGGAACTTCATGAGTGGACGACAAGGAATGGTGTGCAATCCTGATAATACAGCCAATCCGTTCGCTCCAGCTATTTCTGTCGCTTTCCCTACGGAATAGTCTTCCGCAGTATCAGCAAACACAATATCACCATCACGCAGATAGCTTGTAGCAACGAACTTTTGAAGGTTAATAGTTGGTTTAATGTATGGGGGAGTGTACTCGGAAATATTTGTTACTGCCCCATACTTGACCAACACATCGCCATAGTGTATGTTTTGAACTGAGCTGGGGTTAGTTGTCAAATCATCTCGTGAAAAGGTATTATTCTGTAACAGTTCAAACGCATCTCCGAGCTTAACAATCTTACAACTGGGACTCTGTGCAGTACGATCAAATAGCGTATCAGACAGTCCTCTTTTATACTTCTTGAGGGCATCAATGATTTTACTCTGAGCCGCTGCCCTTTGATCCAGCAGATATAGAAAACGGCTTATCTTTTCCTGTTCAGCAATCGTTTGTGGAGATGAGATTTCAGTTTTAGAAATATTACCCTTGCTGATAGACAGAACTTTAATACCTTGCATTAAAGGAACGAGCTGCTTGTGATAGTGGGGGGTGTTCATGTAATACCCCAAATACATGGATGCAAACGGGAAAAGAGGTCTACACGGAACTGTATGCAGTCCAGCCTCGATCTTTCTGCCGGAAATATTCAATAGTTCAATTGTTTTTCCAACCGTTTCATCTTCGGCGGTATCTGCAACAATTATATCCCCGTCTTGAAGATAGTCGTAATTTGTGCTTTCATGCCCAGAAATAATGTGGGGAATGGTGTTGTCTGTGGCATCGAGAATACTTCCGTATTTGATCAATACATCACCATAATGAATATCCAGCACATCTCCGGTTGCATCAAGCTCAGCTCGTGAAAGAGTGTTGTTTTGCAAGAAGGAAAATACAGAGCTGAATTTGTGGCTACACCACGGCTCATCAAAGCCAGGGAAGCGGAGTTTCGGACGCTTTTCGAGACCGTTACTTGAGGATGGAAATGCACATCTTCGTCCTCCACGTGATAATAATCGTGGAGGTGGTCAACATGACTAACAATACACAATTCAAGACGCTATTGAACACTTGGCTAAATCAAAAGAAGCCGATGATCACACCGTCAACCCATGCCAGTTTTACGCTGATAGCCGAAAATCACTTAATACCTCACTTCGGTAAGCGGAAGATCGGCAGCATTACCGAGCCGGACATTCAGAGCTACATATCGTATCTTTACGAGTCCGGGCGGCTGGATAAGTCCGGCGGTCTCACTGTGAAGACCATACGAGATGTGATTCTCGTGCTGCGGCTTGCTATGGAATATGCCTACAAGGAAAGAGCAATACCACTGCTCAACTGGGACTTGATAGAATACCCCAAAGAGTTGGGAATAAAAAAGGTGGTTTCTCTGTCCAAGGATCAAGAGCAGGCTTTAATTCAGTGTATATACATGAACCTGAACCGGAAGACCGCCGGCATACTCATTGCACTGTTTACTGGTGTGCGGATTGGTGAACTCTGCGGCTTACAGATGAAGGACATTTCGTTGACAGATAAAACCATCAGCATCAACAAAACCGTTCAACGCATCTATGACAAGAAAAAGGGAGAGTCCTATCTGCACATAGGGCCGCCGAAGACCAAGACATCAGCTCGAACAATTCCCGTACCGTCTTTGCTCATGAACATTATCAAGAAGTTTTATACGGAAAATCCCAACCATTACTTCTTGACTGGCAAAACAAAGCCGACAGAGCCTCGAACTTACAGGCAGTTCTTTTCCCGTTTTTTGAAACGAAATGGGCTGCAAAAGGTAAAGTTCCACGAGATACGGCATACATTTGCCGTAAGAGCCATTGAAATACCAGAGTTTGATGTGAAATCTCTCTCTGAAATTCTCGGACATAAAAATGTGTCTTTTACTCTCAATGTATATGGCAGTGCCAACTTGCAGCAAAAGGTAAAGTGTATGAATTTGTTAAATGATCTTTTATAAGGTCATCTTGGGTGAGCAGGAACGGTGGGTTACCGTTCCTGCTCACTCTTTTTCTTTTGAAGAGTCTGCTGCTCCTTCTGCGCCTGTCGCATCATTCTCCGTACCGCCTGTCGCTCCATATCCTCATGAAGCATACGGGAAACCGCCTTTTTGCTGTCAAACATCAGCAGCGGGTTGTACTTCTCGCCGTAGACCTGCTGTGCCCGGCTCTCCGCTTCCTGCTCCTTACCGGGGCGGATAGCCTGCCTTGCTTCATACAGCTGCACCGGATCAACGCTCTGTGCCTGCTCCCGAAGCCCGGCATACTCGTTCAGGGCAGCGTCCAACTCGGCAGAATATTTCTGTTCCTGTTCTTCCAACCGTTCTAGGCTCTGTTCCATAGCTACAATGTCTTTGGGAAATTTATCGGCGGCATCTTCCTCGGTATATGCCAGCGATGCCAGAAGCAGATTTTTCTCCGAACGCAGTTCCTCCAAATCCTCCGTCAGAGCCGCAATCTTAGCCGCCAGTTCCCGGTGCCGGAATACATGAACCGCAGAGAGTGCCTTTTTTTCGGAAAGCAGACTGCGGCGCTCCTTCGTCTTATCCCGAATGTCCTTTGCAAGCTGATTGTACTGTGCGAGGGCAGGGCGCAGTGTATTCAGCGAAGTGTTCAGGCGTTCCTTGCCTTTGCGGAGATACCCCAGCTGATAGCAGAACAGCAGTAGATTTTTACGCAGATTCTCCATGGCCTCAGCAAGCGCCGGTAGGGTGCTTTTAACTGCCTGCGCCAGCTTTTTGACCTGTCCTCTCAGCTCCCGGAGCAGGGCATTGTCGGCCTTGATCTGCCGGTTCAGTTCGCACCGGTCAGAGATAATGCCCTTTTTCTCCATGGCTCTGGCAACCACCCCCTCATGGACCGTAGGCCGCTCCAGCAGGCCACGTTCGGCATGGCTGCGGTGGTCGATGCGTTCTTCGTGCCCGGTGCGCTCCAGATAGTGGTTTGCCACATCCGCCCATGCAGCCCGCCACAAAACAAGCTGCTCGTCGCTGTTCCAGCGTTCTGTGATGGGATTTTGCCTGCCATATTTGGTGCTTTTAGGATATTTGGATACCCGTTCATAGCCCTGCGCCTGCGCTGCGGACGGGGCCATATACACCTTCTTTTTTCCCACTTTGTACTGGTACTGTTTCTCCCAGCCGTCGGCCTGTGCCTGTTTGAACTCAGCGGCGGTAAAGCCCCGTTCTTCGCCGTCTTTGACGCAGAGATATTCTTTCTCGGTCTTGTACTGCCATTTTCCCTTTTCATCCAGCGGGCGCACCGTCAGCAGGATATGGGCATGGGGATTGTGTCCGGGAGGATACGGGTCATGGATAGCAGCATCAGCGCACATTCCGTCTGCCACAAACTGTTCCTTGATGAAATCTTGCAGAAGCTGGATTTGTTTCTCCCGGCTCAGTTCTATGGGCAGCGCCGCCACAAATTCACGGGCAAGGCGACTGTCCTTTGCGGTTTCGGTTTCCTCCACAGCGTTCCACAGGATTTCTCGATCCTGCCACTCTACGGGGGCGGTGGCTGGCAGAAAAACCTGCCGCCACCCAAGGCCCTGTTTGCGGGTGTAGTCGTGCTGCACCCCGTCATACTCGTTGAGCATCCGAGAACAGCTCAGATAGGCCGCAGCAGCTACGGCGGAGCGTCCGGCTCCACGGCTGACTATCTTAGCCTCCAAATGATAAATCGCCATAAATCACCTTGTCCTTTCTGAAAGGGGTGCCCCGAAACAGGGCACCCTTGTTTTCGCTCAGTGCGTCGTGAAATACGACGCACCACCAGCAGGGGCGGAACGATTCGTTCCCCCCTGTATCTGTGTCAAGCTGCCGGCGGCAGGTTGATGCAGGCAGGCGGCGGGATGGGGTGGCAATATACCACCCCATGAACAGGGGCTTCCAAAACGGAAACCCCTGCGCCGACTGCATGGGCAAGGCTGGCAGTTTGGCAGAAATGCAGCCTTGTCCAGCGGCTCCCGCAGGAGTCGCAATCCCCCTCGGAGAGCGCACGTGCCCGACCAACGGGAGGGCTACCACCGCCTGCTTTAGCAGGTGGTGAGTAAGTGCGCCCTTCGGGATAAAAAAGAGGAAGGCCCCCGGTTTCCCGGAGACCTCCCAGCCGTTTTCAATCGTGTCCTGCCAGCTTTCGCCGCAGGTATTCTTCCAGATTATCAAGCCCTACCGCCTGTACTTCCGGCAGCACTTTTTCCAGCACAGCACCCTCCTGAATGAGCCGCCTTGTCCGTGCTTTTCGTTCCTTCACCTGGTCCCGTGCCTGGGCTTCCTCCAAGCGGTGCTTTGCCTGCAACAGTTTCTTTTCTTCACTTGTCATAGATTTACCTCCGTTTCTGCCAGATCAGGTCATAGCCCAGCACATCAGCCAGTTCCACAACCTCCTTATAGCGGATAGATTCCCGCTGGAGCTTGGCCGACAGGTTGGAAACACTGTCCGACCAGCCGTATTCCTCATGGAGCCGGTCAACTACCTCCTGCATGGTATATCCGGCCCGGACGATCTGTGCATTAATCTCGTTGCGTACCGTCATCATCAAAATCCTCCTAAATTTACTTGATAAAAAAGCGAAGCTGGTACGCCCTCTGGCATAACCGCTTCGCTGTGTGGTGAAAAATCTCCTTGTCACCAAATCCGTTCAGAATTGCCGGTGTGATGTCCTGCCCATAGGTCGCACCTTCCGACTTTTCCGTTACGTGTGACTTGGCTTGAAACCGTGCATTTCCCCATGATTCCATGCACCCGGTTCACCGGGGCGAGAAGCACGGTTTCGCAAAATGATTTCTTCCAATAGGCAAATACTTTTCGATTTCCACTTGCCTTGATTTAGCATGGGGATTTGACCAGTGATTCTGACTGCCATAGCCGCCGAATTGCTATAAAAGGGAGAACAAGGGTCAATCAAAGCGTACGTACGTACACGGTTCAGCGCCGCCATTCCTCCGGCACATCTTCCGGTACGTACGTACGCATCGAATCACCGGAAAACACTGATATATGATTTCTCACCAGTACCTCAATCCCCAGAAATCCACGCACCCGCCGTCCGGCTGCGTTGGTCACATTGTTGCAGTATTCCAGATTGTAGCGGCTCTGGCAGGCGATCAGGGCTTCGCTGAAGCTGCGTGGCTTCAGGGCAGGCAGGTTGTTTTCGGTGCAGTAAATCTGGTATGCCTCGTACAGTTCTTTGGAGCTGGCAGATAGATCGGCTTTCCGGCGAACATACCCGTCAGAATCCAGAAAATCATAGACATTGTTGTTGTCCCGTTTGACTGCTTCCCGGTTGTCTTTGGTGCGCTGGCTCTCGGTGAACTTGAAGTTGTTTGCGGCCAGCCGCTGCAATCCCTCAAAAGCCCACAGCAGAATACCCTCCACCTCGGCTTTCATCTTCTCGGCAAGGTCAGGATCATCCACACGGCCAGCCGGTTTTTCTTTCGTGGTTAGCACCAGCTGGCGGCGATAAAATCCGTCGCTCCGGTCAAACAGCGCCTGCAAATCTCCGTTGGAGAAGGCCAGCAGCCGGGCGCACATCCATCCCTGATAGCTCTGCTTGCCCTTGCGCTCCAAATCCATCTTGCCCTGGGCAGTGACGATGGATTTCACATAGTTGGTCTGGCGCAGGGCCTCCATTCGCATATCGTCATCCACGCACAGGAGGATATGTTCCAAATCGGCACGGGCAAACCGGTTCTCGGATATTTTCCCGATGCTGCCATCCTTCATGTTGAAACCGAACAAAGTTCCCAGCACAGCGCCGATCTGCGACTTTCCTTCGCCGCCGCTGCCCTTAATGACCATCATCCGCTGCCCCTTGTTGCTGGGAATCAGGCAGTAGCCGATATATTCCTGCAAGGTGGGGATGTCCTCCGGGTAGAGCAGACCATCCAGAAATTGCAGCCAGAGAACAGGTTTTGGGGCGTTGGGCTTGTAGGACACGGGGAAACGGTTGCGGACGATTTTCGGCTTTCCTTTCGCAAAAGTTCCGTCCAGAAAAAGCGTGCCGTTGGAAAGATGAATCCGATCCGGCTCCGGGGGAAAATCCTCCACCAGTGCGGCCAGCTTCATCAGCTCCACAATGTTGCTGATTTTGCGGGGAATGTTGCTGACCGCACAGCATTTCAGCTCCTCAAAAATTTCTCCCCGCAGGGGTAGTTCGTCTGTCACACGGCCTTCGGGCGTGAAAAAAGCCCCGTTTGTGAAGATGATCTTGTGCGTCTGCAAGAACTCCTCACAAAACAGGGCTTCGTTGATGCTTTTGCCATCGAACCAGACGGGCATCCCGTCAAGCTGCGTTTTGTTTTTCATAGGCACCGTCCTCCTTTTTCAGTCTGTCCAGCCGTTCCTCCAAACCGGCAATCAGGCCATCCTTGTTCAGCATTTCCACGATTTTCACCCGATGTTCCAGTTCGGCGGCAATGAGCAAATCCGCCAGATACTCCACATAGTCCAGCATCTGGCAGGCTTCCACAAACCGGTCATCCAGAACATCTTCCGGTGTCTTGGGTGCGTACTGCACCTTCCAGCTTTCCAGAAGATGCAGATAATCACACAGCACCTGCAGACAGCGCACTTCTTCCTGCCGGTATGCTTTCAGCAGAGGACGCTCCGGTTTTGGTAAGGCGATTGCCGCCGGGGGCTTGTCCGGGTCAATCCCGAAATCCTGTGCCAGTTTCTGCGCTGCTTCGTAACTGTTCAGGCCAAACAGCCTTGCCACAAAGTCAATCACATCGCCGGTGGCTCCACAACCGAAACAGTAAAAATACCGTTCGTTCAGCTTCATGCTGGGGTGTTGGTCCTCATGGAACGGACAACTGCACATCCCATTTCGGTTGACTTGCAGCCCATAGTGTTTCGCTGCATCCGGCACACAAATATTCTGTTTTACCAGTTCAAAGAGTGTCATGAAAATCCCTCCGTTTCAGGGCATAAAAAAAGCGGCCTGCCCGGTTTGTTGGGGCAGGCCGCAGTCTTTATGCAGTTTGTGATGTTTCCGTTTCTTTGGCTTTCCGCTTTTCCTGCCGGTAGAACTTCTCCCGGCAGGCGGGTTTGCAAAATTTAGCGTTAGGGCGGACAGACTGGAACGGCTCTCCGCAGCACTGGCATACCAGCTGGTACGGTTCACCCGGAACAATCAGCCCCTCAGCAATCTTTTGTTTGCGCTCCTTCTGGCGCAGATACTTTTCATGGTCACGGATGCGCTTCTGGCGGCGCTTTTCCTCCGCAGCCAGTTCTTCCTCGGTGGGTCCGGGCATGGGCACTTCAAACTTCCCGATGAAATTCAGATAAATCTCAATTTCCTGCACCCGCTCCCCGGTGCTTCTGTCCGGGGCATGAACCAGAATTTTCTCCACAAATTCATGGAGCATGGGGGCGGTCAGCTCGGTGAAATCCGTATATTTCTGTGCCAGCGCCAGAAAGTGGCTGGCACGGTCCGTGTCCTCATGGAACTGGTCCAGCTGTGCCTGCTCGGAGGCAAGCAGCTGTTCCAGTTCGGCCTGTTCCTTTTCATATTCTGCACACAGCAGCTCGAACCTTTTTTCTTCCAACTTGCCCATGGCATAGGTTTCATACAACTTTTTAATCAGCACGTCCAACTCGGCGCTGCGCCTGCGCTCCTTGGCAACCTTGCGTTTCAGCTCCTTTGCCGCTTCCTGCTGGCGAACCTGTGAAATACTGCGAACTTTCTGAATAAATTCCTCCTTGTTCTGGATGGCATAGCTGGCTGTGGTGCGGATGGTTTCCAGAATCAGGGCGTTCAGGGCCTTGGTGCTGACGGTGTGGGAAAAACACATCTGGGTTTCACGCTCAAAAGTCAGGGTATAGGTGGAGCAGTTATAGAAGTCGGTTCCATACTCTCGCCTGTCCTTTTTGCGCTTGCCCCGGTGGTTATACATCTTGGCTCCGCAGTCGGCACAGAACACAAGGCCGGTCAGGGGATTGGCGACGCCAGTGGTATCTGTTCGGCGCACCGTCCGTTTCACCTGCTGGGCCAGCTGCCAGGTTTCCGGGTCAACAATGGCCTCGTGGGTGTTCTCAAAGATCAGCCAGTCGGACGGGTCATTTTTTACCCGCTTATCCCGATAGGACTTTTTAGAGGAACGGAAATTAACGGTGTGCCCCATATACTCCGGCTTGGTCAGCATGGAGTTGACCGTGAAGCCGTACCAGTCATAGGGGCGGCTGGTGTCCACGGTGTTTTTTCGGCAGCCCCTACCGTTTCGTGCCAGATAATAAGCGGGGCACTCCACCTTTTCCTGTGTGAGTATCTTGGCGATCTCATGGGGACCGTGCCCCTCCACCGCAAGCCGGAAGATCCGCCGCACCACGGCGGCGGCTTCCTCGTCTACCAGCCAGTGGTCCTTGTCCTCCGGGTCTTTTTTGTAGCCATAGATGGCGTTGTTGGTGGTTGGCTTGCCCGCCTTGCCTTTGACACGGTATGCTGCCGAAACCTTTTTGGACTGGTCACGCAGATACCATTCGTTCATGATATTGAGAAAGGGCGCAAACTCGCCGCTGTCCTGTTCCTCGCTATCAATATTATTGGCGACAGCAACAAAATGAACCCCATTCTGCCGGAACATTACCTCGGTATAAAAGCCGGTTTGCAGGTAGTTTCTGCCGATCCGACTTAGGTCCTTACACAGCAGATGGGCTACCTTTCCCGCCTCGATGTCCGCCACAAGGCGCTTCCATGCGGGACGGTCAAAGTTGCCGCCGGACCACCCATCGTCTGTGTAGTGGACGATATTGGTGTAGCCCCGCTGTACTGCATAGCTTTCGAGATAACGTTTCTGAGATGAGATTTGTCAAGGGGCTTTTCTACAAAATACAATGTTTCTGAAAACCGTGTGCAAAATATACGCAGAGCCGATAGTCCGCAAAAGCTGCGAATTATCGGCTCAAAAGTTTTCTTTTATTTTGTAATCGTTATTTTTCCAATTCCAAGTATTCTTGCCCCATGAAGAAAAGTGTCAAACTGTTTTGATTTACTTCTATCTCAAATTCCACGCTGTTATCTCCCTGTGTCACACAGATTATATCAGAGTAATAAAAATTATAAGATGCGTTACCGCAGGACAGATCTGAGTCGGGCATATCTTTACTCACAATAAGTTTCCCGTTATCTTGAAAGGTAAATACCTCCTCATTTGCGTCCTTCCATGTGCCAATAATATCTTTTTCATTCTGAATGAGATTTACTTTACTAACATATACAATGGCAAGTATAACTACACCAACAGTCAAAGCGATGCCTGTAACTCTCTTTACCAGTTTCTTTTTGCTCAATTTCTATTACCTCCGTTTCTGGTACTTTGTTAGATTGAATGATTACATATTGCTCAATTTCAGTTCCTCTACAATTTCCACCTTTGATACACTTCTAACAGCGAACATCATAGCGATACATACCATTGCACTTACGGCAAGGACGGCAAGCACATAGATACCACCATTGATATAAAAAGCAAATGGTGTCATACCAGACGATATGAAGCAGTAGATAGCACAATGAATCAGAAAGCTCACAGGCAACGCAAGAATCAATGCTTTTACGCCGTACAAAACAGCTTCGAGCAATAGCGTACATTTTAATCCTTTGGCAGTCATACCAACAGAACGCAGAACAGCAAATTCGCTTCTTCTCAAATGAATCGTATTCGAGATAGTG
>SKED01001487.1_pt1 | contig 20058 bp, 19 predicted proteins | sample 4826651 | NCBI WGS metagenome assembly SKED01 (sample SAMN11008818, study PRJNA524170) | human gut metagenome | biome: Human fecal sample; material: Feces; isolation source: fecal sample from pouch patient p19 | host: Homo sapiens | place: Israel: Tel-Aviv | collected 2016-06-28 | reverse complement strand
ATGATTGCATCTTTTACAATGTTGAAACGGTCGATCTGGTTCTGTACACGCATATCAAATGGAGTAGTGATCGTACCTTCTTCCTGATATCCATGAACAGAAATGTTGTGGTTGTGACGTTCGTATGTCAGCTCATGAATCAGTGTCGGATATCCGTGGAATGCAAAGATAACCGGTTTATCTTTTGTGAAGATTGCATCGTATTCTGCATCACTTAATCCGTGTGGATGTTTGTGGTCTGATTCCAGTTTGAACAGGTCAACTACATTGACAACGCGGATCTTGAGCTCTGGCATTTCATCACGAAGGATAGTAACAGCAGCCATAACTTCAAGAGTAGGAGTGTCACCGCAGCAAGCCATAACAACATCTGGTTCTTCACCGCAGTCATTACTTGCCCATTCCCAGATACCGATACCCTGTGTACAATGCTTTACAGCCTGTTCCATAGTCAGCCACTGGCAGCTTGGATGTTTAGACGCTACGATTGCATTGACATAGTTCTTACTCTTGATGCAGTGGTCGAAGCATGAGAGTAAGCAGTTTGTATCCGGTGGTAAATACATGCGGACAACGTCTGCCTTTTTATTGGCAATGTGATCCAGAAATCCTGGATCCTGATGTGTAAATCCGTTATGATCCTGTTGCCATACATTAGATGTCAGGATAAAGTTCAGCGAAGCAATCGGCTGTCTCCATGAAAGCTGGTTGCAGACCTTCAGCCATTTTGCATGCTGTGCTGCCATAGAGTCAACGATACGGATGAATGCTTCATAGCTTGCAAAGAATCCATGACGTCCTGTCAGAAGATATCCTTCCAGCCATCCTTCACACATATGTTCACTTAACATACCGTCCATGATACGTCCGTCTCTTGCAAGGCAGTCATCAGTGTCAAGCAAGTCTGCCTGCCAGTCACGTTTCTGTTCTTCAAATACTTTGTACAGACGGTTGGACATACTTTCATCTGGTCCGAAGATACGGAAGTTCTTACTGTCTTCATTTAATTTGAAGATGTCGCGGATGTATCCGCCAAGTTCGATCATATCCTGTGCTTTTGTCTTGCCAGGTTCTACTTCGATTCCGTATGAGCGGAAATCCGGAAGACGAAGGTCTTTCAGAAGAAGTCCGCCATTTGCATGCGGGTTTGCACCAAGACGGGCATCTCCCTTTGGAGCAAGTTCTGCAAGTTCCGGAATCAGACGTCCTTTTTCATCGAAGAGTTCTTCTGCATGGTAGCTTTCCAACCATTCTTTCAGAAGGTCAAGATGTTCTGGTGATTCCATAGAAAGCGGTACCTGATGTGCACGGAAAGATCCTTCAATCTGGAGTCCGTCAACAACCTTTGGTCCTGTCCATCCCTTTGGAGTACGAAGAACAATCATTGGCCAGAACGGACGGGTAGGATCATTGTTTTCACGGGCATTTTTCTGGATTGCTTTGATTTCTTCGATGCAGGCATCCATAGTCTCAGCCATTTTTCTGTGCATAGTCATCGGATCATCACCTTCTACGAAGTAAGGTTTCCATCCGCAGCCCTTGAAGAAGTTTTCTACTTCCTCATGAGAAATACGTGAGAAAATGGTCGGGTTACTGATCTTGTATCCGTTCAGATGAAGGATTGGAAGAACAGCACCGTCTGTGATCGGGTTCAGGAATTTATTGGACTGCCATGAAGTAGCAAGCGGCCCTGTTTCAGCTTCACCGTCACCGACAACAACTGTAGCGATAAGATTCGGGTTGTCCAGAACAGCACCAAAGCCGTGAGCAATTGAATATCCAAGTTCTCCACCCTCATTGATAGAACCTGGTGTTTCTGGAGCACAGTGACTCGGAACTCCGCATGGGAATGAGAACTGCTTGAACATTTTCTTCATGCCTTCCTCATTCTGGCTGATGTTCGGATAAACTTCACTATAAGAACCTTCCAGATAAGTGTTGGCGATCAGGAAGTTTCCGCCATGTCCCGGACCGGAAAGAAGAATCATATCCAGATCATAACGTTTGATGACACGGTTGCAGTGTACATAGATGAAGTTTTGTCCAGGTACGGTTCCCCAGTGTCCGACGATTTTTTTCTTGATCTGATCCATGGTCAATGGCTTTTTCAGAAGCGGATTATCAAGAAGGTATAACTGACCGGCTGACAGGTAGTTGGCAGCACGCCAGTAGGCATTCATTTTGTTGAGCAGTTCATCAGATAATGGCTGCTTTTCAAGACATAATTTATTGTCTTCCATTTTTGTACCTCTCTCTTTCTCTAGTTCATTTTTGTTATTTTTTTAACTGAGTTCATCATATCATGAGTAAAAGATAACGTAAAATAGCAATAATGAATTATATTCATATCAAAATGTTATGGATAGGAAGAGGGGGAGTTCCTTAATTTCGTAATAGGTGGTAGACATTGTGGAAAAATTGAAGTATAATTACGAATAGCTGTTTTTATGTAAGATTTTTGAATAAAGCGTTTAAAATGTAATGTTTTGACGGAGAAAAACAGTGTATATAATGTAGATTGACAGTTTTTTAGTGAGGGAGAATTTATTATGAAGACTACTCTGATTATTATGGCAGCAGGAATCGGTTCAAGATTTGGAACAGGAATCAAGCAGCTCGCCAAGATGTCTCCGAATGGGGAGATCATTATGGATTACTCTATTTATGATGCAAAAGAAGCTGGTTTCGACAAGGTTGTATTTATTATCAGAAAAGATATTGAAGAAGAATTCCGTTCTGTAATCGGGAATCGTATCGGAGATCAGATCGAGGTGGAATATGTATATCAGGATCTTGCAGATATTCCAGCTGGTTTTGAAGTTCCGGAGGGACGTACCAAACCTTGGGGAACCGGTCAGGCAGTCCTGTGTTGTAAAGATGTAGTAAAAGAACCGTTTGTGATCATCAATGCAGATGATTATTATGGAAAGGAAGCATTTAAGCTTCTCCATGATTACTTGATTGCGCACACAGAGACAGCAGATAAGATGCAGATGGGAATGGCTGGTTTTATTCTGAAGAATACGGTTAGTGAAAATGGAACAGTTACCCGCGGCGTATGTGTGGTAGATGAAAATGGAATGCTTGAACAGATCCATGAGACGACTGGAATCAGTATCAAGGCTGACGGGGTACACTGCGACAGCGAAGCGGTTCAGAAATGGATCACACCAGATTCTAATGTATCCATGAATATGTGGGCTGGTTATCCGGATTTCATTCAGGTTCTGGATGAGAGATTCGCAGAATTTTTAAAAGATGAAGCAGGAGATCCTTTGAAAAAAGAATATCTTCTTCCAAATATTGTAGGAGATCTTTTAAAAGAAGGAAATGTGGATGTAAAGGTTCTGGAAACACACGATAAATGGATCGGTATTACTTATAAAGAAGATACAGAACTTGCACAGGCCGGATTCAAGAAGATGACAGAGGATGGCGTTTATCCGGAAAAATTGTGGAATTAAACGGATCCTGGAAGTAAAAAACAGAAGAGGAAAGAAAAATATGAATGAATTAAAACAGTTAGAGGCACAGAGAGATGACGAGATCGAGATTGATCTTGGCGAGATCTTTCATTTATTGCTGAATAAATTATGGGTGATTATTCTGTGCTTTATCGTAGGTGGAGTGATTGGGTTTGCCGGAACAAAGATTCTGGTGACACCGCAGTACTCAGCTTCATCGATGATTTACATTTTAACAAAGACAACAAGCGTGACATCCCTTGCGGATATCCAGATGGGTTCACAGCTGACTTCGGATTTTGGAATCCTTGCAAAAAGCCGTCCGGTTATTGAAGAGGTCAATAAAAATCTGAAACTGGACTATTCATATGAACAGCTTGCTTCGATGGTACAGGCAACGAATCAGTCAGATACACGAATCCTGCGCTTTACAGTGACAGATACTGACCCTGTTGAAGCAAAGAAGATTGCAAATGAGCTTGCAAATGTTACAGCAGAGCGTGTAGCTTACGTTATGTCCAGCGACAAACCGAAGATCGTGGAAGAGGCGGTTGTTCCGAAATCCCCATCTTCGCCAAACACAAAGAAGAATGCAAGTGTCGTGGCTCTTGTGTTTGCTTTTGCGGCAGCAGCAATCATTGTACTCAGATATTTGCTGAATGATACGATCCAGAATGAAGATGATGTAAAAAAATATCTTGGACTTCATATGCTTGCAGCGATTCCGATAGAAAAGAGGAAATAGATTTGAAAGACAGGACAAGAAAGATTATTGTTGCGGTGTTGCTTGTGATAGCAGTCTGCTGTGCAGGTTATTTGATTTGGTATTACGCCACGGCGGCAAAGACGAAGCAGTCGTATGATGATGCAAAAAAGCTGGCAACGGAAAATGTGAAACCGTCAAAAACAGATAGTGATGACGGAGAGCAGACAAAGCCGGAGATACCGGTTGATTTTACTGCTCTTCAGGAAAAAAATCCGGACATTTACGCATGGATTAAAATTGATGGAACAACCGTTGATTATCCGGTTTGCCAGAATAATGAGGATGATAATTATTATCTATCTCATACCTGGGAACGGGTAGAAGCGGCGGATGGTGCTATTTTTACACAGGCATGCAACAGTAAGAATTTTACAGATTTCAATACGGTTATTTACGGACATCAGATGGGTGAGGGTGTAGATACCATGTTTCATACATTGGATCGTTATCTGGAAGAAGGATATATTGAAAAATATCCAAATGTGATCATTTATACACCAGATCATGTTCTGACTTACCGGATTTTCGCGGCAGTTATTTATGATGACCGTCATCTGATCAACTCTTTCAATTATGTAATGGATGACCAGAGACAGGCTTTCCTGGATTCGCTTCAGGATTCCAGAGACCTGAGAAACCGTTACAGTGATATCGAAAGCGTAGGAACAGAAGACCGGATCCTGTCGCTCAGTACCTGTGTGACGGGAGAATCAAACCATAGACTTCTTGTGGAGGCGGTTCTGACAAATGAAGAATAGAAATCTGGTAATCGTGATACTTGCAATTATCTGCGCAGGGCTGTTTGCAGGTGTCGTTTATACGGTTACAAAAGGGAAAAGCGGTACGCAGAAAAAACAGGAGGCATCGGCAGAAGCGGGTGCAGACGAAACGGAATCACAGTCCGGAATCATCGAAGAAGACGGAAAGAAATACAAACTCAACCCGGATATCAAGACCGTTCTGTTCATGGGTGTTGACAAGGAAGAAAAAGCAAATCTTGGTAATAACCCGGGAGAAAACGGACAGAGCGACAGCCTGAATCTTCTGGTCCTGAATAAAGAAGAGAAGACCGCGCAGATCATTCAGATCTCCAGAGATTCTATGGTGGGAATCGATATTTATGATGTAACAGGCAACAGGCTGATGACAGAAAATGGGCAGATCGCACTTCAGTATGCATATGGAGACGGGGCAGAAGAAAGCTGCCGGCTGACATCTGAGAAGGTATCAGAACTGATGTATGGCGTGAATGTGGATTCTTATTTTTCACTGACGCTGGAGGGGCTGGTTGCAGCAACCGATGCGGTTGGAGGAATTACTCTTACCGTGCCAGAAGATTATACAGCTATTGATCCTGCATTTGAAAAAGGTGCAGAAGTTACTCTTAATGGGGAACTTGCTGAAAAATATGTCCGTAAAAGAGATATTGAAGTCCTTGACAGTAACAATCAGCGCATGGAACGTCAGTCGCAGTTTATGGATGCTCTGATCGAGAAGATGCAGAGTATTCAAAGCAAAACAGAGTATCTTTCTCTGTACCAGAAGCTGGGAGATTATATGACAACCAATATGACGGCGGATGAGATGGAAGAGCTGACAGATTATAAGATTGCAGAGGACACCGTGAAAGTTCCAGGTGAGATTATTGAGAAAGACGGACATGCGCAGTATCTGGTAGACAATAAAGAATTAAAAAAAATAATATTAAAAATGTTTTACAAAATCATGTAATTGTAGTATAGTATAGTTTGATATGGCGAATATCAAATAAACTATGTGAGGAGGTCAAAGGAAATGAAGTCAAGAATTTTAAAGACAGTTGGTCTTATTGCAGCTATGGTATCCTGCATCGGAATGACAGCATTTGCAGCACCAAGCCCGGCAGCTTCTACAGTTGTTACAGCTGTAAGCAGCGCGACAGATGCAGACGGTAATGCAGTGAATGTCTCTATCACATCTGAAATCCCGGCAGAATATACACAGGCAGTTGCAGACATTAAGACTGAAGCAAAACTGAAAGAAGTACTTGGAAGCGATTTCAATGCGAACATGACAGTTGCTGATGTTAAGGAAGTTACAGCGCCGGAAGGAGCTAAATTCCCACTTAAGATTACATTCGCAATGAAAGGCGTAACAGCTTCTTCTAAAGTTCAGATCCTGCATTACAATGGATCAGCTTGGGAGAAGATTGACACAACTGTTGCAGATGGAACAGTAACAGGTACATTTAGTTCACTGTCACCGGTTGCATTTGTTGTTGACAAGACAACTCTTACATCCGCTACAGGAACAGCTACTTCACCGGCTACAAGCGCAACAGCTGTATCAGCAGTTGCAGTACTTGGACTGGCAGCAGTAGCAGCAGCATTCGGTCTTAAAAAGAAAGCTGTTAGATAATTTACAAACATATGTTGAAAGCGCTTCTTTGTGGCGGTAGTCACCGTGAGGGGCGTTTTCTTTTTGACAGGAGAAATACGTTTTGATGTTAGTAGATATTCATTGTCATATTCTTCCGGGAGTGGATGATGGAGCACCGGATATGGAGACTTCCAGAGCAATGATACGGGATGCCTATGAGCAGGGAGTACGTTATATCATTGCGACTCCGCATTACAGACCAGAGATGTTTGAGCCTTCCATGAAAAAGGTGATCCGGGTATACCATGAACTTCGCGATTATGCTGAAGAAGTTGGAATTGGACTGAGGCTTGGCTGCGAGTATTACCGGAATGAGCAGATGATCCGGCATCTTGATAAGAAGCTTCGGCCGACGATGCTTGGAAGCAGATATGTTTTGACAGAGTTTTCAACTAATGACAGTTTTGTCACGGTCCGTAATTACATTTATGAGCTGATCACCAAGGGATATCGACCGATTGTTGCACATGTTGAAAGGTATTTTTGCTGTCAGGAACCGGAGAGAATCCAGGAACTGAAAAAACTTGGAGCACAGATTCAGATAAATGCAGATTCCGTATTGGGATATGAAGGACATACGATTAAAAAGTTCTGTGCCGGTCTGATGAAAGATGATCTTGTGGATTTTATAGGATCAGATGCACACAATCTGGAGGGGCGGAAGATGAACCTCGGGAAGTGTGCCGCTTACGTCAGAAAAAAGATGGGACAGGATTATGCGGAAGAGATTTTTATAGATAATCCAAGACGGATATGGAAGAGCAGATAAAGAGATTCAGATAGCCCCGCGTGGGGAAGAAAGCAGGTGTTTTGGTGAAAAAGGTTAATTTATCGATTGAAAAGAAAGGCTACGGGGTGCGTGAATCAATCCGGACATTGCGTACCAATCTGCAGTTTTGCGGAGATGATAAAAGAGTCATTCTTGTAACAAGCTGTGTGCCGGGAGAAGGGAAAAGCTCTGTTTCTGTTGCGCTGGCAGAATCAATTGCAGACATGGGCAAATCTGTGATCCTTGTTGATGCGGATATCCGGAAATCTGTTATGGCATCGAGACTTCAGATTACCGGTGCAGATAAAGGACTGTCACACTTTCTCTCTGGACAGTGTGTGCTTGCAGATGTGATTATGGCGACAAATATTCCGAAATTTCATATTCTTCTTTCCGGACCGGAGGCTCCGAATCCGACAGAACTTCTGGAATCCAAACGTTTTACCGGTATGCTGGAGTCTATGAAGAATGTCTATGATTATATTATCATTGATTGTCCGCCGCTTGGTCTTGTTATTGATGCGGCAATCATCGGAGGTCAGAGTGATGGTGCGATCATTGTTGTCGAAGCAGGTAAGACAAAATACCGTCTTGTGCAGAATGTAAAAGACCAGCTGGAAAATTCGGGAGTGTCCGTTCTTGGCGTTGTCCTTAACAAGGTAGAGCGTAAGAACCAGAAGGGATATTATAACAAATATTATGGCTCACAGAAGTATGAGGGCTATTATGGACACAATGAAGAAACAAAAAATGCATAAAAGTGAAAATAACACTTGCAATTGTTAAAAGTTTCTGTTAAAATAATTATTGTTGTGAGTCTGCAAGATTTGTAAGCAGACATTTCAGATCGTTAGGAGGTGCAATCATGGCTAAATGTGCTATTTGTGAAAAGGGTGCTCATTTCGGAAATAACGTAAGTCACTCTCATAGAAGATCATCTAAGATGTGGAAATCTAACGTAAAATCCGTTAGAGTTAAAACGGAAAACGGCGGAACACAGAAAATGTACGTATGTACAAGCTGCCTGAAATCCGGACGCGTTGAAAGAGCTTAATCTGAGCGGAATGATGAGAACCGAAGCTTTTAAGCTTCGGTTTTTTGCGTATACGATGAGCCAAATACGGAGCTGTCCAGATTTGTGCTCGCACAAAAAACTGATTGGATCTGTATTTGGCGAATGTAAGACAGTGAACTGTTAAGTGAGCTGCCGTATAATCAGGCAGGTGTCAGCATGCCTGATTATCGGGCTGCATTGGTTGTAAAAGCATTGGAAATAGAGTATAATATTTTCAACGTTTAAAAATAGATTTATTGATATGAATTTTGAGAATTGGAGGATGGCATATGAAGGGAAGTATGAGTACTGATTTAGGAATCATCACGATCGATCCGGAAGTGATCGCAAAATATGCAGGATCTGTAGCAGTTGAATGTTTTGGAATTGTCGGTATGGCAGCTGTCAGCATGAAAGATGGTCTGGTAAAACTTTTGAAAAAAGAAAGCCTTACAAAGGGGATCCAGGTCGGAATCTCTGATGAGAATAAGATTACACTTAATTTTCATGTGGTCGTAGCTTACGGAGTAAGTATTTCAGCAGTAACAGACAATCTGATCAGCAACGTGAAGTATAAAGTTGAAGACTTTACAGGTATGAGCGTCGATAAGATCAACATCTATATCGAAGGCGTCCGCGTGATCGATTAATTAAGGAGGAACTTGTTGTGGCAACAAAGAGTATCGATGTAGAACTGCTTGCGAAGATGTTTCTTGCAGGCGCACAGAATATAGAAGCAAAAAAGGAATATATCAATGAACTGAACGTGTTCCCTGTACCGGATGGTGATACAGGAACCAATATGTCTATGACAATTATGGCGGCAGCGAAAGAAGTAACTGCACTGGAAGGCATGGATATGGCTTCTCTTGCGAAGGCAATTTCATCCGGTTCTCTCCGTGGTGCAAGAGGTAACTCCGGTGTTATTCTATCCCAGCTGCTCCGCGGATTCACAAAATCCATCAAGACGGAAAGCGAAATTGATGTACCTGCACTTGCAAGAGCAGCTGTACGTGCAAAAGAGACAGCATATAAGGCTGTTATGAAGCCGAAAGAAGGTACGATTCTTACCGTTGCAAAAGGGGTGGCTGAAAAGGCTCAGACACTTGCAGAGGAGACAGATGATCTGGAAGAATTTCTCCCGAAGCTGATTGAAGAGGCAGAGACTGTTCTGGCAAAGACTCCGGATATGCTTCCTGTATTAAAGGAGGCAGGTGTTGTAGATTCCGGCGGACAGGGACTTCTGGAAGTACTGCGCGGGGCATATGATGCATTCCTCGGTAAAGAGATTGACTACAGCGCACTTGCACCAACTCCTCAGGCTGTTAATGCAACAAAGGTTGAAACTGAGGGTACAGTGGATATCAAATTTGGATACTGTACCGAATTTATTATTCTCCTGGATAAAGAATTTACAGAAAAGGATGAAATAGAATTTAAGGCTTATTTGGAATCCATTGGTGATTCTATCGTATGTGTAGCAGATGAAGACGTTGTTAAGATACATGTTCATACGAACGATCCGGGACTTGCAATCCAGAAAGCACTTACTTATGGACAGTTATCCCGTATGAAGATTGATAATATGCGTGAAGAGCATCAGGAAAAGCTGATCAAAGATGCAGAAAAGCTTGCAGCAGCCCAGAAAGAGAAAGAAAAAGCTAAAGAGCCACGTAAAAAGGTCGGATTTATTGCTGTTTCGATCGGAGAAGGATTAAATGAAATCTTCAAAGAACTTGGCGTGGACTATATTATCGAGGGTGGTCAGACCATGAACCCGAGTACGGAGGATATGCTGACAGCGATCGATCATGTAAATGCAGACTATATTTACATTCTTCCGAATAATAAGAATATCGTAATGGCTGCAAATCAGGCGCGTGATCTGACAGAAGACAAGGATATTATCGTAATTCCGACAAAGACCGTTCCGCAGGGAATCACAGCAGTTCTGAATTACAATGCAGAAGAAGATGTGGATACAAATGAAGAGACGATGCTGGAAGCGATCAAATGTGTAAAGACAGGTCAGGTGACTTATGCTGTCCGTGATACCCACATCGATGATAAAGAAATCCATGAAGGTGATATCATGGGAATTGGTGATGCAGGTATCCTTGCAGTTGGCAAGTCTGTCGATGGTACTACAAAGGACATGCTGGCACAGCTGGTAAATGATGATTCTGAACTGATCAGTCTCTATTATGGAGAAGAAGTTTCCGAAGAAGAAGCAGAAAAGCTGACAGCAGAGATTGAAGAATTATATCCGGATATGGACGTAGATGCACACATGGGCGGACAGCCGATTTATTACTATGTGTTGGCGGTAGAATAGGCTTATGAATGAGCAGTCAGAAATCCGTAACCTGAAAGGAATTGGGGCAAAAACCGAGGAACTGTTTCACAAGATGGGAATTTTTACCATCGGCGATCTGCTCCGTTATTATCCCAGAGGATATGATGTATATGAAGAGCCGGTAAGCGTAGGAGAGCTGGAAGAAGGAAAGATCAGCACGGTAAAAGGTGTGATATACGGAAGAGTACAGGTTGGAGGAGGAAAGCGTATGCAGATTACGACAGCATACGTAAAAGATCTGACTGGTACTTTGAAGGTGATCTGGTTTCGTATGCCATTTCTGCGTAATACATTGAAGCAGGGAATGCCGGTTATCATAAGAGGACGGGTAGTTTCAAAAAAGGATCAGCTGATTATGGAGCATCCAGAGTTATTTTCACCACCGGATAGTTACGATAAAAAGTGTGGAACTCTTCAGCCAATTTATCCGTTAACTGCCGGTATGACGAACAATGCGGTAGCAAAAGCGGTTAAAGGTGCGATGGAATATCTGGATCTCGTCTCTGATGATCTACCGAAAGATCTGCGCCTTCGATATCATCTGGCTGAGTATAACTATGCGATCCGCGGGATACATTTTCCACTGGATAAGGCAGAATTCTACCATGCAAGAGAGAGACTTGTATTTGAAGAATTTTTAGTTTTCGTGCTTGCTCTTCGCAGGACGAGGGAGCGAAATGAGCGTGCCGAAAACGGATTTGTGATAAAAAGGCGGTCGGAAATCGACCGCTTTCTTGCAAATCTGCCATATGAACTGACCGGAGCACAGAAGAGAGTCTGGGAACAGATCCAGGAGGAGATGTGCGGAAAGCTAGTGATGTCACGCCTGATCCAGGGGGATGTTGGCTCTGGTAAGACAATAGTAGCGCTTCTGGCTCTTCTTCTGGCGGCACTGAACGGTTATCAGGGCGCAATGATGGCTCCGACAGAAGTTCTGGCCAAGCAGCATTACGAATCAATCATAGAGATGCTGGAAAAGTATCAGATTCCGGTGAAAACCGAGCTCTTGACCGGGTCGATGACAGCAAAGGAAAAAAGGGAAGCTTATCAGAGAATTGCTGCGGGAGAAGTGCAGATTGTTCTGGGAACCCATGCACTGATCCAGGAGAAGGTGGAATACCAGAATCTGGCACTTGTTGTTACCGATGAACAGCACCGATTTGGTGTCCGTCAGAGAGAGGCACTTGCCGGGAAAGGACAAATTCCTCATATTCTTGTAATGAGTGCGACACCGATTCCACGAACACTGGCAATCATTTTATATGGAGATCTGGATATTTCGGTGATTGATGAACTTCCGGCAAACCGTCTGCCAATCAAGAACTGTGTGGTGGATACCAGTTACCGACCGACTGCTTACCGCTTTATGCAGAAGCAGGTCGCCGAAGGAAGACAGTGCTATGTGATTTGTCCGATGGTAGAAGAGAGCGAGGCAATGGATGCAGAGAATGTTCTTGACTATGCGCAGCTTCTGCAAAGTGAGATGGGTGACAAGATCCGGATCGCTGCGCTTCATGGGCGGATGAAACAGGCAGAAAAAGACGAGATCATGGGAGCATTTGCAAAGAATGAGATCCAGGTTCTGGTGTCGACAACAGTTATCGAGGTTGGTATCAATGTGCCGAATGCTACGGTGATCATGGTGGAGAATGCTGAGCGTTTTGGGCTGGCGCAGCTTCATCAGCTCCGCGGGCGCGTAGGACGTGGCAGACACCAGTCCTATTGTATTTTTATGAGTGGTTCGAAGACGAAAGAGACAAAAAAACGACTTGAGATCCTGAACAAATCCAATGATGGATTTTTTATTGCGAATGAAGATCTGAAGCTTCGGGGACCAGGAGATCTTTTTGGAATCCGGCAAAGCGGATTAATGGATTTCCGGATCGGAGATGTGTTCCAGGATTCGGAGCTTCTGAAAAAAGCAGGAGAAGCATCGGGGGAAATCCTGAGGGAAGATCCACTGTTAGAAGGCGAAAAATATAAACTGCTTGGTGAAAAGCTTGCGGCATACATTTCGGGAAACAATCTGGAAACGACGTTGTAGATAAAAAGATAGTGGGCAAATTGTTCTGCCCACTATCTTTTTATTCATAAAACCAGTAAATAATAAATTTGTTAAGGGATGCTTCTTCACTGTATGAATAAGAAACCTGCCAAAGCCCATATAGCTCACCCAGGTATCCTGCACCTTCTTCCATGAGGGTTTCGTGCATCTCATCCACGACCTCCTGATAGACTGCATCATCTGACATTTTAAATATCGTATAAGCCTCCTGGCTCTCAATCGATCTGTCGATCACTTCTCGCAACATACCAGGCTCATAGGTATCATAATACATGCCGTTCAGCTGATAATAGTTCAGATTTTCAGACTGACATGACGGATATACATAGTCCGTGCTGATCATATGTGTTTTTTCTAGCTCTTTTTCACTGCAGCAGAGATAATCGTAAGCAATCAGGTTCGGTATCTGATAGCCATTATCTTCGCCGAGAAAAATCGGATCTCCCCAGGTTGTATCTACATAATAATACTGACCATTGCACTGAACAATATTCCATGCATGGTCTGCGACGCCTCCATTTGGATCTGTAGTCTGTCCGGTTACATAGATACAGTAAATACCCAGTTGTTGCAGCAGATACTGGCAGCTTTTTGCATAGCCGGCACAAACCGATCTTTTTCCGACAAGAGCACTGTAAATATTCTGGTTATCCGGTGCATCAAGATCATAATCTACGTTATCTATGAGATAGGTGTAAATGTATTTTATCTTTTCGTATTCATCTGAAAGGTCTGAAATGCCAGAAAGACAGGAGGTTCTTGCCGATTCAATCTCCTGATTCCGTTGTTCTTTTTCTTCTCCCTCATAAAGATAATTGGGCTCTATTACTACATATCGGCTCTGCCCTTCAGACTGAGAATATTCTGTGGAAGTCGCATTTCCATCACACCAGAAAATTTCCGGTCTGTCATTTAACACATTCTGAAATACTTCATTTGCAGTATTCGCGTTGCTGCAATGCAGATAAATTTCTTTTTTATTTTCCTGGATACCCTGAAGAATTTCCCGGTAAACCGTTTGCTCTTCATCAGAAAGCTGTTCATAGTAGAATTCTCCGGTAACCTCTGCATCCGTAATTTTTTCCTGTTCATAAGGAACTTCTTCCGGCGCGGAACTCTCTGCTTTCGGAGTGGCTGACATTTGTCTGCCGATCAGGATTCCTCCGGATATAAGACAGAGACAGCCAAGTCCCAAAAGAATGAACGAAAAAAATTTCCCTGTTTGATGCATCTTTTTTCGCATAATCTATTTAATTCCTCCAAATACTCATCTGTATGTTTCATCATAACATACCCTTCATTTTTGCACAACACGGACATTTTTTACATATAATGTTTCTGACAGTATAAAAAGCCTTGAGGATATCAGATATGAGATTTTTGAAAGCCATGCAGACTTCTGATCGGGGAAATTTGCAGGTACAGATTACTTCGTCTATTGATTCTTTTCCTGTTCCAGATGCGTCAATCCGTATTTCTTATACAGGTATTCCTGAAAACACACTGGAAGAACTGACAACTGATAGCTCCGGACAAAGTGAAACCATTGAGCTTGACGCACCGCCTGTGGAGTATAGCCTGGATGCAACAAATGAAGAACAGCCATATGCGGAATATACCCTGGAAGTAAACGCTCCGGGATTCGAGCCGGTCAACATCGCAGGAACGGAAATACTGGCCGGTGTGACGGCAATTCAGAAGATTCGTCTGCGTCCACTTGTCGCGGAAGACCAGACCCCGGAAATCTTTGTGATTCCTGCACATACTCTGTACGGTGTGTATCCGCCGAAAATCCCGGAAAACGAGATCAAGCCGGTAAACGAAACCGGTGAGATTGTGCTAAGCAGAGTTGTCGTGCCGGAATACATTGTTGTTCACAATGGCTCACCACGCGATTCTACCGCACAGAACTATTATGTGAAATATAAAGATTATATCAAAAATGTTGCTTCCAGTGAAATCTATGCAACCTGGCCGGAAAATACGATCCGGGCAAATGTACTGGCAATCATGTCTTTTACGCTGAACCGGGTTTACACCGAATGGTCACTTCGTATATGGTCACTCAGGGTTGCAGAAGTATATTTCTTAATGAATTAGTCATTCAGTTGAGAGAATGTGGGACATGTTAGTTTTTCGGGGCATTCATTTTTGTTTGATAGTTGGATAAAGCATCAAAGACTTTGTGATAGATAACCTGATTTGGATAATATCTGTAGTCTGCGAAAACAGAAATTCCTGTTTTGTAGAAATATTCAAGAATGGCAGCAGCACAGCCAGAACTTCTGCTTTCCCCATATTCGCATTGACAGATAATATCCAGTCCGTCATTTTTAGCTTTGAAGATAAATTCTGCTAACTGGTCAGCTTCAGGAAAATAGGTTTCATAGCTCAAGTTGAATTTAGGCAGAACGGATAAATCTATATCATGTACGGCAACGTAAAAAATCCGCTCTGTCTTATTTTTATAATCAACAGGGGCAGAGTTTTTATTGTGATAATTATCGGGTGGGTCAAGAAAACTGATAACTGCTGAATTTTTAGGGAAATCCCCTTTGATAAGCGTTTCAATTGCCTGTCTGGAATAAATACTTACCTGCATGAAAATAACCTCTCTTTCGTGGAATTAACTAGGTGCGACACCATTTATAATGTTAATCTTGTTCTTCAATAATCTTCAAATACTTATATACCGTTGGGATTGAAAGAGAACAAAGTCGTGCTAACTCAGATTTGTTAATTTTCTTGTTCTTGTATTGAGGGTAATAATGATAAAAAATAGATGGAATATTATCAGTAGTTGTTACGGGTCTTCCGATTGCCTTTCCTTTTGCCTTTGCATTTTCCATTCCGCTTTTTACACGTTGGCTTATCATGTTACGTTCCAGTTCCGCAAATACACCCATCATTTTTAACATTCCCTCAGTCATTGGGTCAAGTTCTTTGCTACAGTCTACTTCAAAAGTTCCAAGAACCAGTTTGATATGATTCTTTTTAACAAATTCTATGATTTCGCATAACTGTAAAGTACTTCTTGTAAATCGGCTGACCTCAGTGGCAATAATTGTATCTCCTGATTGTACGATATTTAAGAGCTTATCTAATTCTGCACGATTGGTTTTCGTTCCACTTTCATACTCTTTGTAGATTGTTTCATCAGTAGCACCTTGTTGTTTTAGTTCTCTTACTTGTCGTTCAATATCCTGTAAATTCTCATTTGTAGAACATCTTGCGTATCCGTATATCATTTGCAATCACTCCTCGAAAGTTCTTTGAATATATATTTCTTCACTATTTCCAGTATCGCTCAAGTAATCGTAACATATTTTCTCTTCCAACAGGGTTCATTGTATGAATGCGAACAGGATAAAAACGACCTGTTTCAGCAAGCCAATCCAATAATTTTATTCCGTCTCCACCGTCATATGCGAAATCGCCTAAATCATGGTCACAGTCAATCAATGAAATGGGTTCGTTTGTATGTTCGATTACTCGTTTTGCATCATTAACGCTTTTACAACAGATATACCCATTAGGTGCAGGGCGTATATCATCTGACCATATTTTCATATTTCCTCCAATCAGCGGTTTTCCCTTATGTTTGTAAATCTTATACCAGCAACCTCCGAAAATGCCTGAAACCACCAATCAACAGGGTCAGCATAGGAAGATTTTGCTATAGTCTTTCGTAATGTTGTCTGATATTCTATATATTCTGGAAACTCCCATTCTTCAAAAGATAATACTTTTTCGATATTGTAGTAACCCATATGATAGCGGTTGGTTACATCTTCAAGCGGCGCACATTTCAAATGTAATACATGTTTGTAAGTGTCTCTTCCGTAAGCAGTAGCCATTTGTAATGTATATGTTTCTACTGGTACATGGAAAAATCTTCTTGCAGAATTGATATCCCAGTATCCTGTTTGGAGATGGGACTCAATTACTATCAGATGAACAAGTGTCTGATTGATTAGTCTTTGAGCAATGCCATATGACCATTTGCATATTCCATCGTACATATGAATGAGTGTATTACATAAAGCAGAATGTGTTTTATCAAAATCCTGTTGGGTTTCTGATTCAAACAAACGTGGCAGATTTTTAGAAAGAAAAAATTCTGATTTATACTTGTTTTTGGTATCCTGATTAAACACATTCTTGCCATGAAAGTGTATCTGTCGCCAAAAGTCACGATAGGAACGATTAACTGCATGGAAAATAATTTGCGAATCTGTGAAAGTTTCTTTTATTCCATAATGGTTATAAAGCAAAAATAAGTTTTCATTCATAGAAATCATCTCCTTTGTGTTTTCTCTTTCGACGTCGATTGATTATTTATATTGTAAGATGATACTATGTTACATTCAACCCCTCTGAAATCCGTTAATAATTTCGTAATAATTTGCTGTTCAACCTAAAACATAAAAGAAACGGTGGGTTAAATTTCTTTTATGATATATGCAAAAAATATCCATAATCACATTGGATTACAGATATTTTTTGAATGGAAATAACCATAAAGGAAAAGAGATGTTTTCTTTTATATGTTATTCATGGTCTTTTATAAATTGTATATTACTTTTCTCGACATCACTTAACATATCATCTGTAAAGTCTTCTGGTTCTATTGTGCCTGTGTACCATGCCTGTGAATTGAAATAGTTCTGCAAGGTTGGATTTGTAAATTTCCTACCATGCCGTGCATAAATTTCATTTCTTGCTAATTCCAGTTGGTCATGGGATAAACCTGAAATATCAGCAATGGTTAATTCTCTCGATGAACTATCTGGAAGAATATAGGAATCAGAGCTGTTATAATCATATTCCGAATCATTTGCAGAATCATTATCCGTGCTATTGTATGTATCTGCATAATCATTTGCAAGTTCCCATGAAGTTGCATGTTTTTCTTCAAATTTCATTGTTTCTATCGGCATATATAATCTTTCTGATTCAGTAATGCTGACAGAAATTGTATTATTTTCAAAAGTCAAAGTTCCTTTAAAAGTTAATCCGTCAGCATCAGACATAAAATCAGCTTTGTTTCCATCAAGTGTTGCACTAATATTGCCAACTGCATCAAGTCTATAATACCAAAGTGAAAAAGTAATTGTTTTGTCAGTTATACTTTGAATTGTTAATTCACGGTCTTGGTTTCCCTTTATGTTCCAATATCCTTGATAAACAGATGCATCTATAACATTATCAGGTTCTTCCGTCTTTGTGATATTTGAATCCGTATCTTTTGGAGAGTCATTTTTATCAATATCTACCGTTTTTTCTATACTCTTTGCCTTAGGTTCATTTTCTTTAATTGCAAACAGTTTATCTCTAAAAGCAAATAATATAATTATGACTGTCAAAAAACAACTTATGCCAATTATAATACATATCAGTCTTTTTCTATTATTAGAAGATGAGTTCTTTTTTAACGGCTCTTTAGCCAATACAGGTTCAGTTTGATTGTTTTTAATGGTAGATGGTTCGATTTCCATACCGCAAACAGGACACACTGTATCTTCTTTGTCAAGTATAGTTCCGCAAACAGGACACACTTTTTCGTCATTTATATCTGAAAAATCGTTATGTTCATATTCATCATCTAACTGATAACCACAAACAGGACATTCTTGTGCATCGTTTTCTAATTCTGCACCGCAATTTGGACAATACATATATTCTTCCCCTTACTAATTACAAAATAAATGTTCTCTCTTTTTGAAATAAGTGTAATTTAAGTATATTAGTATAATTACTACAATCTGAGAAAGTAGCCAAGGAATAAAAGGACCTCTTGCAACTCTTAACGTAGTGTTATTAGCTATCGCCATTACAGCAACACATACACTAAAATAAATTGTCAAAACTTTATTTGTATCTTTTTGGAAATTAAGCAAACGTTTTCTTATCTTTAATGCAACAATTGCTGATGCGACATAGCAAAATGCATAAATAAGATAATCTGTTCCAAATCCAACCATTGACATGATAATGATACAAGAAACTACTCCTATACAACGTGAAATCATATCAAAAATCATTCCATATTTTGAAAGGAAATCATACCATTTCATAGATAGTTCTTGATTATTTGTTCCTGCTGAACTTGTGTTAGTAGCAGAATCAGTAGTATTATTGATTTTCTCTTTTAATGAGCTTACTGTTTTTTGAGCAATATCTGTAAAATTATCCATATTGATTTTTTCTGTATTTATATTCCCTATATTCGGTAACGGTTTTGATTTTTGATGGACTTTAAAGGCTTTATAAAATATGGATACTGTTTCAGGGCAAGCGTCAATTAAATAAGACATTAGTTTTTGATCTCCCATAAAATACACTGTATATTTATCCGTACCGATATAGTCTTCCAGCTCTTTGAAAATTCCATTCCAATGTACTTCCCGTACTTGAAATGGTTGTATCCATTCATCAATACAGCGATTTTGCAACAATGTTGTATCAAAAACTTTCCCATTTATTGTAATTCTAGTAGAAAATGGATTTTCCGAATAAACAATAGTAACTGTATTATTTGTTCCGACTAATTTTACAGGCTGTGATGCTAAGGCGTTTTTTATAGTTGCAAAAGACTCTTCATCACTGTCAAATTGTAAAATAAATTCGGTACAACCAGTAAAATCTTTTAATTCCTCATATAACCCGTTCCATTTGATTCCCTTGTTTAAAAATGGATACGCCCATTGTTCAATAGAGATATTTTTTATCCGTGAAGTATCAAACTTCTTTTCATTATATGTAATTTTCAGCTCTCCGTTGTCCTTTATATATGTGGCTTTAACTCTTTTTAGATTTTTGGTTGTAATATTTTCTTCTGTCTCTTGAACTCTTGCACCGCAATTTCGACAGAACTTTGCATTTTCCCCAAGCTTATATCCGCAGTTTTTACAATACATACTTATCCTTCTTTCTTTTGAATACAAAATTCTCTGATTACGCATATATCACATTTAGGATTTCTTATAGTACAAATTTCTCCATACCCGTTTGCACAATACATCCATAGGAGATAGTCAATCTCTGCACAATGTTTTCCCATTGATTCAGCTATTGATTGAACAATATCCATTGCATCATAAATAGGAACAGTTTCCCATACTGAACAGCCTAAGATGTTACTTCCAAGAATCCGTCTAATATGT
>SKED01001468.1_pt1 | contig 20250 bp, 16 predicted proteins | sample 4826651 | NCBI WGS metagenome assembly SKED01 (sample SAMN11008818, study PRJNA524170) | human gut metagenome | biome: Human fecal sample; material: Feces; isolation source: fecal sample from pouch patient p19 | host: Homo sapiens | place: Israel: Tel-Aviv | collected 2016-06-28 | reverse complement strand
AATATATATGGGGCGATGCCCGAAGGTTTGCGGGTGGCAGGTTTCCCTCGTATCGCCAGCCTTCCCCGCGTGGGGAAGGTGGCGAGCGTAGCGAGCCGGATAGGGTTCCAGCGGTATGAAAGACTGATGAGGAAAACGGAGAAGTGCACGGCACATATGGGGAAAGCATGAGCCCCTGACCCCGAATGACAAAGATTTCTCGCTTCGCTCGAAATGACGATACAAGGATGAGGATCATTCAACATCATTTTTTACCGCTATGGGGATCCATCCTCCGCCTTCGGCGCGCCCCTTCTTCAAGAGGCTGCTCAGCTGTCATGCAAAAGCACTGCCCCGAGCGCCACCGATAAAGACTACCAAATGAGAATACCGCTTCCCCCATAACGTCAGAGCGAATACACGCATATGTGGAAAAAGAATAACGACGAACAAAGCCTTCCCCGCGTGGGGAAGGTGGCGAGCGTAGCGAGCCGGATAAGGTTCTAGCGGTATGAAAGGCTGATGAGAAAAACGGAGAGGTGCGTGGCACATGTGGGGAAAGTGTGAGTCCCTGAGCCTCGAATGACAAAGATTTCTCGCAGTCGCTCGAAATGACGACACGAGAATGAGGATCATTCAATATCATTTTTTACCGCTATGGGGATCCATCCTCCGCCTTCGGCACGCCCCTTCTTCAAGGGGGCTGCTCAGCTGTCATGCAAAAGCACTGCCCCGAGCGCCACCGATTAAGACTACAAAATGAGAATACCGCTTCCACCGCATCAAAACCTTCCCCAATGGGGAAGGTGTCCCGAAGGAGCGGATAGGATACTGGTGTTATAAAAGAAAATGAGGATGGCTGCGCACTAAGGAAAAGCTGATTACCCCCCTTGCTTTTATGCCTATCTTTGCTATAATAATACTGACAGAGCCCACCACGCATAAGGCGGAAACGTACTGCGGACCATGGTGGGACTTTTTTTATGGAGGTTTTGATGAAACTCAAGCCCGCTCTCACTTATAATCAGCAAATTGATCGCCTGGTTCATATCCACAATCTGACCATTACTCAAAGAGAGACTGCTATTTCCATTTTGAAGCGAGTGAACTATTATCGCTTAAGCGGCTATGGTATCGGCCTGAAAAAGCCAGATCATCCAGAAGAATATCTGGATGGCATCTCCTTAGAGCACATCTATCGTCTTTACCAGTTTGACAGCGCCCTCCGAAACCTATTACTCCATGTAATTGAGCAGCTGGAAATCCAATTACGTACCCAGCTTGCTTATCACCTCGCTTTGAAATACGGTCCGGAGGGATATATGGATCCCTCAAATTTTCTGGCCAAGAAGAACCGGCATGAGCAATCCATCCACGAAATCATTATAAGCAATTTTGAAAAAGAACGTGCCCGGCAAAAGAATGTACCTTTCGTCAAGCACCATGATTTACGATATCAGGGACACTTCCCCATCTGGGTCGCCATAGAGTTGTTTACGTTCGGCAGCTTGTCTTCCTTATACAGTATTTTAAACTGGGACGATAAACGACAAATCGCCTCTCTCTATAACGCAAAGCCACAATACCTAAGCAGCTGGATACTATCACTGGTTGAGATACGCAATATCTGTGCACATTACAGCCGTCTCTACAACATGCCCCTGAAACAAATGCCTCGGCTATACTCAGATCTATCTCAGTATGTACCGCAAAGATCAAACAAATTATTTCCTGTCCTTCTTGCCATCAAGCGAATGCTCCATGCTGATGAGAAATGGAAAAAGTTTGCACATGAACTTGAAGACCTTATAGCCGATTATACCGATGTCATCCGTCTTTCATTTATGGGTTTTCCAAAAAACTGGAAATCTGCTTTAGAATAATTCTCCCCACACACAAAAAGCCTCTATATCTCAACGAACGAGATATAGAGGCTTTTTTCATTCAATAAATCACCACATCGTCCTGCTTGACTTCTCCCCGTCCCCAGGAATGGACGAAAGCATGGTCACGCAGGCGATAGACGCGGAGAGAGTCACACGAGACGTCGATCAGGACGGAGGCGAGGCGTTCCATTTCCTCGCACTGCTTCCTCGTGAGATATCCCTCGAAGCACGACTTCTGCACGCGGATGGCATAGCGCGAGAGGCACTTCACCATCGACGTGCGCCGCTTATTATCCACGATGTCATAAATGATGAGGACGATGAAACGGCTGTCATCATCAGGCTTGAGCTCGATCTCTTCCATCCCATCGATGTCATCTATCCCATCGATATCTTCCATCTTCTCCATCATCGGATCACCAGCGCTTTCAAGAGTTCCGCCTTCCCCTCATGCACGGCCTGACGGTAGGAGTCGCACTCCATCTGCACCGTATGACGCCAGGAGTACTTGCCATTGAAATACGAATTCACGCTGCGCATCTTCCGCTCATACGCCTGAATGAAAATACGCCGGCCCACGCGCGTGAGGTACGTCCCACCATTCGCCTCGCTTCTCGCAAAGCACGAGGCATCGATCTCGTGGTGCGTCACCAGTGCGAGGCAGAAAGCATCCACGATCGCCGCGCGCCATGGCTCCATCAGATCGGATGCCAGTGCAGGATGCCCATCCTTTAAGGCATGCAGGTAGCCGATATACGGCGAGAGACGCGTCCGCTCGATGGCGCTGTAGAAATCATACATAAGCAGCGTATACCCGAAGCTCAGCATCGAATTGAAAGGATCCGTCGGCGGCTGGCGCGTCCGTTTCTCAAAACGAAACTCCTCCGGCAGAAATTCGGAAAGCGCACGGAAATAGAGGCGCGCCACCGCCCCCTCATACCCCATGACCTCATCCACCGTCTTTGCCGTATGGAGCTTATCCGCCAGGATGCGGATCTGGTCATACGTCTGCTGCACCAAGCGGCTCTCTGCCCGCCGATTGTAGCTCCGAAGGATCGCCCGCTGATTGTAAATCTTCCGGAAGACCGTCAGCCGCGCAAGATCCAGACAGAAAGCCGCATCTTCCGCGCGAGCAAACTGTTCCTTCACCCGTGACATATCCTGCGCCGACGTCGACTGTAGCCTTCCGAAGAACTTCCCCGTCGTAGAAAGCCACGTCACAGGGATATCACGCGCTAAGAAATCCACGATCGCCCGCGAACTCACCTGCACGGCATCGATCACCGTGACCCCTTCCACGATCTCACTCGGCACCTCTGCCAGCACTTCATGCTCCCGACTGATCACATAACGCCCTTCCCGAAGACCCAGCCGCGCCCCTGCTTCTGTCACATAGATCCAGCTCATAGCGATACCTCCTCATCCAATAGATCCAATACTCGTCCCCTTCCTCGGGGATCTTTTCTACTTACATAGGGGCTCATCTGAGCAAAAAACAATTCTGTCTTCGTCCCCTTTTTGGGGGACTTTTTTCAATGGCTGAAAACAGAATAGCGACTAGTAAAGCACCGCACGGAATCGTCTTCGTCCCCTTTCTTGGGGACTTTCTTTCAATCACCTTGTATCATCCCTTGAAGCAGATGCAAGACTCAGGTTTTCGTCCCCTTTCTTGGGGACTTTCTTTCAATAGCTTTGCACGACGAACGATGCCGCGGCGTCTTACTGTTTTCGTCCCCTTTCTTGGGGACTTTCTTTCAATAGCGTGCCTGCGAAGCCCCAGCCCGTCTGCTCTCGCAAGCGCATTCGCGGCGGGGATGAGGGGATCGCTTCATCAGGCACTCTCCATCGGAGATGAAATGCCGATTTTCCCAGTCAGGGCGGGCATCGGCGGGGATTTGTAATGAGAAAATAGAAATGAGAAATGGTGGCGCATAAAAATATGGAGCCGCCGCGGAGGTTTGAAACTAGCGGTTTTCTCGTATCGCAAACCTAATCCCTAGCTACTCATCCTCACAAGCTCTTTATTATCTTATCATTGAGCTCATCATATGTCCATCGGATATCGCTGCCGCGGATGAAGCGGGCGAGCTCGTGGAGGCGCTGGAGGATTTCCTTCGAAGAGAGTCCTTTCCCTACCGCATTCTTAGTGAGGCTCTGGATCCGTTCATCGCTCATATTCGTGATCTCATGGGCGATGGGATTTCTGACGCTTTCTTCGACGGAGCGCAGCTCTTTGAAAAGGCGGGTGATCCGGCTGTGCTTTTCATTGCCGTGAAGTTTTCCCTCTTCGAGATACTCTGAGATGAGGACGATGAGGCTGAAGTAGATCGGCCCCGGGCGCAGCATACCACCGAAGGCATTCTCCAGATAGCTGACGAGGCCCCGCCAATTCTGGTCCATGCGTTCACGGTCAATATAGAAGATCTGATTTCCTGTGCGGTCTTTCTTCCAGTATCCGATCTCGGACAGGGTGAAGCCGGGGATCTTCTGGATGTACTGCATGCCAAGTGAAGCAAGGATAGGCGAGAGCTTGACGATGAATTCCGGGTACTGCTTCTTTCTCTGTCTCATTTCCATGACCTGGAAATACTCGGAGAAGTCTCCCGCCCCTTCGATGAGTGGTTTCCCCTCATACTGGGCGATGACTTTATTCGCTTCCTTCCACATGAGGTCGCGCCGCAAGGCGGCGTGCTGAAGGAGTTTTTCGGAAATGGGCGAGAAGCATTTCTTATTCTGCCTGACGATCTGAAGCGCACCGGCGTACTCGTAGTTCCTGACAAGCGACGTCACCTGACGAAGAAGGCCGTGGCGCTTCAGGAGAAGGAGCGGCGGCTCTTCGCAGCGGTTGACCGCACCGGGCTCGGCGTCTTCATTGCAGTCGAGCATTTCGACGAGCTCATCAGCCGTCCGGCAGGGATGATTGCCGCGGTTCGATTTCCCTTCCGGGCTTGGCACCTGAATGGCTTTCGTCCGCGGGTAGTCGAGCGCGAGGAGTGCCATGACGGTCTTGATCTGCGGCGTGCCGGAGCTGACATTCAGAAGCCACTCTGCTTTCGGATGGGCATCATACGCGCTGGCAAAGGCGTCCTGTATGGCGGTCAGCTTCTCATACTTCTGCGGTTCGGTGATGCCGCTTCGGAGGATCTCGACCGTGACATCGGGCGCGACGCTCGCGATACCTCTCGTGTAGCAGTGCATCTCGTCTTCCTTCTCTTCCATGTCTTTCGTGAGGAAGAGGATGACTTTGTCTGCCGGATAGTGACGAAGGATGTGCAGGATCGCACCGTCATGGAAACCACGGACGGGATCTGTATCGCCAGCGGGTGTGAATAAAATACGCATATGCAGCTCCTTTCATTGAGTGACTAGGGACTGGAGACTAGGGACTAAAATAGCGTCTTCGGGCATTGCGCTTTTGCATGACCGTTGAGTAGCCCTTGAGGAAGAGGCGCGCCGAAGACGCAGGATAGACTGCCCCGCAGGGGTAGCCTTCTACGTGCTCAGTTGAAAACGAATGTGAGATAGCCCGTCCTCTCGTTTCGTCATCCCGAGCGCAGCCGAGGGATCTTTCTTGCAGGCTGGAAAACGGTACATATGAGGAAGTCCGTCATTCCAAGTCGTATGAAGTACGGTGTTTACCGCTCCCCCACATCTTTTGTCTGACCAGTGTGCAAGGGAAGATTTCTCGCTTTGCTCGAAATGACGATGCGGGGAAGGCGATACTCTTATTTTCCGCCTGCTTGAGACGTATTTCCCCACTCTCTTTCATACCGCCAGTGCCCTATCCGCCCCTTCGGGGCACCTTCCCCTCGAGGGGAAGGCTTTGGGTGTGGGGCAGCGGTATTCTCGTTTCGCCGCCTTCTCCATGGCGGGAAGGATCTTGGACTTCTCCCTCCCTCCTCTGGAAGGAGGTGCCCCGAAGGGGCGGAGGTTGGCTCCCACAGCGGGATGAGACGAAAAGTGAGACAGCCCATCCTCCCGTTTCGTCATCCCGAGCGCAGCCGAGGGATCTTTCTTGCAGGCGGGAAAACAGTACCTATGAGGAAGTCCGTCATTCCAAGTCGTATGAAGTACGGTGTTTACCGCTCTCCCACATCTTTTGTCTGACCAGTGTGCAAGGAAGATTTCTCGACTTCGCTCGAAATGACGATACGGGGAAAGCGGTACTCTCATTTTCCACCTGTTTGAGACGCTTTTCCCTCTCGCTTTCCTGCCGCCAGTGCCCTATCCGCCCCTTCGGGGCACCTTTCCCTCGAGGGGAAGGCTTTGGGTGTGGGGCAGCGGTATTCTCGTTTCGCCGCCTTCTCCATGGCGAGAAGGATCTTGGACTTCTCCCTCCTTCCTCTGGAAGGAGGTGTCCCGAAGGGGCGGAGGTTGGCTCCCGCAGCGGGATGAGATGTAATGTGAGACAGCCCGTCCTGCGGTGTACAACATGCATGCGGCTGCTCAGAAAATCGCTCGGACGCTCATCTCACACTCTCCGTTTCACCGGTGTGCAAGGAAGATTTCTCGACTTCGCTCGAAATGACGATACGGGGAAGGCGCTGCTCTCATTTTTCGCCTGCTTGAGACGTATTTCTCCTCTCGTTTTCATATCGCGAGTGCCCTATCCGCCCCTTCTGGGCACCTTCCCCTCAAGGGGAAGGCTTTTCATGACAAGCGGCGAAGCGCCACCTTTATTTCTCATTCGAGAGAGTTTCCACCGGAAACCATGGACTACGACGCCCATGGTTTCCTACTGTTTCTTCTCCCAATACGCGACCTCTGTCTCCGCCGCGCCCATCCCGAGGGCGGTCTTGATGCCGATGCCTGTATACATGGCAAAAGAGGCGAGAGTGGCAGCGAGGCTGGCGGCCATGTCATTTTTGAAGAAGCCGTAGGTCACATTCCCGCGGAAGGCGCGGATGCGGCGGCCTTCTACGGAGAAGGGATGCATGTGAAGGTGGTAGTCGGAGATGTCCAGCTGGCTCGCAAGGTGATCTATGAGGTCCGGCTCATCGATGATGGAAGCATCGCTGAAGGCATTCCATTTCCGGACGAGGCTCACGAAGAGGAGGCGGGGATCGGGGAAGATGGCATAGGTACCATTCGTCTTGAAAGAGGTCGATGTCAGGAAATCCATATCGATATGGTGGATGCGCCGCCCGCTCCAGCAGCGCTCTTCGATGTCTGCGAAGGTTTCCTGTCTCGCGATACGGAAGTGAGAGAGCCCCACCGGATAGCCGCGCTGCTTCAGGGTGAGCTGGCTCTGCTTCATGAGCGGCACGAGGATCTCGTCGAAGGCTTCTTCGGTGAGGGTCTGAATGCGCCAGCAGAGCTTTCCTTCCTTCAAAGTGACGTACTGGCTGTAGGGGCGCACCTTCTCTTCGTGCATGGCCGCCGCCCACTCGGGGGAGATGATACCCATGAGCGCACCGTGGAGGACGGATCCCATAGACTGGTTCAGCTTTTCCCCTTCGGGGAGAGTGAGTTCGATTTCTGCCTGTCTCAGCATCGGATTTCCTCTCCTTCCAGATAGCAAAGCCCCATGAGGTAGCAGGCATTCCCCACGCGCACGAGCTTCAGCGTGTGCGGTGAGATGACCTTATCCCGGAAGTGTTTTCCCTTCCGGAAAGAGGCTTCCATTAGTTTCCGCGTCACATAGACGGCATCTTCCCGGCGAGGTGCCAGTGCATAGACGAGCGTCTTGGAAAGAAAGCCCGTCCCGCCGCCTAAGAGCAGGTCGGCATTCTGGTGCTTCTTGATATCACGGAGTTCGACTTCTGCATTCTGCGAAAAGGCATCGGCGAGGATCTCATACTGGAAATCAACAAAGTCCCTGAGCACACAAAGCAGGCTCTGGAAGTCCCGTATTCCGAAATGGCCCATCGCACGCGGGTCGTCATCGATCCCCAGCGTGAAGGTGAGCTTCGTATCGTAGTCGAGGCATTCGCGGAAGAGCGCCACTTGATGCGTATCATCGGCATCGACGCTGAGATCACACTTGGCAGCAACGCAGAGATTTCCTTCTTCCCATATCGCATCACTGACGGTCAGCCCACGGAAATAGCTGTCCACCATCTCCCGCTTTCCTTCCTGATTCAGGGGGATGGTGAGCTTTTTCTCAAGAGCGTCCATGGCACGTCCCATCTCACCCTTTTTCCCCGCCGCCTGTTTGAGGTTCATCCAGTCACTCTGATACAGACGCTGGTTCTTACGGATCTCGCTCGTCAGGATCGCCGTGCGAAAAGCGCCTTTCAGCGAAGAGCCCGGGACGTAGGGATTTCCTTCTGCATCACGGATGAATCCGGCGACGTCATTCAGCCTGCCATTCCGATCGGCGGCGTAGTACTCCTCTTCCGCGCGGATGACGCCGTCATCCTGCATGGCATGGATCACATTCCAGACGCTGCCATATGTCCGCCGCAGCTGGGGCTGATTTCTCAGATAGAAGAACAGGTCGAAGCGCGCAAGCTCACGGGTGAGCGCCTGTGCGAAGTCATCGATGAGGCCATGCTGCCCAAGAAATACAGCCCACTTTCCTTCATCCAGAAAGTACACTTGATTATGCTCCCGGTCATAGATATAGCTGTCCTTCTTGTATGTCGTCCCGCTGCCGATGAAGGTGGGCGAGTAAACGCCCAGCGTGACTTTCCAATAACGCATACTCATGTCGGCACCCCCAGAAAGAATCCTTTCCCATAGCGGTAGACCGGATGTCCCACGGCTGGCGTCGCCACATCCGCGATGCGGCCGGCAAGACGGCAAGAGAGCGTACTCCCCGCCGGAAGCATGTAGATGCTCTTCTCTTTCACTGCACTCTCCATCCCGGGTGTCCAGGTGAGCCCGCTCCGCTTCATCCAGAGCCCCTTTACCTCAATGCCTGCTTCGATCTCCTCTTTCTTCGGCAAGAGACAGGAAATCGTCATCTGCGTGGCCGCCTGCGTATCCATCAAAAGCTCATAGAGGGCGCCGGTATCCTCTTCCTCGGCGCTCTTGGAGACGAGGATGGGATCTGCGCCGAGTTCAAATTTTCCCATCCCGCTCGAGCGGCGTCCACCGATGCCGGAAAGACCGAGCAGGTGGAAAAGGGCAAGCACTGATGGAAGGTCTTTCTCATCCGCAAGCCGCAGCAGGACGTAAAGCCCTGCATTCTCAGCAAAGGAGAAGCTGCCTGCCGCATAGGGACGAGCGAGCCTTCCATTGTAATGGGTATCCACAGAAAGCGAAGCAAAGGTCGGCTCCTCTTCCAGCGAATTTTCACCAAAGCGCAGATCATCGATATAAAGGGAAAGCTCTGATGCACGCAGAAAAGCGCGTTTCTTGCTTTTCTTGCGGAAAGAGGAAGCCTCCCTCGCCTCTCCGAGTGTCTGCCTTGCTTCTGCTTTCACTGGCATGGAAAGTACGGGCTTTGGCAAGTACCACTGCCACTCTCCCGCTTCCCACCAGCAGGGAAGGAGATCGGAGAATGCGATGTCTCCTCGCTCTGCTTTGGCTGTGAGCGCAGCCAGCGCATCCCCGCCGATCCGGACTGCCTCGACGCAAAGCGCACTGAAAAGCGTGTCCGCCGGGCAGGTCATGCCTGCCATTTCAAGGCCGCCCCCATATCCCGCACTGCCGAAGTGAACCGGCGTCGTGAAATGGAGCGGCAAGATGTAGAAGCTCCTCATAGCTTTGTCTCCTCGAATATACGGGTAAGTTCGCGGCAATCTGTCTTCTCTCCTGTCCTCGCATCGATCTTCAAGGTGGTGAATCCAGAGAAAGACACACGGCCATAGCCGCGGGAACCATGCCCGCCCAGATAGTCGAGCTGCAGCAGGCGGAAACCGTCAGCAAGGACGGTGAGATCTTCTTTCATTTCCGCCTCATCTTCGATGTTGTACACCAGCTGGAAATCGAAGCTCATCCCCCGCGGCACGCGCTCGATCTGGCGAGGATTCGCCACACCTGTCCCACGGTTGATGGTATTTTCAAATTTCACTTCGCCCAGATAGGTGTCCGTATCCAGCGCGGAAAAGCGCGAGAGTGCTTTCTGGCTGACGAAGGAGTCCGCGAACTGCAGGCGGGAGAGAAGGATGTGGCCCTTCTCTGCCGAGCCGAAAAGACGCAGCACGACTTCTTCATCTTTATCCGGTGCTTCCAGCATCCGCTGTCCATTCCTTGCTTTCGCGAGCAGGGTACGCATCTTTCCCTTCACCGAGCTTCCGGGAATGATGGGCTGGTGCGTCATCGTATCTCTCACGAAGACACTATCCACCGCACCGATGGGGGCGTAGTCATTCGACCCGCCGATGTGAAGCCCCGTCTCGACCGTGAGCGTGGCTTTGATAATGAGTTTCCCTAAGAGTTGTACCTGTCCCATACTAGTCCTTGCCTCCATAGAATTTGTGGAATGCCACGAGTGCTTCCATGTACGATGCGAAATCTTCATACTTCCGGATGTCATCCCCGATGGCATCGATGCGTCTCATCAGCTGCGTTTCCCGCTCAAAGTCTTTGATCGGATTTCCTCTCTTGCTTTCAGCGCGTCCTATCTGGTAGGCCAGCTTCACTTTCAGGAACTTCACCTGCATGGCAAGCTCTGGGGAAAGCTTCGTCGGAGCAGCCCCCTCCGTGCGGTTCTTATACTGCTCTACTTTTCCGTTGACGGCATTCACTGCCGATAGAAATAAACGGAGCTGCGAGGTGGTGAGGCCATCCTTCGCGATCCGGCTCATCACCTACTGCGCTTGATTCACATAGTCTTCCATAGCTGCCTCCTTATTTTTCTTTCTCTCTCATGCGATAAATGACCAGCCGAAGAGCCGTTTCCACTTCGAGTCTTTCTTTGCCCGAGGAGCGCCCCCACTGGAACAGATTCTTCCGTATGTCTTCGTAATTGGCTTTTTCTTCTGCCGTGATGGTCTTTCCCGTCGGCTCCAGCCGAGCGAGGGTATAGGCAAATCGCGCCAGATTGAAGGGCCGCTTCACCAGCAGCTCCAGAAGCCGGTAAAGGAGAGATTTCCCTGCCGGGCATCGTCCTTGCGGCGCTTCGTTGTCATTGATCCCGGTGAGAATCATATGCTGCAGGAGGAAATTCAATTTTTCTCCTGCCACTTCCTTTTCTAATTCTTCCCATGAAAAGACCGGTGCAGCGGCCTCGCTCTCTCCAAAGAGAGCCACGCTGTCTTTCCCCGGCTCTTTCTTCGCCATATCCTCCAGCGCCCCGCTGTCCTCCGCCATCCGGATCACGGGATAGGTGGGAGAAAAGAGGCCAAGACCGGCGGAGAAGGAGAGCATGCCATTCGTATAGGCAGCAAAGGCTTTCCGAAGATCGATGGAAAGCTCTAAGAGGTCATCCCACGCACCGACGAGGAAAAGATCGTCGCCGCCGGAGTAGACGATGTGGACCAGTCGATTTCCTTCTTTCTCGCCGAAGAGGTAGAAGGGTTTCTCGCCCGCGGGGAGTTTCTTCTCGCAAATATCTACGATCCCCTTTGTGAAGAACATGGAGAGGCTTCTTGACAGCGCGGCGTAGCGGGAGAATGTCGCATACTGCGCGGGAAGGCCTGCCGCAAAGACGGCGCCCAGCCAGTCCACGTCCGCGCGGAGCACGCCGAGGCGATCGATCCCGGTATCTTCCTCTTTCCCGCCAGACCGCTTGGCGAGGTCGCCAAAGTCCTGTGTGCTGCCGCCTTCTTTTGCCGCATAGTCCCCCACCCACAGGCGCGTCCCGATCAGAGACGACGTGGCCGATGCATTGCGGGCATACACGCGGTAGAGCAGCCCCTTCTTCTCGAGCTTCCGCTCCTCTTCCGGCGTGACTGCTTTCAGGTACTTCTCGCCAAAGGGAGATGGCAGGGGCAGCGCCCCTGCGATGGGTGCATGCAAGATCGCAAAGACAGGCTTTGCATCGATGATGTCCTTCCCGAGAAGGTACATGCCATTGCACGCCGGGCAGACCTGTATTTTTTCATCCTCTTTCCCCGGGACAGCGTAGTCCTCAAGCTTCGAAGCATCCAGCGATCGGTGGCAGAGCGCGCACTCTCGCATGCCGGGCTCGATCGCATTCAGCGCGCTGTCTTCGTCGATCATGTCCGCGATCGCACTGGCGCTGTAGCGGCTCTGCTTCTTCTCCGCAATGACGCGGTTCACACGGCGGAAAATATTGTCCTTCCTCTCCTTCCCTGGGAGCAGCTCTTCTGCCGAGAAAGGCACCCAGCCCGCCGCCACATAGAGCGACGTGCCGTAGTCATGAAGCAGCCGGTCATTCACAGAGCGGAAGGCATCTTCCAGTACCGCTTTCGTCTCCTCCGAGTTGTCCGCCATCATGTAGAAATGCCCGCCGCCGGAGTAAATGAGATTCGACCGGGACAGCGAGAGCTTTTCAAGGATCTCATCGATGATGTGCTCCATCACCATCGTCAGATAGAAGGAGCGCCCGCGCAGCATGCGCATCGCGCCCTTCGTCTGCACGCGGTAGATGAATTTCTGGATGCCGGAGAAGTCAGCAGAAATAAAGAGCAGCGTATCCTTCTTGCGGTTTTCCAGACCGCGCGTGTAGCAGAAATTTTTATAATCTGCGATCCCGTGCTGCTGCATATATCGAAGAAGCGAGGACGCCACCGCGGCGGTGATCTTCACATGGTCGAAAAGGGAAATATCACAGACTTCCCCTTTCGCCGTACTTGAAGGCGCATAGGAGAGCGTATCCTCCAGAATGCGGAGCAGCTCATTTCCCTTCATCTCCTGCGGCGGCATCTCTTTGAAATTCGCCGAGAGCGTCTCCACGATCCCTGCATATTTCCCGCGACTCGCCAAGGGCCTGTCAGCGACCGGCATATTCATCGGCAGCGCTGCATTCAGAGACTGCAAAGGAAAATAGGACTTTCTCTTCACCCCGTCGAAGACATTGAATACATTCTCCAGTGTCAGCTCAGGGTCGAATCCGAAAGCCGCCGTCCCGTCATCCCTATCCCGCCGGTCGATGCCTGCGGCGAGATTATCCGCTTCGTAGACGATATAGGCAAGATCATCCGGAGTAAGATGCGCCCCGCTAAGATCTCTCCCATGGTGATAGCGCACGCAGCGCACCACCGCTTCTCCTGCCTCCGATATGTCGCAAAAAGGGCGCAAAAAATCAGCGCCAAGCTGAGAGTGGGTCTTCCTCTCTCCGCTGGCCCTGATGATGGCCTTGCCTATATCGTGCAGGAGCGCGCCGATCGTCACGATTCTCATCATGTCTGTCATTCCCATCGCTCCCTTCTCTATAGAAGACTGCTTTGAAATTATTTATATATTTATTATGGCACAGCTCGTTTTAGCACGCAAGCATTTTTGATTGACAAAATAAAACGCGCCTCGACTCATGAGGCGAGGAATAAGCCGCCTTACATAGCGGGCTATTTAAGGCGGCTTATTCCGAAGCGTTGTATGAAAATACATGTGAAATCGAATTCTGCGATTGAATCAGCGTTTCTTTTACATATCGTTCTGGATGACTCTATATCGCCTCTAAAAAAATAACACAAGAGTAAAATGGCATGATGGCCATACATTTTTGCATTGTCTTCTTATGTCACCTATGCTAAAAGATCAGGTAGAGAATGAATCCTACAATTCCTGCCAGGCCGACCCAAAACCAGCATCCTTCTTTGCGAAATACAGGAAGCGCATTGAGCATTTCAAACTCCCCCTGTAAACGAGAAATGAAGAAATTACGCAGTTCTGGCAAAGGATGATATTCTGAAAGCGCCTCCAAATCAGCATCGCATCGATTCATAATTTCCCTCGCTGAATTATCTGCCACAAAAAGAGCCTCAAACTTCTCCGAAGGAAAGGCTTCTATCATGGCAGAGAATATATGAGAAGTTCCTTCAGGAATGAATCCAGTCCCCTCTATCAAAGACCGTATAGCAACATCCATGTAATCGGCATCCTCTTTTTTGTAGGCACGATGCAGCCAAAGAGACGCACATCGATACCGGATGCCTAATATCCCACTAAAATATGCCAGGAACGAATCACCGAAATACTGCGGAATCTGTTCGGCTGACCACCCTTGCTTTCCACCCCAATCAAACGTTGCCTTGATCAAAGGATTCATCTCTTCTACAGGACGTCCCACATAATAGGAACGGCTATCTCCACAAACAATCCGCATGACCGCGTTCGCTATGGCGACTTGCTGATTTAAATCCATATATTCTCCCCCATTTCCAATTACCGCTGCATCGACATGGCTTTCATCATCGCGATCTGCTCTTCCGGCGTCATCTCCACCTCATAGAGGACTCCATTGGCAGAAAGTGCCTGATCCCCCATAAACTCCACGATGGGAATATTCACATACTGTCCTCTCATTTCATCAAAAAACATGCCACCCCCTGCATATTGATACCGTTCTCCCGTCTGATAAGATACGAGCCAAAAGGCATCCACACTTTGAAACAAGGGACATAGCAAAAGCAATACCAGTAATAACCATTTTCTCATCATATCTCACCGTCACTTTTCTCTCGTATCGTCATTTCGAGCGAAGCGAGAAATCTTTTTCATTCGCGGTCAAGCGGACGATGTCAGGAAACAAAAACGGGAAACCTGTTATCCCGCCTCCTTCGGGCATCGCCATCTATACTCTGCGGCGCTTCTAATTTTATGCGCCGCACCACCATTTCTCATTTCTCATCCAAAAAAGCGGCGCGCCTCACGGGGCTAACCCTAATCCCTAGTCACCAGTTACTAGTATTGCGTTTTGTCAACTTTTGGACTTAGTTATAAGAGAGAAGTGTGAAGTGAGAAGTAGTGGAAGAGGTGCACAATTCATATAGCGCCCCAATACCCCTCATTATCTAAAACAACTTGTTTGTTATTTACATAAAACTCCACGGCGCTTCCTGATTTTGTGCGCCGTACCTTCACTCCTAACTCCTAACTCCTAACTTAATTCGGAAGTTGACTTAAATACCAGTTATTTAGAAAACGCTATACTAGTCATCAGTCGCCCCCATTATTTTCTTCCCCGTCTCTTGAAGTCCTCCTCTATTCCTTTCTTCCAGTCTACCGAGATCGATTCTACGAAATGGTCACAGAAGTCATCCACTGCCTCAAAATTTTTCTGAATCCCTTCCTCATCACATAAAAATTGCGCCGCACGATCTTCCTGGATGCCAAGATGACCTGCCGCTTCAATGGCATTCATATTGGCTCCCAAGAAAATAAACTCCCAGCCATATTTCGATTTTTCTCTTTCGACCATATGTCTCACATCTTCGTAGTCATAGAAGCGGCTTGAATTTTCCTCTCCATCAGTAATGATGACCACGAGGGTATGAGCCGGCACGTCCTCTGGGCGGGCATATTTATGGACAGTGCCAATGCGATGAATGGTACTTCCTACTGCATCCAGAAGGGCGGTGCAGCCACCGGCCACGTAGTCTTCCTCGGTCATGGGACGCACGCTTTTCAGAGGCAGCCGGTCATGAATGACGTCGATTTCTGTATCAAAGAGGACGGTGGTGACCAATGCATTTCCTTCTCCCTTTTTCTGCTTTTCCATCATAGAATTGAACCCGCCCAGGGTGTCTTTCTCCAGCCCGTGCATAGAACCACTGCGATCCAGGATGAAAACAAGTTCGGTCAGTTGGGTATTCATAGTTGTCCTCCTTGGGAATAAGCGGTGACTAGTCACTGATGCAAAAAAAGACTGCCAGATATCACTTCGTCAGTGACTCTTTTGCAGTCTTAGTATATCCCTTTATTCTTTTGAAATGGTCGCTTGGAAAGCGACAAATGAATCTTCTGGTTGCTAGTATTATGTTTTCTATATAACTGGTCTTTAACTCGATTTGAGAATCAAATTAGGAGTGAGGAGTTAGGAGTGAAGGTACGGCGCACAAAATCAGGAAGCGCCGTGGAGTTTTATATAAGTGATGAACAAGTCGTTTTATATAATGAGGGGTATTGGGGCACTATATGAATTATGTGCCCCTTCCAGCACTTCTCACTCCTCACTTCTAATTAAGTCCAGAAGTTGACAAATCGCAATACCAGTTACTGGTGACTGGTAAAATAACGGTTCTCCATCAGCGCGTCATAGGACAATGTCATATTTCCTAAAAAGGCGGCGCTTTCAAATATCGCACCGCCACTTCTCACTATATAAGCGGTTCGTCGAAATCAAAAAGCACCTGATTGATCTGGTAGATATCATAGATTTCCTTTTTCACGAAATACTCTACAATCAGGTCGCCTTTTCGGGCATGAGACAAGGTATACCCAGCCTTTCCCAAAAGCTCCTGCAATTCAGAGAGGGGGAGTTCCAAGGCGATCCCCAGAGCGAGCGCCGTTGCCCGAGAGGGCTGATAATCCGCATGGGACCGAATCTTAGAAAAAAGCTTCCGATCCAAATTGGCTTTCTTATAACATTCCGGATCCGTCATGCCCTTCTCATCGATTTTACGCAGTACCATATGAGAAAAACTTTCTTCTAACTCAGAGAAAAATGGCTCCTCCCGCTTCGAGTCTACAAAGAAATCCCCAAGATGATATCTGGAATCGTACAGCTGCTTGATCTGCCACTCTACTCGATCGATCCTCCCCTGAATCCCAGACTTCTTAAGGCGCCTCGCATATGGATAAGGAGGAAGCCCCGCCTCCGAATAGCAGTCCTCCAGGTACATACTTTCCAATTCACCAGCTACGGAGTCCAGACGCTCTTCCTCACGGGCATGCGCATCCTTTTTTCCCTTCCACGCCTCATTCAAGAAAGAAGAAATATCCTCCACAAGCCCTTTTGAAAGCTGGTAATCAGATTTTTGGAAAATCACCAGGTACACATCCAAATCATGATCCTTCAGGAAGGCTCTGATGGTATCCACTGCCACCTCAAGCGCTTCCTCTTTCGGATATCCGTAGGCCCCGGAAGAAATCAGCGGAAAGGCGATGGACTCTAAACGATACTCCACCGCCAGTGCCAAAGATTTTCTGTAGCAAGAGGCTAGAAGCTCCCGTTCCCCATGGTTGCCGCCATGCCAGACAGGCCCTACGGTATGAATCACCCATCTGCAAGGCAGATGATAGCCCTTCGTGATCTTCGCATCGCCCGTCTGGCAGCCATGGAGCGTCCGGCACTCCGCGAGGAGCTCCGGCCCCGCCGCCTGATGGATCGCGCCATCTACCCCGCCCCCGCCCAAAAGTGTCGGGCAGGCGGCATTCACGATGGCATCGACTTTCATTTTTGTAATATCGTTTCGAATGATTTGAAATGGCATGGCTTTCATCCTTTCTGGTCACGGGTTTGCAGGTGCTTAAAGGAAAATACTGATGAAATCTTGTCCGCCTTGGCTCTTGTACTTTCAGGCAAGGCGAGAAATAAGCCGCTTCGAATAGCGAGCTATATAAGGAAGGCTATGACGAAGTCATGTAAAAATTCTTGTAGAAACGGACTCTGCGATTGAATCAGCGTTTCCTTATATCATTCGCCTGCCTTTGCTCTTAGTATACTGAGCATCGGCTATTTTCTCAACCGCAAAAGTCTCATATCTCCCAGTCTCACGTCTCTTGGTCTCATGTCTCCTGGTCTCATGTCTCCTGGTCTGCGGTTCTTAGTATAGTGGATAATCTCCGCGAAATGGTCGCCTCTCAAGCGACAAATAGATCCACCGCGCTCCTCCGAATGACGATGTAAAGGACGCGGTCACAAAACAAAAGGCGATGTGAAATAACGATCATCTCATTTTCGCGTTCAATCTGCCGCGGGGGACTTGCAACTCTCATAGGAGTGACCGGGAAACCTTATCCCAGCTGTCTTTCATGCCATAGTCACCCCATCCGCCCCTACGGGGCACCTTCCCCTAGCGGGAAAGGCTTTGATGCGGGGGAAGCGGTATTCTCATTTTGTAGCCTTTATCGATGGTGCTCGGGGCAGCGCATTTGTATGACAGGCTGAGCAGCCCCTTGAAGAAGAGGCGCGCCGAAGGCGGAGGATAGATCCCCATAGCGGTAAAAAATGATGTTGAATGATCCTCATCCCTGTATCGTCATTTCGAGCGAAGCGAGAAATCTTTGTTATTCGAGGCTCAGGGACTCACGTTTTCCCCACGTGTGCCGCGCAGCTCTCCGCTTTCTTCATCAGTCTTTCATACCGCCAGTACCCGATCCGCCCCTTTGGGGCACCTTCCCAGGCTGTTTTTATACTTCGCGGCACTTAGATCCTTCGACTCAGTTCTCATATTTTCAGATAAGCCATTTTTTAACACACGACCTTTTTCTTCGCTCAGGATGACGAAATGCGCCGCACCACTTCCTTTGAACCTTGAACCTTGAACCCTGAACCTTGAACCTTGAACCAAATGAAAGCAAAGTAAAAAGGGGCTGTGAAGAAATGAGGATTCATTTCTTCACAGCTCCTTTTCTTGATCATCTGTCGGTCACGCTTTCAGCGTGCCGACGATCTCATTGACGTCTTTGACGCCATTCTTATCACACCATGCATCGAGTTCACGGACGATGCGTGCCATGGCGGTCGGGTCAGCGAGGTTTGCCGTGCCGACCTGGACGGTCTTCGCACCTGCCATCATGAATTCGACGACGTCCTCGCCGGTCATGACGCCGCCCAGCCCGCAGACGGGGATATTGACTGCTTTCGCGACCTGCCAGGCCATACGAAGAGCCACAGGCTTGATCGCCGGACCGGAGAGACCACCGGTGACGTTGCCGAGGATCGGGGTCCTTGTACGGGTATCGATAGCGATGCCAAGGAGGGTATTGATGAGAGAGATCGCATCTGCGCCTGCCGCTTCGACAGCTTTGGCGATGGTGACTACGTCAGTCACATTCGGAGAGAGCTTCACGATGACAGGAAGATCTGTCGCATCCTTCACCGCTCTGGTGACAGCCGCTGCCTGCGCAGGGTCAGTGCCGAAGGCTGCACCGCCGACCTTGACATTCGGGCAGGAGATATTGACTTCGAGCGCCGAGATGCCGGGGACGGAGAGGAGTTTCGCACATTCGGCGTATTCTTCGACGGATTTGCCGACCATGTTCGCGATGTAGGGGCAGCCGAGTTTCTTCACTTCCGGAAGGTAGTGCTCGAGGAAGTACGGTGCGCCCGGATTTTCCAGACCGATGCAGTTCAGCATGCCGGAGGTGGTTTCCGCGATACGGGTACCGTTATTGCCATTCCATGGCGTCGGTGCAAGACCCTTGCCGGAAATGGCACCGATCTCCTTCATATCGATGAACTTGGCAAGCTCAAGGCCGAAGCCGACGGTGCCAGAGGCACCGATCAACGGACTTGCCATCGGGATGCCAAGGAAATTCACAGCTAAAGAGCTCATAATACGACCTCCTCTGCTTTGAATACGGGACCATCCACGCAGACTTTGTAGTGACCTTTGCCATCAGCTCTGTCGCATACACAGCCGAGGCAGGTGCCGATGCCGCAGCCCATGCGGCGCTCCATGGAGACTTCGCAGGGGACATTCGCTTCTTTCGCCATCTGCGCGGTGATACGCATCATGATGCCGGGGCCGCAGACGCAGGCTTCATCGACATTGCCATTCTTAAAGAGCTCAGGGAGGACAGAGACAGAGAATCCTTTGATCCCATAGGAGCCATCATCGGTGGTGACGATGAGCTCTTTCAGTGTCTTGGGGAAAAGGTCTTTCCAGAAGACTTCTTCTTTGTTGCGTCCGCCGATGACGACGGTCATCTGGCCCGGCTTTGCTTTCCTTGCCATGAAGAGGATCGGCGCGATGCCGACGCCGCCGCCGATGCCGACGATGTGATTTTTGTCCATATCGAAGGCAGTGCCCAGCGGCCCCAAGCAGTCGACCACGTCTCCTGCTTTCAGGTGGGACATGGCTTCGGTGCCTTTGCCGACGATGCGGTAGATGATCTCAAGGATGCCCTTCCCCGGTTCTGTGCCGGCGATAGAGATCGGGCGGCGCAGGATGCAGGTGGGATCATTCACCTTCACATGGATGAACTGACCGGGCTTTGCGTCTTTTGCAATGAGCGGGAGCTCGAGGCGCATGCGCCAGATCGAGGGGCCGACCAGCTCATGGCTGAGGATGCGGCCTTTTTCTACATAGCCTGCCATATCAATTCTCCTTCACATAGTCCTGAATGGCTTCGACATGCGGTTCGCTCGAAGAAGCTGCCATGACGCGCAGGACTTCCTTCGCGGTATCGAGGGAGGTGATGCAGGGGATCGCCAGCTCGACAGCGATGCGGCGCAGGTCATAGCCTTCCTGCTCGATCTGGCTGCCATAGGAAATGGTATTCACGAGCATGTCGACACGGCCGGACTTCAGGTACTTTTCACAGTTCTCGCCCTTTTCGTGGATCTTCTTGATGATCTCGACCGGGATGCCGAGTTTTTCGAAATAAGCGCCGGTGCCGGAGGTGCAGATGAGGTGGTAGC
>SKED01001458.1_pt1 | contig 20363 bp, 17 predicted proteins | sample 4826651 | NCBI WGS metagenome assembly SKED01 (sample SAMN11008818, study PRJNA524170) | human gut metagenome | biome: Human fecal sample; material: Feces; isolation source: fecal sample from pouch patient p19 | host: Homo sapiens | place: Israel: Tel-Aviv | collected 2016-06-28 | reverse complement strand
CGCCTGCGACGCTCAACACAATATACAGCATCGCACTCCATTCTGTCCTCTGTTCTATCAGCTGACTGGTTTCAAGTGCGAAAGAGGAAAATGTCGTAAAACCTCCACATAAGCCAACCTTTAAAAACAGGATCAGCTGCGGATTCCATTCTTTTTTCGCTCCCAGTGCCACAACCAGTCCGATCACGAACGCACCAACGATATTTATCCCCAGTGTTTTGACCGGGAACCCGTTCTGTGTATTCACCGGAAGCAACCCGATCAGATAGCGCAGCACAGCGCCTAAAAACCACCAAGACCTACAATTATGCAATTAATCATACGTTTTTATGCTCCTTACCTTTTCCGCAGGATTTCTTTTGGCGCTTCGATCTCATTGGCGATCGTATGCTCTGTCAGTTCTGAAAGGATGCGCAATTTGGCATTGATCATCGGACGCATGCAGTTCGGTACATGCTCCTGATGTGCCCGGTGAATGGCAACACATTCTTTACAGTTGCCATGATAACGGCAGGCTTTCTGACATGGGCAGTGATCTTTGTCTGCATATTCTGTCCGAAACGCACTGGCAAATTCTTCCTGAATCCGAAGCCCCTCCACACGGTTACCTTTATGAAATTCCTGCATTGCATGTTTTTCTGTTTCGTTTCCGTCAATAATCATTCGACTGTTCCTTTCTACTCTCCAACCACAACCCTGCAGTCCTTTTTATAATATGCTATGCCATGAGTTTATGGTGCCTGACACTAACATTTCCGAAAAACTGAAAGTTGTTTATTAAACCTTTTTAACCTTAACCAACAACATCATAGGTCTACGCATTTCATTACACATTCCCGGCATACCCATCATATCTGCCGGAGGCATTGCTTCCTCAATAGCCTCAATTTGAAAACCACATTTTATAAGTGGATTCAATATCTGCGTTAATGTGTGGTGCTGTTTAATTACTCGTTGACCAAGAAAATTGGTTTCTCTTTCGCCTGGGTAATAGTAATTGTCGATTGGCCAATATTTAGGTTTCCCATTTTCATCATAAATCCAATCCTCATTAACACCTGCGGTGAAAGTCGGATGTTCAATATTGAATAGGAAATACCCACCTACTTTTAATGTGCAATACACCTTTTGATAAACATTAGCTAAATTTTCGATATAGTGCAGTACCAGGTTAGAAACAACTAGGTCATAAGTATTTTCAGGATAAATGTATTCTTCAACACCGCAAACTTTATACTTGATTTTGTCATCAGAGTTATCAGCTACTGCTTTTGCAATCATTTTTTGACTACTATCAATACCAAGAATTTCAGTAGCTCCCATTTGTGCGGCATATTTGCAATGCCAACCGTAACCACATCCTAAATCCAAAACTTTTTTTCCCTGTAATTTAGGGAATAACGGTTGCAACTGATGCCACTCTCCAGCAGCTTTCAGACCATCTTTGCTTCTTCCCATTTCCGCATATGCGGCAAAAAATTCACTATTATCGTAAATATTTCTCATTGATAATTACCTCCACAACTTCCTATTTCTCAGTTTCAAAAACTTGAAGTTGTTAATTGCAGTCTCAGAACAGCGATCAGTTCTTCGCCGTCCATTTCACCGGTTTCTTCGAAACCGAAAGAGCGATACATCTGACGGGCAACTGCATTATCGGGTTCATATGATAGCCAACAGTATTCCGCTTCTCCACAAGGCATAGATTTTATGAACTCTAATGCAAGGCTGACCGCTTCTTTTCCGTACCCTCTGTTTTGATATGCCTTATCGATCATAAGACGCCACAGATTATAGTTTCCCTTTGCAATTTCAGGTGCATCCGTCCAATAATCATCAACATCAAAACCAATCATCAGGAAGCCTACAGGCTTATCCTCATCATATATACCAAACGGGAATGCATGACCGTTTCCCGTAATTGCAGTATACGCTTCAATGATGCTGATCTCATTGGTGGCAACGAAGTTCTTCTGCGATTTCGATACCGTCAGTTTCAGGATATCCCAGACATTATTACCATTTACTTTTTCTAAATGAAGCATATATCTTTACCTCGCTAAATATCGATTTGCATTTCCATTCATTTTAGAAAATGGGCAACTCCGATTGGAATTGCCCACCCATTGCACTAATTATGCGATTTTCCCTTGCTTGCACCGATTTCTGCATCAATTGATGTAAGTTTAATGTAAATCGCTGTTTTTTTAGTTTTTTATCAAATGAAGTACGTCCCGTCTATTTGGTAAAACGGTACATCTTTACATCATCTTAATAGAGCTTAGCACCTGCTGGGATTCTGTCATTTACCATCAGAAGGTTCAGTCCCTCGTGACCATCTTCCTCGTGTACTGCTGAAATCAGCATACCCTCGGAATCAATTCCCATCATCTTTCTCGGTGGCAGGTTAACGATAGCGATTGCTGTCTTACCAACCAGTTCTTCCGGCTCGTAATACTCGTGAATACCACTTAAAATCACGCGATCCTTGCGTTCTCCGTCATCCAGTACAAACTTCAGAAGCTTCTTGGATTTCGGAACTGCTTCACACTCAAGAATCTTAACTGCACGGAAATCAGATTTTGCAAATGTATCGAAATCAACCATTTCTTCAAAGATTGGTTCAATCTTCACATTGGAGAAATCAACCTTCTCAGCTACTTTTGTCTCTGCCGGAGCTGCTGCACCAGACTGAGCTGCGTTGTTTGCTTCGTTCTTAGCAGCGCCCTGTGATTTCATTGTCGGGATTAATTGAACGATTCCTTCCACCCTTGTCCGCCGAGCTCCGTCAGGCACCGTACACATCCAAAAACCGATTTTTTTTGTCTTCCACTGAGGTCCATAGAGCCACAAGTCGGCTGTGTCATTCGTGTTGTACAAATTGTTTTGATATATAGATTGTCTCTTCAAGTAACAAGACAATTCTCTACTTATATTATAATCTTTCCCTGGAGATTTGCAACAATTTCCTGCTTTTTCTCCTGTGTCGCTTCCGCATAAACATCCATGGTTGTTGTAATATCTGAGTGACCCATGATACTTTGGATCACCTTCAAATTCGATTCATTCTCACACAGTCTTGTGCAGAATGTGTGCCTCAAATGATGGGCTGAAAAATGAGGGATAATGAGTGGTTCTCTATCCTCTTTCTCTGCTTTTTCTATTTCATCTTTGTTATATGCAACTCTTGCCCTTTCAATCGCTCGATTAACTGCATTTGGTAAATATACCGTTCCGGTTGCCGTTACAAAAACGAAATTTGAATATCCATCAATCTCTTCTGAGGAAAAGCCAATGCACTTTTGGATCTCATACTCATCCAAAAAAGCATTGAACACTTCATCGATCATCGGAATGGTTCTCCGTCCTGAAATCGTCTTTGGTGTAGAAATATGCTTGACCGATTTTCTGTTTTCATCAGGCCTGTAGATAAAAGTATGATTCACACTGATAATGCGCTTTTCAAAATCCAGGTCATCCCATCGAAGACCGATGCATTCACCAATTCGCATTCCTGTTCCAAGAAGGACCGTTATAATAGGTACCCATCCTTGATATTCCCGATGGGCTTTTAAGTAATCCATAAAAGCTTTCTGCTGTGGAATCGTAAGCGCATGTCTCGGATTATCTTCCCAGATATGGCTCTTTTTGATTTCTGCCATTAATCCGTCTGTCGGATTTTGTCTGAGCAGTCCATCCCTTACAGCCATCTGGAATGCCGGATGCAACTGTGTATGTATACTATCCAGCGTATTTGCTTTCATTTCTTCATCCAGGATAATACGATAATAGAATTTTTTCACATCAGAATATTTGATCTTACCAATCAGTCTTTTTCCAAATGTTGGTCTGACAAAGTGATTATACATATAGAGATAATTCACTTTTGTTGATGGTTTCAAATCATATTTCTGTTCGATAAACCGATCATACAGTTCATTCAGCGTCATCCTGTCAGCCAGCTGCGGATTCAGTCCATCTTCTTTGTCGCGGATGATTTTTCTTTCTTTTGCTCTGAGTTCAACCAATGTTTTTGCGTAAACAGTTCGTCTATTTTTATCTAAATCTGTATAAGAATAAGAATAGCGACCGTCTTTTCTCTGACTCTCACCGGTTCGCAACACATACCCCCGGCTGTCTTTTCTTGATTTTGCCATCCTCTCACCTCACTAATCGTGAGGAGCATCTTAGCTGTGCTTATCCTGTCGGTATAATAGTTCCAATCCTTTCTTAAGCACCTGCCCTTTTGTAAGATTGTACTTTTCAGCATAAGCTTCCAATTGCTTCTGCTCAGCATTGGAGAAACGGATGGTGAAACGATAATTCATGGGATCATCACTCTTTGGTCTTCCCATCTTTGCCATACTATTTCCTCCTTCCTTACAACACTATTATACTTTATGTCCGACAACAAATCAACGTATTTTGCTCCTCATGTATTACATTTTATTTTTTATAATTCATCTCTGAAATTTTCAAGATATTCATCCACAATCTCTGTATTGACCAGAACAACTCTCTTCACATGATAGACTGCTTTCGCATCTTTCGCTAATTCCTGAAATGTATGCAACCCCATAGAATATAATTGTGCCCCTTCCTCATAACGGACAAATTTCTTTCTTCCGACCTGCACCAGCTTTTCCAATTCTGGAATTTCTTTTCTGACTTTAGGCATGAAAAAACCTCCTTCCTTCGTACATAAAAAAATATCTTTCATATATACAAAAGAAGGAGGGTGAAAATACAGCCTCTAATATGAAATTTTTTTGGCTTTAGAGGAAATTTATGTATTATCGTTCAAATTGTAGCACGAAACGGTAATTCTTCATTTCTCCCTGCAATATAAACAGGCAAAGAATCCTGATGATTCCATGCTTCATATTTTATAGAAATCCCGAATACGCTTGTAAACATATTTCTCGTTCTCCTTTTAACTCATTTACTTTCGTTTTAACTTTAGTGATGTTAAAAGTCAAGTTTTTGAGTTATTTTGATTTTTCTAAAATTCTTTTCTCTCACACCCTGTATTTTCCCCCTCTATCTTTTGTATATGTAAGAGGGTTCGTAGATTAGAGCAAGATCCACCCAGGTATTACCGTATCGCCATTTTATGGCTACGGCATACCTCTGGGTAAATCTCTTGATGGGGATTCCGATTCCCCATGCCCTCGTACAGACATCAAAGATATCTGTTGGCTCTCTATCAAAGATAGTCGCAGCACTTTATATAACCGTAAGGGACAGCCGGTTAAAAAGTGTAATCGCACATCCAAGATGTCTTATCAAAAAAGAAGGAGGACTATGGCACCAAAGAAGAAAGAAAAGAATCTCAAGAGGAATAACATCATCACATTAAAATTAACGGATATTGAATTGGCAGTATTAAATGAAGCCGCTGACGTTACAGGACTTTCTCGTTCTGAATATGTGAGAAAACTACTACTTGAAAAGCAAATCAATCACCAAATTGAAGTTGTTGCAGACATGAACGATCTCAGAAAACTGGTCAGTGAATATGGAAAAATCGGATCGAATCTCAATCAGATTGCCAAGCATTTTAACAGTGGTGGCAGTCAGTCTCGTGCTATAGAAAATGAAATCCATCAGTGCATCACGGACTTATTCCTGTTGAGAAAAGAGGTACTGAAACTGGCAGGTGGTATGAATGGCAATCGTAAAACACATTAAAAGCAGAAATGCAAATTACTCGGCTGCTATTAATTACCTTCTGTTTGAACATGATGAAAAAACCGGAAAAAAGATTGTAGATGAATCCGGTCGAAGCATCCTGCGAAAAGAGTTTTATATGGATGGTCTGAACTGTGATCCGATGTCTTTTGACAAGGAATGTGAACTGACAAATGCTCATTTTCACAAAAATAAGAAACGTGAAGATATCAAAAGTCACCACTACATTATCAGCTATGATCCAGCCGATGTTACAGAAAATGGACTTACCGGTGAGAGAGCACAGACAATCAGTTTGGAACTTGCAAAGCAGATGTTTCCCGGATATCAGGCACTGGTAGTTACTCACACCGATGGCCACAATGAATCCGGAAATATCCATACTCACATCGTCATCAACAGTGTGAGGAAGACTGCAGTGGAAAGGCAGCCTTATATGGATAAACCACATGAAGAAGTTGCCGGATACAAGCATCGTTCCACGGATAAATTCATGAACACTTTTAAGAAAACTGTCATGGATCGTTGCCTACAGGAAGGGCTTCACCAGATAGATCTTCTTGCTCCGGCTGAAAGAAAAATCACTCAGAAAGAGTATATGGCACAGAAACACGGCCAGCAAACAATAGATGAGATCAATCGGAAAATTATCGAAGATGGTCTCAAACCAACATCCACCGTATTCCTTACGCAGAAAGAATATTTGCGACAAGCGATTGATGAATGTGCTGTCACTTCCAGTAATTTTGATGAATTCCAATCTAAACTTCTGGAACTATTTCAGATCTCTGTGATTGAGCATCGTGGCAGATACAGCTATCTTCATCCTGATCGACAGAAGCGGATTACGGAACGTGCACTGGGAACACGATATGGAAAAGAACACCTGGAACAGACCTTCTTACGCAAGGATCCATTGACCATTCTCTACGTCAGATCTCACCTTCGCCTGGTTGTAAATCTCCAGACAAATGTGAAAGCAATGCAGAGCCCGACTTATGCTCATCGGGTAAAACTTTCTAACCTGCAGCAAATGGCAAATACCATTATCTATGTGCAGGAGCATGGATTTGATACGCAGTCAGATTTGAAAAATACACTGCTTGCAGCAAAGCAGGAACTGAAAGAAATGCAGACACAGTTTGCTCAGCATCGGTCCAATCTAAGGACTCTCAACGATCAGATCCGCTACACCGGACAGTACTATGCAAACAAGGAAGTTTATTCCCAATTTTCAAATGCAAAGTACAAAGGAAAGTACCGGAAAGAACATGCGAAAGAAATTCAGAAATATGAAGAAGCCAGAGATTGGCTGAGATCCTTTTATCAGGATGGAAAGATGACAAGCCTAAAAACCCTGACTTTACAAAAAGAAAAACTGCAACAGCAGATAGCTTCCGAAGAAGAAGCAATAAGCAGCTTGAAAGAAAAATTAAAAGATCTGGACACTGCCGATCAGAATGTTGATGCCATTCTTCAGATGCAGATTCCAGAACCAGTGAAATCAAAAACCAAAGATCTCGAACGATAACTATTACAAAACAAAGGAGGAACTATCACATGACACAAGAAGAATTTAATGTTGTATTTGAACTTCAGATGAGAAAGTGTGCCGATATTCTGGCACATAAAAAGAAAGAATATACCGGTGATAATATTGACCGCCTCAGTGCATTCAAGATTGCTGCCGCTTTACAGAACTGTGATCCAAAAGCAGCACTGGCCGGCATGATGTCGAAACATGTCGTATCCCTTTACGATATGTGTTATTCCACTCTGTTACATTTTGACATGGAACAGTGGGATGAAAAAATCACAGACTGCATCAATTATCTGATCCTTTTAAAAGCTCTGGTAAAGGAGGAACAGGCCTATGGATCACATTGAAACAGCTATCTTAAACTGCTATGGAATCCGGGAAGCAGAACAAAATATGGTCTTTGCTGCCAGGCTCACACAACACGGTCACACGATTCAGAGCATGGCAGATCTGATGGACCTTTACCATCAATCCTACAGTCAGAAGACCGTAGAAAACATTGCGGGGCTTCCACATCCAACCGTACAGAAATTCATGGTCATTACCGTGGCTGTTGTTGGTGCAAGCAGACGCTTCCTGGCACAGATCACAAGGCATCAGAACGAAGTAAAGTACATGAGTGCATCTCTGCAGTACAGCAATTATTCCGGTCACGCTGCATTTGCTATTCCATATGGGATCATGAAAGCAGATAAAGAAATCCAGGATATTTACAAAAAAAGCTGTCAGTCAGATCTGGATCACTATGCAGAGCTTTGTGAATTAGGCATTGATCATGATTCAGCCGGATATGCTACACCTCAGGGACTTCGAAACGTACTGATCATCAGTGCGACACCTTACCAGTGGAAGCATATGATCGGCCAGAGGACCTGCAGAAGGAATACGGATGAAACCAGGATTGTGATGCTCTATATCTGGCAAAGATTGTACAAATTAAGCCCGATCCTTTTTGCACCGGATCTGACCGGTCCATTCTGTCAGAGAGGAAGTTGCTTGGAAAAACAGATGTCCTGCCAGAATCCTATTTCAAAACTTTGGATGCCATCAGATATCTTAAAAGCAGATTATCCATTGCTCATCAGAAGGGAGGTGAGCCGCTATAAAGATTAAACTGATTAACTTTGGTCTGAAAGCAGATCATCATCCCTTCCGGCCACATGAAAATGATGCCGGTGCTGATGTATTCATGCCTTATGATTGCGTATTAAAACCAGGTGAGATTGCAAGAATTCCGCTTGGATTCGGTCTCATCATCCCGGATGGATTTGCCGGATATGTCTTTCCACGAAGCAGCATGGCAGCAAAAGGACTGGTATGCGAACTTTCACCGATTGACTCCGGTTACCGTGGTGAGATCCATGCCATTATCAGTAACGTGAGCACGTCTTCTCAGACCATTCATAAAGACACACGCGTCGGTCAGCTGGTAATCACACCAGTCGTGATCGCAGACTTTGTCCTGGACCTTGGTGAAGGACGAGGAACTGGGGCATTTGGAAGTACAGGAGAATAATACTATGATTACATTTGGAAGAAAATTAAAACACTTAAGACAGAAAAATCATCTTACTCAGAAAGAACTTGGTATGGCTGTTGGCTTTCCCGACAGCTGTGCCGATGTCCGGATTGCTCAGTACGAAAGCGATGTCCGAACACCGAAAGAGGATCTTATGAAACTCTTCGCATCAACACTCGGTGTTCCGGTTGAACTCTTTACCGTACCGGTACTCTCAGAACCCAGAGAGTATGCGGCCGCGGAGTATTGGAGGTATGAACTTGGGGCAGAGTTGGGTTGATTTTTCCCCGCTAGCTAAAAAACTTCTGCGTAATGTCCGAAACGTTTTAAACCGTATAACACAAGAAAACTGATTCCACCGCAATGGATCAGTTTTCTTTAAATAATGCCTACTTTATTTTTCTCTTTTTATATAATCCTACAATCAAACCAAGACTAACAATCGCTATTAAAAACCATGCAACTATATTTGTTGTATCTCCGGTTTTTACCGTATTTATTATTTTCTGAATAGTATTTGGCTTATCTGGTTTTGAAGGTGTCGGATCCTTTGGCTTATCTGGATTGCTCGGTGGTGTTTCTGGTGAAACCCATTCAGCTTTTGGTTCTATCGTTACGTTATATTCTACATTCCCATTGATTTCAGATGGAATATTAACAAGGAATGGAGCAGATTCAAATTTATCTGTACCACTTTCCACATTTCCAATCTGTGCAATCAGATAAATTCCTTCATCCAATTCTCCAAAACTCGTGCATCCCGAACTATCTGTTTCTTGCATTAAGCCGGAAATATCATTTTCCTTCGCAAGTGCAAACAATTGTTTTGCTTGTTTTTCTCTTGCTTCTGCACTGGTATCTTGTAATGATATCCATGAATCTTTAAAACCATTTTCCCAGACCAGCTCACTATTTTTCATATATTGAATTGGAATTATCGAGAACTTTGCTCCGGAAAGAGTCACTTCTTTATCCGAACTATTTCTCCCCTTGTAAATAATTTGAATGCTTCCTGTTCTGCTTGCTGCTTTAGCATGGATTGTTGAAACATCTATAAAACTACCGAAAAGAAAAAGCAGAACGAATAAAATAATGTGAATACTTCTTATCTTCTTTCTCACCTTACTTTCCTCCTTTTTCTATCTCGTATACTATAAATTACAGCAATCAGCAACCCTATAAAAATTACTATAATTGTTACAATCAGCACTTTAGCAGTAAAAGATAACTCCGGTTTTATATTTGTATCCGGCTCTTGCTTCGTTGCCTCTTCATAAGGTATTCTCTCTCCACGTACTAAAAGTCTATGTGTATTGATTGCAAATGGTGTACAAGTAACAAGTGTTGCATAATCCTTGCCTGGTTCAATAGATAACCCATCTGTCTCTTCCGGTAAAACTGTTAATATCTGATCAATCTGATATGCCAGTGTTTCATCTAAAACCTTAATGTAAAAAATATCCCCTACTTCCAGTTTATCCATATTGGTAAATAGTGTTTTTGTCGGAAGACCTCTATGTCCAGTCAGAACTGTATGTGTACTTTCTCCACCTACAGGAAGAGATGTACCCCAGAAATGTCCGACACCTGCCTGTAACACAGCTTCACTTGTTCCATGATAGATTGGAAGTTCTACATTAATCTTAGGAATACGAATGTATCCCATCATTCCAGAACCATCTACATTTAACAGGCTCTCATAACGAGCATCTATTTCCACATCTTCTTGCGAAAATGGATCAATCAAATCAATATTTCCCAGCATTTCCTTATTGTATGCTCTCGCATCTTCCAGCATTTGCTCTTTTTCTGCCTTACTTAACTTTACGCTTTCCTCATCATAATAGGATACAACTTTGGAACCATTCTTTTCGTTCAGATAACTACTAAACGTTGGATATAACAATACGGAGAATGCAACCAAAAGCACGATCAAACGAATAATATCTTTTATTGTTATCTTCTTTTTTTTCTTCTTACTCTTCATTTCATTCTCCCTGTTGTTATACTTGGAATTGCGGTTACCTTCTGTGGAAGATAACCGCCCATTCTTTAAATCTTATCTTATATCTCTGGTAAAATTATTATGCTTCTTTTCTTTTGTCACGAATGAAGCTTACTGCTACACCGAATACAAGAAGAGCTGCGATTACAGCAAATGCGATTGCTCCACGTCCACCAGTAGATGGAAGAAGGGAACCTGTGCTGTTTTCGATGTCGATGATTTTGTCAGTTTCTGGAGTTTCATTGTTATCTTTTGTAATAGTCCATTCAGTGTCGCTGGTCTTTTTGATTGTGACCTTAACTGGAGCTGACAGCTTGTTATAACCATCTGGTGCCTGTGTCTCTTCCAAATAATAAATTCCTGCTGCCAGACCGTTAATGTGTAAATTGTAATTTCCATCAATTTCACTTGCAACTGTTACCATTTCGTCAATTGTATCTGCTGCACTTTGATCAGCTGCATAAGTATATTTACCATCAGTATTTTCTACATCTTTTGTTACTTTGATTACTGTATTTTTATCGATGTTACCATCTGTAGTTGAAGCATACAGCTTAAAGTGTGCCCCTGCTAACATAGTATCTTTTGTGTCTGTTTTCTTTACATCCAGTGGATATGTAGGTGTTACAACTTCAGACGGTTTTGTTGTTCCTGTTGCATCTGTACCTGGTTTATTGCTATATTCTAATGTCGCACTATTCTTTGTTTCAACAACTGCATTTTTGTTTACTTTTGCTTGATAAGTAACTTCGATTTTAGCTCCTGTAGCAGCTGTTTTCACTTTTTCAGATAAGTCAATTGTCATATTTCTTGCGTTATCCTTAGAAATTGCACCTACTACATCATTATAAGTTGTTTCTCCAATTTTAACTGTTACAACAACGTTTCCTGCTTCATTTGTTACAAAATCCAAACCATTTGTTAATGTATCGTGGATTTTATATACGTAATTGCTATAACCTGTCATATCAGGAACCTGTCCTGTAATTGTATAAGTTACAGTCTGTCCTACGTGAACTGTAGTTGCATCATTATCTGCTGTTTTGGTAATATCTGGTGCTTGAGTTTTTAAGTTCACTGTTGCTGTTTCTCCAACTACTGGAACTAATGAAGACTGAATTTCTTTTGTACCAGTCTGGCAAATCAGATAGTAACCAAAGTCTAACCCCGCAACATTAAAAGTTTTATCTGTTGCATCCTTATCAAATGATTTAGTGCTTGTTGCCTCAATCATTTGGTTTGAATGTTCTGTATTATACTTTAATAATTCTTTTGTGAAGTCATTTGCAAATTTCTGCGTATCTGTGGCTTTCTGTACTGCGTCATAATATCCCTGATCTGTTTTATCCGTGAAATTATCACCTAAAACTTGATCCAAAATTGGTGTGTACAGACTATTTACTTTGTAACCATAATTAGAACCGCTGACTGTCATATCAAATAATTTGTAGATATTAACTGTCTGATTTGCTAATGTCTGTCCATCTTTTACATTTACTGTAAGTGTTCCTTTTGTTGCTCCTTCTGCGGCAAATGATGTAACTGCCATTGCCATTGTCATAATGGCTGCCAGCATTAATGCCATGATTTTTTTCATTTTCTTCATTTTATTGTCTCCTTTTCTTGAGAATTTTTCTTTTATAGTTTTTCTGCTTTTTTATTTTCCTTGCATTTTTTATATCTCATTATGAAATATACCAGGAAAAGCAGAACAGCTATCAGGTAAATCAAATAGCTTCCGTATCCTCCGGTATCCGGAAGACCTGGGAAATGTCTATTAGTTATTGTGAAGGTAAATCCATCTTGCGATTTATCTATCGTTGTTGTATAACCAGTTACTTCCGTTTCTGTAACGGAATAGGTGTAATAATGAATGGTTCCATCTTCATCTGTCTGATATGCAGGCAAGCCTTTGATCACCTCCTGCCATGTAGATTTTTTCTCAGAACCATTTATTGTGTAACTCTCGTATCCCGGAACAATTTTTGTCTGTTCCTGTTGATTGCTGTCTGTCCAGGTACGAGATATTGTTACCTTAATGTTATCTGGTCTTAAATCACTGAAATTATTCAAATCCTTCCAAACTTTATTGATGGTCAGATTGACAAATTCATCACATGGGTCCTGTGATTCGGAAGGTTCTGGTGTATCACTTTCTCCTGTGTTAAAACTGGTTTTCGTATCTGCCATCAAAACAGCTTTCGCTGCTGACACATAGGCGTCCAGATTTGCTGTTTTCGTTCCCTGAGCACTGGCAAGCTCTGCATCCTTTAAGGTATCATAACTTTCGACGGTCTGCATATGCTCAATGGAATAAATATTCCATCCACTTGCATCATCCTTTTCATATTTACTGTTCAGGATATGAGAGCTTTTCTTAATCTCATCCAGTGTTCCATCTAATTTTCTGTAAATACGATAAATATTATTTTCGCCTTCCACGTTTTTCTTTGTATTGAAACTGTAAACAGAACTCAGATTACTCTTTCCACTGAACGGTCCAACCAAGTCTTTTGTTCCCCTGACCACATCACAGTAATACATGTTATTATCTTGAAGAAGTCCTTCATCGTTGAATCCGACAAATCCTCCGCTTCGTCCATCTTCCGCAGTTCCATCAGCATCATTTCCGGCACCACCGGCATAGACATCATATCCTGTAGAAATACCATAGACATTACTGTCTGTAATCTTCGTCCGGTTTGCCTTGATTAAGTTGATACTAATGGTAGACTCTAAATCATTGTCTTTATCAATAATTCCATCACTGTTGCATGGCAACTTGATGGTAGAATCTCCGATTGTAATCACTGCAAAATCGGTTTCCTGCTTATTTTCTGCCGACTGTTTTACCAGAGCCACGGAAATATCAAGTCCCAGCAAATTCACATGAAGCAGATTTCCTTCACATAGAGCCTGTACTTTGATAATACCAAGATTGATATTTAATAAATCCGACTCCTGTATCTTATCCAGATACAATGCTTTCACAAGTTGATTTAAAATCGTAACCACTGCTTTTACAACTGTGGAATCCAGTTTTACATCTGCCAGATAAGCAAAACTCGTTCTTCCGGCAAATCCTCCGGCTGTTCCACCGGATGCGACCTGTTTCAATCCATGTGTCTGCTCCTTCTGATCTCCGGCATTACAACCTGCCATTCGAGCCAGATTCGCATATCCGATAAATCCTCCGGCAATCTGTTCTTCTCCGCCAGTACTCTGTACGGTATAACCGCCATCAATACCAGTTACCATGCTGTCATCAATATGAGAGCCAAAAACGTCCAAAACACCTAGTGCACCGCCTAAAAGCTGTCCCATATTATCGCCCAGAACATCTAATTTGTTGACATCTACTACGCCACTCTTACCAGAATAACCAATGAAACCACCAACACTGTTTGGTCCGGTTACATTACTAAGAGCTACCACTGTACTGTTTTTCACTGAACTGTTTAATAATGCACCGCCAAATCCTCCGGCATTTCCACTGTAAGTTACCTGATTGTTTTGTCCGGATTTCACTGCTTTCAGTGCTGATACACTTAATCCAGCGTCATTACTTCCACTTACGCTTCCGTAATATACATAAGTCCGAAATGCATCTAACACATCAAGCTGTCCCAGTTTTAACAGATATCCAAGAACTGATGTTTCGCCGTCTGCGGATACGGAAACGCCTGCATCCACATCAGCAATTCCAAAACATCCACCGGCATATTCCCCGGCAACTACAGATCGAATACCATTTACTATCGGTCCTGAACCTTCGGTATCTTTCTTTCCCAATACTGTTCCAGAAAGGCTTCCGGCAAATCCTCCGGCGGCTGTTGCATAGGCTGTATTTTTACTGCCATCCGCATAAGCACCATTTACGATGATTCCCCAATCATCCCAGGCATTTACATCTGCATATCGGATGGTGGAAACTGTCGCATCCAAAACTTTAATTAAATCTGCTGGTGCACTGATCAGACTATTCAGCAATTTACTTAATAAGTCTTCTCCCGCAGTCGTATTAACAGAAGCAACGCTTCCCGGTTTGGAACTTCCTACAAATCCTCCTACATAACTGGTTCCATCTACACGTCGCAGTTTGCTGACCTGACAGACAGTTGCTGTATCAGCTCCCCAGATTTGTCCACCGATCATGCGTCCGATATATCCACCGGCATATCCGCATGTTTTTCTGGTATCTGTTCCATTCGACTGAACAGACAGACCACTTTGATATCCCTCCACGGAAGACTGCTTAATGACGGGTACAAACACATCCAGTACATTCAGCATCTGTCCCAGTTCTAATTTTAATCCGAGGATATTGACTCCTCCAAGGTTCGCTGCTCCTCCGTTTACCATCTCTCCGGCAAATCCTCCAGCGCAACGTAATCCCTTTACTGCTTTTGTCTGATAAGCATTTCCGTTGGTAATGGTGCCCGTCTTCATAGAACCAACATAACCTCCAGCGGCTCCTCCATTGGCTAATGTTGTTTCATCCCGATACTGGCTTCTTCCTGCGACAACTTGATAGCCATAAGCATATTTACTTAAAATTGCATCTAAAGCTTCCTGATTTTCCACCGTTCCATTTTTCGCAAGGTCACTTCCATAGCCACCGTATTTTCCTACATGCTCCACCCATGAATTCCAAGTCTTGTAATCCATCTTGGCAAGTGGACCATATACGGCTGTATTTTCTTCTGTCGGGTATACAATACTCAATGCTCCCAGAATATTGTCTGCCTTAACCAGTCCCCACAAAAGGGAAAGATTGCCTGCACTTGCGGTATCGGCTGCTTCCATCAATCCGGTAAATCCACCGGCAATTTCTGCACCATAGACTGAACGGATACGAACTGCTTCACAGGTACTTGTCGGTTCTGTATATTTGTTTCCTTTCCAGTTCTTAGTATTGTTTCCCCAGATATGACCGCCTTCGTTATGTCCTGCATAACCACCGGCTAATCCCCGCTGAACAGATTTCGTGGATTCTGCTTCTGCTCTTACTGCGCCACCACATGGAATACATGTAGTAGAACTATTCCGGATTGTCGGTACAAAATCTTGTGCAACGGATGCAAGACTATCTTTCACACTGACAAGTCCATTCAAAATGCTGGCATCTCCGAGAACGCTGGCAACATTTCCTGGTTCCAGATCTCCAACATAACCGCCCGAAGTAATCTGCCCGATCACATATGAGAAATTATAAGAATTTGAATCCTGTATGTGTCCACCTGATATCTTTCCGGCAAATCCTCCGGCATCTCCAAGTACATCATCTGCACTTGCATCTGACTCTGTATTCTTTGTAGATGCTATAACCGCAAAGCCTCCGGTATTTCCAGTAACATTGGAATGTTCTACCGTTGAAACCACAACATTTAATGCATCCAGTACATCGTTGATTCCGATTGCTGTTCCAAGAACACTCAAGCCTTTTCCAACTGATGCAGCCGAACCGATATCCATATAGCCAATGTATCCTCCGGCATATCTTGCACCGGTTACTGCATATGCACTCTGCTTTGTATTAAAGTAGCTGGAACCATCTGTATCTTCCAAATTTTTCGGTGTGGTTACAGTTGTATGTTTCAGGTTCGATACATCACAGGTGCTTACCTGTACACCGCTTCCATATCCGATAAATCCTCCGGCACTTCCGGAATTACTGTCAGCTGCTTTTATCGTATTTGCGGTAACGGTAAATCCTTCTTTTGATTGTATTCCTGCATATTGAACATACGGAATATATGCATTGATCAGATTTACCAGATCTCCGATGTTAATATTCAGCCCGTTGATACTTCCAAGAATACTAATTCCTTTTCCTGCCTGAGCCAGTGCTCCAGAATAAACATTTCCACCAAATCCTCCGGCATAGGACTGTCCGTTGACATGATCCAGATTGTATACGCTGTAATAATTGCCCTCGCCTGCTGCCTGATTGTTTACAGTTCCACTTTGAAAACTCCCAGCAAATCCTCCGGCTGTATCAGCAGTTACTCCACCACCAGACACATAACTGACTGTACATTGTGTATAGGAAGGGATTAAATACTTCACTGCATTTAATAATCCATTCGCACTGATCAAAGCTTTTATCTCTGTCTCATCTGCTACATCAGCAAGTCCACCTGTTGAAGATGTTCCTATAAAACCTCCAGCATTTCCATCTGTGTCATTTGCTGTCACTTCTTTTAAATTCTTTACATCTGACTGACTGATTTCGCAACTATTACTCTTTCCAATAAATCCTCCAGCTACATAATCAACCGATTCTCCATCAGCATTACTTCCTTTTGCCTGTACCGTAAATCCGCCCGTAATTCCATCAACATGAGCATCTGTGATTTTTACCCGGATTCCTTCTGCAACAGACAGGAGATTACTGACATTTAATAAATGATTCAGTCCTAACAGATTCACTGTCAATCCATTTGCCCCGGCAAGATCACCCGGTCCAGCACAGCCTACAAAACCTCCACATCGGTTTTTAGCTGTCACTGACTTTAACTGGTGTAGCGTAACACTCTGTACATCGCCGCCAATCGCTTCTCCCAAAGCACCTCCGGCATAATTACCGGTTGCTGTTACTGCATACCCGGCATCCACGCCCGTTACTGTAACACTATGTACTGTAAATCCCAGAAAGCTTCCAACTCCTAATGTGTTATTTAAAAGACCAGTTACACTTGCAGTTGTTACACTTCCTGCAACTCCTCCGACACGATGTTCTCCTGCTTTTACACTCTCCAGTCCATTTAACATATTTTCTCTTTGTGATACATTTCCTGTATCCAAAGCTCCGTATTTCCAATAGGACAGTTTATTTAGATAATCGGCACTGGATTCTGCAAGATAAACGCCATCTCCACCTCCAAGAATTCCTCCAGCATAACTTTTACCGGCTTCTACTGATATCATCTGGCAATTCATATTACATCCAAGAATTGCCGATGGAGCGATTCCTGCAAGGGAGAGCAGCATACCTGCCTGATCCGGATTACTGGATAACAGTTTTGTCAGAAGATCTCCTACTGTCTTTAATAAACTTGTATTTGCCACTTCATCTTTGCCAAGGTTTGTTACCCATCCAACTGTTGCAATTCCGGTAACACCACCAGCATAATTTCCACTTGCTTTGACTGATATGCTTCCGGTCGCTCCACAGTTAATGACATAACTATTCGTCTGTGCTCCGGTAATTCCTCCCTGATAATTCTCGCCTTCTACTGTGACATTACTATCCGTAAGATTGCAATTCAAAAGCAAACTTTGTGGCTGAGTTACACGAACCAGTTCAATACCTACATCGCTCAATGTTCCCTGAATATCTGCATCCCGACAGATTCCGGAAAAACCTCCACCATACTCTTTTGATGTTATCGCATAAGTGCTGTTCTTTACGGAACAATTCTGAATGTCCGTTCCAACCTGTTGTCCAACAAAACCACCGATATAACTCTTATCGTTTTGTCCGATAGTTCCTGCCAATCCCTCTACACTACAGTTTCTGATATTTACATTTTTATATCCGGTTGGGATAAGCTTGCTTACTGGCAATGCGTTTTTCAAAAGAATAGTAATCAAATCTCCAAGTCCAAGACCCGGAATTGCATTTAACAGAGATGATAAAGCATCTACTGTTACACCTAACACTTTTGATAAACCACTGTACTGTGCAACTCCTTCTGTATATCCTACAAATCCACCCGTCCGGTCATTGATGTTCGATACCTGAACAGTTCCGGTCACATCACAATTTTCGATTGCAACATCTCCAACAATTCTTCCGGCAAATGCGCCAGTGGCATAAATCGTAGGATCTTCGGCTCTTGCATTTAAAAGCGCTGATAAGGTATCATGCAGATTTAATTTTACCTGTCCGAATGTTAATGCCCCAACAAGAACATCAACCAATCCACCTACCAGCCACCCAAGACTACTTGTCAAACCACTGATCAACGTCTGTGTATTCTTGTGTGTGTTAGAGTTATTTTGTACACTTACATTGTTCAATTCAATATTCGATACAGTAACTGTTCCTGCACTGACACCAATGTCGGCAACATTGACTTCATTTGTCACTGTCGCAAAAAATCCAATTCCAATGTATTTTGTGCCATCCATTTTTCCTGTCTGATTGACAGTAATATTGGAAATTACTGGTCGATTTACATTCGTTGACAATTCTGTTGCTTTACTGTAATCTGTAACACTTGCGTCATTTTGCCACAAGGTAGACTGACCATTTGCTTTTGCACCGATCATATTTCCTGAAAACATCAATGGTGTCCAGTTTGCACTTGACAGGTCAATATCTCGAAAAATAATATAATTGGCAGTTGGCGAATAAGTCTGTCCACTTGCTTTATCTATGTCCAGATTCGGTTCGATTTTTCCTGTTGCCTGGTTTACTCCACATTTGCCATGAATATTTGCTTTATGTGTTCCCAAACTCGCTTCTGTATCGCTAATCGCTCCTAAAGAATAATCTTTATTTCCATTCTGACTACTGGACAAATCAGCATCTCCACCATATAGCATAATTGGATTTCCATCAGAGTCAGTATCCAAATGCCACTTCAAAGCAGCATCTTCATATGCTTGATACACCGCTCCATATACAGTAGCTTTAGAACCAATTTCCCGTAACTGTTCTTCATTTCCAATCAGAATATAAGTCTTATCTCCAATTGTTTTTACAACCTGACCTTTAAAGTCACGCCCCTCGGTATCAGATACAGTAGTAACTTGATCCGCAAGAAGCTCCGGTTTATCTGAGCTGAACTTTTCAGATATTACATATTTATGTGTCTTGCTGTATGTCAGATACTCCTGATCTTCTCCATCCGGATAAATCATCTGTCCCATTCCAAATTGAGGAGCATCATAATCCATCGACATAACTGGTTCTGTTTCAGATTCTTCCTGTGCAAGTACCATTAACTGATATGGATTGTATATGTAGATTGTATCCGTTTCCTTATCATACAGCGTTGGTGTTTCGTTTTCTTCTAGTTTCGTACCTGTGATAGTTCCGGTAAATGAATCCGGTACTGACCAAATCTGTTCCGAGTTCATCTGGATGTCATTCATCAAAATGTACTGGGCATCTGCACCGTATTTTAGCTCTGTGCCTTCATTCTTTACTACTTCTCCAGAACCAATCTTTCCATCCTTATCACCTGTGTAAATATAAGCATCTGAACCAATCTGTTTTAATTGTTCATAATTATAAATGCATATTTTACTATCCTTATAATAAGCATCTATATTATCTGTTGATTCCGCTTTAACATTTCCACCGGACGATTCCGATTCGTCATTTTTCGAGTTTTCACTTGTTTCCTCCGATATCTTAGATTCGGATTCCGTGGTGCCATTTATTTCATCTGAAACTGTGGACTCGGTTGATACTTCACCATTACTCTTATTGGCATCATCAGAAAGTGTCACTTGACTCGTGTTGGTGCCCGATGGATTTACGTCTGCCGCATCCGCAATATTCACTTGAGAAAATAAGATAGCCATACATAGTATTACTGCGATAATTCTGTTCTCTATCCTTCCTTTTTTCTTCATATCTGGACCTCTAATCG
>SKED01001442.1_pt1 | contig 20565 bp, 9 predicted proteins | sample 4826651 | NCBI WGS metagenome assembly SKED01 (sample SAMN11008818, study PRJNA524170) | human gut metagenome | biome: Human fecal sample; material: Feces; isolation source: fecal sample from pouch patient p19 | host: Homo sapiens | place: Israel: Tel-Aviv | collected 2016-06-28 | reverse complement strand
GCGTTTCACCCTGTGATTTTGGGGTCATCAAAACCGCTTTATCCAGCAGCCAGGGCGGTGAGGCTTGCAGGTCCGGGCTTGGCCACAGCTCCGGATTCCAGATAGCCACCATCTGTATTTCCTGGCGCTTCAGCGCGAGTAACGCTTCACTGCTGTTTTCGTAGTAATGCAGCTTAATTTTTACCTTAAGGCTGTCTTCCAGCATTGCCAGGTAATCAGCGGCAATGCCGCCAAAGACGCCATGTCCCATCCCTTCGCTTAACGGCGGTTGCTCCTGCCCCCAAACCCCAACATGCAGCGTGGAATGGCTGTCCAGCCAGCGTTGCGCCGCCTCACTGAACTGGACATGCGGCGCGTTAACCTGAACGCGACGCTGCAGTTCCAGTGGCTGGGCGTGCAGTTGCCATACACAACACACGGTAAGAAGCAGGCTCAATAGCCGGGCTGATAAAAAACGCATCGTACGAGTCGTTCCCTGAATAAAACATGCTGGAAAATAAAATTATACCGATGACCCGGCTTACCCTGAGTAAGCTTTGTCTTGTTCTGCGCAGATACCTCAGTGGCAGACAAGATCCCGACAGTATAAGACCGGACTTATTGTCGCGCCTGTTCCGTCCCGGTAAAAATTTCTCCTCCATTTTACCAGGAAAGCACTTTTTTACGTTTGAACAGGTTAATCCGTGATGAACAACAATATTGATAATCGCGATATCGCGCCAGAGGCCCTCACGGATGGGGACCGCGATACGCCATTTCCGGTGGTGCTGGAAATAACGCTCGACGACGTTTTAATTCAGAATGAAGCGCGTCTTTTTGCCGACGACACCAGCCAGCAACTGATGATAAAAGGTGATGCAGGGGATGTAATTAACCTCTCGGACCTACTTCCCGAAGGCGCGGAAATGGGTGAATGGACGAAAGCCCGGGGCTCAGTAACTGTCGATGGCGTGCAATATGCCGTATATCAGCATTCAGGTATGGAAACGGAACTGCTGGTTCAGGTCGGTATGCAGGTCGCCCTCAATAATATGTAAATGCAGGCGTCCTGCGGTCCTGGCGACACGCGGGACGCTGCGTTTCCGGGAGTCCCGCAATCTGTCTCAGCTCCCCTGACGATCGTCGTCGTTCACTATCTCGACCTTAACGTCTCCCTGACGAAATCCCTCGGCAAGAAAAAAAGGCATCGGCAGTTTCCACTGCCCCTGCTGCACGGGTGCCGTATACCGCCAGGCATTACCGTCCATTTTCAGCAGCACAGCCTGCTTTTCCCCGTCTTGTTTATGGCTTGGCCCGGCCATGATCGTAAACCCGGCATTGCTCCCGACGTGGAAGTGTTCTGCCTTCCAGCGAACAGGAGGATGCGCCGGCCAGGGTTCAGCATGATGAAAACCAAAAATAGCATCATGGCTAAGCAGACTTTGCCGCACGGTGGACCACAGCACCGCCTTCAGGAAATACTGGTCAGTGAAGCGCGCATTGCCCCGGTACTGCACGACAAACTCACGCATCATTCTTGCAACGTTCGGGAAGATGCCGCCACATCCAGCCCACATCCCGGCGAGTAACAACTCGGTATGCGTGAAATAGTCACGCATATGGTGAAAGTACCAGGGCGAACGTAGCCACGCCTCGACACAAACCTGCTCGCGTTCGGAGAGCAACGAGTCGGCATCACGAACTAAAAACCGCTCAACCGTCGGGTCGTCCATCACCAGAAAACGCCATAACGTGGGATAGATGGTTTTTTCGTGGCTCATATCGACCAGTTGAGCACCGCCCGCCTGCAGACGTTGCCAGACGTGCTGCGGCACAGAATTATCCAGATACACACGGCAACACCAGCCAGGAAACAGCGAATTTGCGGCTTCAATGTTTTTAATCAGCGTTTCGCAATAGCGCGGCCGATCGCCGAACAGGCTGAAGGCGATAATATTTTTTTCGCGCTGCGTGGCATCAAAAGGACGCGGCGGCGTTGAGGGAAGCGGCCAGCATTTACCGTGACCAAAGCGTTGATCCGACAGCGTCAGCGACTCAAGGCCATAGGTGCGCATCTCCTGGGTTTTGCCCATGTGACCACACAGTTCAGCAAAACCATCCAGCCAGGTTTCAGAGGCTTCATGACGCTGCGGCGACTGGTATATTTTACGATACACTTTATACGCCTGATCGTACTTTCCCTGACGCATCAGGCTTAACGCATAGTCACTTTGCACTGACATATTTTTGGGCAATACGGCCAGGGCTTTTTCACAGCAGCGAGAGGCGCTGGCGTAATCCCCGTCAGCCATAGACTGGCGATAAATCTCCGCCAGTGAATGTAACTGCTGGCTTATTGCGGCGTGGTTAACAGGTCGACGTTGAGGTACCGGGCGCATAAAAATCCGCTCAATTATTTAATCAGAAAAATTAAGCCGATTTTTTCATTGTTACGGGTGGCTCACGATAAGACCCGTCTTGATATTCCCTGAAGAGAGTACAGCCCCGGCACAGGCAGGTAAAAAGCGATTTCCGCCTCTTATTCAATTTCACTTAAGCTGAGTATTTTACAGCAACTTAATTAATACCATTACCGTTTATAATGCGATGTTATTTCATTAAAAAAAATAACCAAGTCAGGTCTTATAACCCTTTATCGTCTGTTTCATCATACTGCGCACACATAAATGAAGATGACATCGGTATAATTCGACCCCGGTATTGCTGAGGTCAGGCATGAAGGATGTCTTTTCATCGGCTATACAGTAAGTTATGGGCTAGCCCGTACAGGTTGTTTATGATGTTTCATTCACAGCACACCCGATGTCCGGGGAAGATATTCCCAGGCTCACTTCGTCTTCAGGAGTCAGTTAAAGAGATATGCGTCACTATTTTCGCCTTTTTGTGCTGCTGGTTTTACTCTCGCTTTCAATGCCTTCAGCGATAGGCGATGAATATAAGATCCTGATGAGAACACCGGTCCAGGGATTACAGCGTTTATCTCTTAGCGCCGATCAAGCCGCGTTTATTAAACAACAACGACAACTGAGCGTGGGCGTGACCCATTATGATGCCCCACCGTTTGGCGTGCGTAACATTCGCAATGAGTATGAAGGTTTGAGCGCGGATTATACGGGACTGGTCGCCTGGCAACTTAACCTCCCGGTTAAGATAAAAGTGTTTAGCTCCTCTGAAGAGGCGTGGCAGGCGCTGGCACGTGGCGATATTGACCTGATCCCGTCCGTGGCCGCCTTCCCGGATAACGATGCCTTTGCGTTTTCTTTACCTTATGCCAGCGATAAACCGGTGCTGGGGCTCAACGATAGCGATACCGCCCCTCTGGCAGAGGATCTGCGTGATACCGACGTCGCAATGCCGAGGGACTATTTGCCCCTGTCACAGGCTCAGGCCGCCTACCCTAACGCCCGTTTTCGCCTGTTCGACAGTTATCAGGAAGCGTTGAGCGCGGTGGCGTTTGGTCAGTCGCGGGTTTACCTGGGCAACAGCTACTCGCTCAGCCGCAACTACCTGAACAATATTCATGTTGAGCGATTCTCACGCCTGACCAGCCGTGAAGTGGGGTTTGCCGTCAGTCAAAAAAAACCACAACTGCTCACACTGATTAATGCCGCAATCAAGGCCGTGCCAGAAGATGAAAAGCAGGAGCTTTATCGTCTCTGGCAGCCCGATCGGATTGATCTCGCACAGGGGTCGAAATCCCTTCTCTTTACCGAGCAAGAGAAAGCGTGGATCAAGAAACATCCCATCGTTAACGTTCTGATCTACAGCCAGGACAATGCAGCCCCGGTCTCATTTATTGATAATAAAGGTGTGCTGCGCGGTATTGCCGCCGATCTGTTTTCCGTTGTGTCGCTCAGAACCGGTTTACAGTTTCGTTTTGAAACGGGCAGCACCACCGAGGAACTGATTCAACAGGTGAACGAGTCAAGCGCGGATATGCTCGCCTCAATCACCCCCAGTGAAGCGCGTAAAAATAAAATTCTTTTCACCCGCCCCTATCTGCGGAGCGCCTTTTCCCTGGCAACAGCGACAAATCGTAACGACATTCATATGCTGGCAGATCTGCGTGGAAAACGGCTGGCGATGGTAAAAAACATTGGTGTGGAAAGTATGGTGCGCCAACGTTACCCGGAAATTGAAATTGTTCACGTGGGCAATGAATCACAGCTGCTTTCCACCGTACTTGAGGGGAAAGCGGATGCCGCGGTGGGTATTCTGATCATGAGTGACTATCAAATCTTCACCAACTTTCAGGACAAACTTAAAGTGGTGTCGATTGTGGGGGACGCCCCCGTCTGGATCTCTTTCGGGGTCGGGCTGTCCAATCCGGAACTTCAGGGGATTTTAGATAAAATATTGCTAAGTATTCCCCCTGTTGAGCTGGAAAATCTGGCCAACCGCTGGCGGCCCAACGAACTGGTGGTTGTCGACAGCTTCTGGTATCGCTATCGGGAAGTGTTGATTGCCACCGCCGTCTTTAGCGCCGTCTTAATTACTCTGGCCCTGGGTTGGGCACTCTACCTGCGTCGACAAATCGCGCGTAAAGCGGCACTTCGTCGTCAGATGAACACCCAGCTTGTGCAATTACGCGAGGTCATCACCGAGCGTGAAGCGCTGCTGGTTGAACTTAAGGAAGCCAAAGACAGGGCCGAGGATTCTAACCGCGCAAAATCCGTCTTCCTGTCGACCATGAGTCATGAAATCCGCACGCCGATGAATGCCATTATTGGCATGCTGGATATCGTGCTGAAAAAAGGACGCCGTGGTGAGCAAGATATTCAGGCGCTTGAGGTGGCGTATGAATCGGCAGAAGGACTGGTGGGATTAATTGGCGATATTCTGGATATTTCCCGTATTGAGGGGGGGCATCTCGATTTCAATCCTGAAGCCACGAACCTCGGTACGCTGATTAACAATATGATGCGGGTTTTCCAGGGCGTGGCCATTGAGAAAAATATCGAACTCACTCGCGCGTTCCCGACGGAACCGATAATCGATGTCTGTGCCGACCCCTTACGCATCAAGCAGGTTCTGTCGAACCTGTTAAGTAATGCCATTAAGTTTACCGACGTCGGCGGCGTATCACTAACGCTGCAGCAGGCTGAAGACCCGGTAAATGACAGCGTTCACTACATCATTGACGTCAAGGACAGCGGCGTGGGGATCGATGCCAGCCAGCAGGCAGCCTTGTTCAGGCCCTTTAGTCAGGCAGACAACCGCCGCGCAGGAACGGGGCTGGGCCTCTATATCAGCCGGACCATCTGCGAAAGCATGGGCGGCACGCTTATGCTGACCAGTGAGAAAAACGTGGGCACCACGGTGAGAGCAACCTTTACACTGCCGAAAGTAAAAACGGCGGCGGCCGTGGATGTCCAGCAGCACGAAGACGAAGACAAAATTCCGGCCCTGAAGATCCTGGTCGTGGACGATAACCCTGCCAACCGGATCCTGCTGGCTAAACAGTTGGCCTGGTTAGGACAGCATGCGTATCTTGCGTCAGAGGGAAATGAGGCACTGGCTATCTGGGAAAAAACAGATTTCGACGTGATCATTACCGACTGCAACATGCCCGGCATGAATGGTTATCAGCTTACTGACATAATCCGCACGCGCGAGCAGGAACAGCACAGGGCCGCGGCCTGGATTATCGGCTTTACCGCCAATGCCATGCATGAGATCACGGCGCGTTGTTTACAGGCTGGTATGAATGATTGCCTGTTTAAGCCCTGCTCAATCAATCATCTCGCGGCTGCACTGCGAAATATTCATCCCATTGAGCACAAAGCATCGGACGATACCGTCTCACTGAAATAAAAAAGGAGCCTGAAAAAGGCTCCTGATAATGTCTCGAATGAATCTGTTGTAATGGGATTAAAGCAGTTGGTCGTGCCAAAGAAACAGTTCAGAGTCCGTTTTCACGCCCAGCTTTTTCATGGCCGATTTCTTCTGACCGCTGACCGTCTTACGACTACGATTGAATTTCTCTGAAATCTGCAGGACCGACATTCCACCGGTAAAGAGTCGCAGCACCTCAAGCTCCTTAGGGGACAGCTGATCCAGGCGGCCAATGCCCTCAATCACCTGCGGCGCGTTGTCACCCTCTGAACCCGACGTCGGGTCTGCACAAGGCTCTGAAATCAGGTAGAACTCTTTCTCCATGCTTTCTGAGAGGGAGATACGCCCCGCCGCGACCTGGCGCGCCGCATTCACCACTTCCGATAAATCACGGCTTTTACCGACATGCCCACGCACGCCGATTTTTAACGCCATACGCACAATCGCCGTGTTTTCCAGCGTGGAGGAAAGCAGAATTTTCAGCCACGGGAAGTTGCTCATGAGCTGTTTGATCATCGGTAAACCGTCGATCTCTTCATCACCAAGCAAATAGTCAAGAACCAACACATCAACACGGTTGTTGCGTAAAAAATTCATGAGTTCGATACGAGTGGCAAAGCTGCCTTTTAGTTCGAAATCAGGCTCCTGGCTAAATATAATTTCCATCCCCTTACGGACAATCGGGTGATCGTCGAGTAAAGCGACGTATATTTTTTTACCTGAAAACGGGTTCATACATATTCTCTTTTATGCCTGCAGTGTGAGCCATCTTTAAAAAAGACTTAATTATTATTCCGTAACCATAACAATAAAGTACCGGAACTGGCATAGCTACGAAAAATAGCGGAATAGCCATCAAAACGGTTAGTCACTTCCGCGACCTGGTTGCCGTAAAAATCACTTTCTGCACTCAACACATCTAGCAGAGTACGTCGACCGAGGTGATACCACTGATCGAAGAAATCATGACGAATACGATCGGATTCAATCGATAAGTTATGATACAACTCCGCGCGCTCCAGCATGCTATGGGCATCCTGATCGGCAGCACGTACCCGGTTATCCAGATCGCGGGATTGCTGTTCAATGGCTTCTCTGCTGGCATCTGCACGGCGTGCGGCAGAAAGCTCAGCGGCACGCTGTGAACCGCCCCGGAAAATCGGCCAGCTTAAGTTTACATTGGTTTCCCACGCCTGTTCACGCCCCAGTTCATCGCGCCCGGTACTTTTGCCAACGTTCCACGTCACCGTTGGGTAGGCGGCAGAACGCGCCGCTTCCGCATCCGCCAGTGCTGATGCGGTCTCTGCCTGCGCCTGTCGAATGGTGGGATGGCTTTCAATAGCGGATAACTGCTTGTTCAGCTCCCCTGGCTTCAGGTTCCACACCGGTGCTGTTGGCAGGGGAACGGGCGTATCCCCCAGCAGGCGGTTGAGGATGATTTCCGTATCACGCGCGCGCGATATGGCCGTATCTAAAGAAGATTGCGCCTGTAAAAATCGCCCTCTGGCCTGCGTCAGTTCACTGCGACGCCCCTGGTCAACCTTCACAATGCCGTCCAGCATTTCGACCAGTTCATTCATACGCGCCACGTACTTTTGGCTGAGAACAATGATTTGTCGCTGTTTACTCAACTCAATGAGTGCACTACTGACCTGCCAGGCAATGTTTTCCGCCTGTGCGCCCGTATTCTCTTTCGCGGCCAGATGCAGCGCTTCACGGCTTTTAATGGTGTTGCTGGTACGACCAAAATCGAGCAATGTGGTTGCGACATTCACGGTCACCGCCGGACGACTGTCGCTATAGCCCCGTTCTCCGCCACCGAACTGGACGCTTTTTGAACGCGTCCCGACATCCACCTGCGGCCAGCGTTGCCCTTTCGCTTCATCAACGTTGGCCTGTGCCGCCTCGGTATTGAACTGCGCGCCACGAACCTCAGGGCTCATACCCAGCGCAGTATTGACCGCATCATTAAAGAGCAGACGGATTTCATTCTCGCCAGGCGCACGGGCGGTCTGCCGGTCAACGTTTGTCGCGTTGCTTTTCGCAAACGCGGTGTGGGTTGTGCTAGTAGCATGGTTATCCACCGCGCTTTTCTGCGCCACCCGTGGCGCGAGAGGTGCAGGCGGGGTGGAGGCCATCACCATGCCGGATTTTGCCTGCGGAGCGACAGGCTGAAAGGCTAATAAGCCCTCGCTACTGGCGACACTTTTCCCTGAAATCAGGCAAGAGAGTACCGTCAGCGTCGCCGCCAGGCGACGCTGTACTGGAGAATACTTTTTCATCGTAAATTAACGCTCCCGGAAGGCTTCTTTCGCTTTGAAAATAGGTTTCAGCAGGTAATCGAGAATGGTTTTTTCGCCCGTACGAATTTCCACGGTCGCAATCATGCCGGGAATAATCGGCAGGGCTTTATCCCCTGCTTTGAGGGTACTGCTGTCGGTTAAGACCATCACCCGGTAATACGTATCATCAGGACGGCCCGCCGCAGCTTTAGCGTCATCTTTTAACGTATCCGGACTGACGAGAGACACTTGCCCCTTCAGGCCGCCGTAGATTGCAAAATCGTAAGCGGTGATTTTCACCATGGCAGGCAAACCGGCATGCAGGAAGGCCACGTCAGACGGTTTGATCTTCCCTTCCACCAGCAGCTGATCTTCCAGCGGCACGATCTCCATGATGTGTTCACCAGGCTGAATAACCCCGCCAATAGTGGTAACCCGCACATTTTTGACCGTGCCTTTTACCAGTGCGGTAATGGTTGTGCGGTTCACAATGTCTTCGCGACCGGTCAGACTCTCTTCAGCCTGCACCAGATCCAGTTCCTGACGGATCAGGTCGGCGTTGGCATCCGCCTGATAGCGGTTGCGGCGCTCAACAATCTGCGATTGCAGGTCGTTTGCCTGACGGCGCATGCGCAGCAGCTCTACTTCGGAAAGCAGGCCGCGCGCCGCCCGCGGCTCAGACATGGCAATTTCGTTTTGCGCCAGACGATAGCTCTTCTCAAGCGAAGCCACACCCTCTTCCAGCGCTTGCTTACGGCTGTTGTAAGCGCGGGTTTCCAGCTCGACCTCAGAAGGATACTTTTTCACGCGGTCGCTAAAGGTCAGCGGCAGACCATACGCTTCCGCACGCAGGCGGTTAACGGTCGCTTCCAGAGCCACCACCTTGCGCAGCGTCTCCTGATAACTCGATTGCGCACGCGTCGGGTCGATTTTCAGCAGCACCTGCCCCGGTTCAACGATATCGCCCTCTCGGACATTCAACTCTTCGAGTATCCCGCCCTCGAGGCTCTGGATAATCTGTTCGCGACTTTTTGAGACGATCTTCGCATCACCCTTGGTGATCTCTTCCACTTTGGCGAAATGCGCCCAGGTTAAGAAGCCGATGAACACCGCCAGGATGAGCCATAACACCAGTCGCGATTTTGGCGTGGTCTGGGAGAACAGCGCCTCCTGGATATCGCTCATCCAGGCGGCATCACGCGCTGAGAGCGGTTTATTTTTCTTCTGTTTTAGAAATTTCATGCGCTGGCCTCCGCCTGCTCTTTTACTGGCACAGCTTGCGCTGGCGTACTGTCGTTAGCGGGCGTCTGCTCAGGTTGCGCTGTTGGCGTGCCGTTGAGCGCAGCCAGAATCTGCTGTTTTGGACCATCCGCAACGATTTTGCCGTCCTCAATAATCACCATTCTGTCCACCAGCGCCAGCAACGACGGGCGATGGGTGACAACAACCAGCGTGTGTCCGGCAGTCGCGATTTTCAGGTGTTGCAGGAACAGGGCTTCGGTCTGCGCATCCATCGCGCTGGTCGGTTCATCCAGCAGCAGCAGGTTAGGACGCGCCAACAGCGTTCGCGCCAGGGAAACCAGCTGACGCTGGCCGCCGGACAAACTGTTGCCCTGCTCGCCAACGGGCATATGAATGCCACGCGGATGGCGTGCGGCAATGTGGTCCAGCCCGGTTAAACGCAGTACCTTGAGGAACTCATCAGACGACGCATTCTGACGGCCAATCATGATGTTTTCGCGCAATGTGCCGTAAAACAGACGCGCATCCTGCCCCACAAACCCTACGTTGTTTCGCCAGTCAGACGGCTCAATTTGATTCACGTCCAGACCGCTACTGAAAATCTGCCCTTTCACCGGCGTGTAAAGGCGGGCAATGATGCGCAGCAGCGTGGATTTACCGCTGCCGATTTTCCCGACGATCGCTACACGTTCGCCCGGTTTTATCGTCAGATTCACGCCTTTGAGGATATCCGGGTTCGGCTGCATGGGCGGCGCCGGATAAGAGAAGGTAATGCCTTTAAGCTCGATATCACCGTTCAACTCAGGCTGTTTGATGTAGTCAATCTCACTGCTGCGATCGGTTGGGTTCTCCATCAGCTTGTTCAGCGAAGTCAGCGCAGCTTTGGCCTGCTGATAACGCACGGCTAAACCGACGACCTGGCTTAACGGCGCGGTCACACGACCGGCCAGCATGACCGTACCGATTAACGCGCCCTGCGTCAGGGTGCCGGCATCAATCAGGTACACGCCGGTGACAATCAGCATGACCGTCTGCAGCTGTTGCAGGAAACTCACCGAATTCATCGCCAGCGTAGAGTAGTGCTTAGACGCCGCCGAGCTGGACGATTGCATGGCGCTGAACTTTTGCCAGCGGCTCTGCATCCAGGACTCGCCCCCCACGGATTTCAGCGTTTCCATCCCTTCGATGGATTCAATCAGGACGCCCTGCTTCAGCGATGCTTCCTGCAGGCTGGCTTTCATCACTTTGGCCAGCGGCCACTGAATGGCCATACTGACCAGCAGGATCATTGGCAGCATCAGCAGCGGGACAATCGCCAGCGGGCCGCCGATGGCGAAGATAATGCCAATAAACAGCAGAACGAACGGCAGGTCGGCAATGGTTGCAAGCGTCGCGGATGAGACAAAATCACGCACGGATTCGAATTCGCGCAGCTGGTTGGCAAAAGAGCCTGAGGAGGCGGGCTTATGCTCCATTTTCACCGCCAGCGCCTGACGAAACAGCACGCTGCCGACAATCAGATCCGCTTTTTTTCCTGCGGTATCCAGCAGGTGAGCACGCACGCTACGGGTTACGGCTTCAAAAATCATTGCCACCAGCACGCCAATCGCCAGCGACCAGAGCGTGGTAAACGCCTGGTTAGGGATCACGCGGTCATAAACGTTCATGGTAAAGAACACGGTGGCCAGCGCGAGCACGTTCACCAGCACCGACGCCAGCGCGGCGCTACGATAGTAACGACGGTAGCGCCACAGCGTACTGAACAGCCAGTGGCCTTTCGGCTGCGGCGGCGCGATATCGCTAACCCGACTGTCAATACGCGCAGTCGGTTTAGCCGCGATCGCGTAGCCAACATACAGCTCGTTAAGCGCTTCATGATTCAGTTCAACCGGCTCGTCAGAGACATCCGGCATGATCAGGGAATAGAACAGATCCCATTTGTCTTCGGCATTTTTACGACGCTCGCGTCCCAGCAGCACCATCCCGCCAGCGCCCTTACGCAGCAAAATCATCGGGAAGATCTGCTCCGGCAGTTCTGCGCTATTACGCTTGATGAGCCCTCCGGTCACACCGGCATTTTTGAGCGCATCAAGCGCTAAAGAGGGAGTGAGGAGTTGTTCGACAGGCAGACCCGCCAGCAAAACATCATCGCTTTTACCGAGACCATAATGCTCACACACCCAGGCAATACTTCTGAGCAGAGAATCATCACTTTGTCGGTTATCGCGAGCGGCGGCAAGCAGCTGTTCCTCCTGAAAATTTGCAGTTGAGGATTCCATATTTCGCGTTTTTCCTGATTGATTATTTATATTTAAATCAATGAATTAAATTGATTTATTGGTTTAAATTAAGAATATTCTGTCACGCGGAACAGTCTTAAATTAATGAGATCTGTCTCAATGGAACGGGTTATTTTTTGTCACGAAACAGGTTTGATGAGGGATACACGAGGGAAAAGAGAATGCCCTCCCATTGCGGGAAGGCAGGACGCAAGATTATTTTTGCTCAGGTGCAGTCACGTTCTGATCGCCGCTTACACGCACAACAACGCGGCGGTTTGGCGCATAGCAGGAAACCAACTCACGCTTGCCGGACGCGGCACAGTCATTAACAACCGGCTCGTTACTGCCGACGCTGGACGCCACCATCAAACGCGCCGGAAGGCCATTTTCTGCCAGCATCGTACGTACCGTCTGCGCACGCTTCAGCCCCAGCGCGTAGTTGCTACGATCGCTGCCGATAGCATCCGTATGGCCAATCACCTGAATTTGTTTCAGCTCGACGTTTTCACGTTTTATTGTCGCCACCAGGTCTTTCACCGCCTGGCGGCCCTGAGCGGAAACGCCCTTTTCACCGGACTGTCCAAAGCGGAACATAATATCGCCGGACAGGGTGTAATCTTTGTACTGAGGCGCGGCCAGAGTCTTACAAGCTTCCACGCTGGATGCGCGAGAAAGCACATGGGTCTGCTCGCGCAGCCCCGATAAATCCTTCTCCGCCTGCTCGCGCGTACGGGCTTCCGGCACGGCATTCATCGTGTGGCTGACGCGTACGAAATAGGTTTGTCCGCCGTTCATTTCGACGTTGTAACCCTGTTCTTTACCACGATACTGCGGTGCATCGTTCTGGTATGCGCCGAGATTATGCTTGCCCGGTGCCAGACAAAAAACGGTATAACCGCCAGGCAGCAGTGCATCGTGGAATTCATTATCCACATAAATATGTGCCGCCCCGCCGGTGGTGTTGCTGGCGTCACGGTAGTAAACAATTTGCGCCTGAGTCTGAGCGACGGGTGCAACAGGCTGATACACCTTGCCAAAATTCTCCGCAGCGGTGGCGGTGTGCATGAAAAATGCGGAGGAGGTAAACAGCGCCGCAAATAAAGAGGTCTTGAAAAAAGTCATAAATCCTCCAGAGGCCTCCCCGAAAGGAGGCCTGGAAAAGTTTAAGTTAGTGATTATTCACGTTGACGGTTACGCCAGCTTGTACCAGCAGCTCGACATCCTGGCTTTCCATGTGGAACACCTGATACTCAACACCCGATACCTTCACATTACCGGCGTTGGTCCAGTTGCCCGGATCGCTGTTGTCAGGCAGCAGATCGCTCAGGTTTACCACGTCGCCTTTATTACCCTGCACCATCAGCTGTTTATTACCATCGGTGATAAACAGATCTTTCTCAGCGTGCGTCAGGACATCGTGCAGATTGATATTCAGAATATCGGCTTTGCCGTTGTCCATATTAACCATCGAAACCTGCTGATCTTTACCTACCAGATTGCTCAGATCGATGCTGTCTTTCGTACCGCCCGTTAAGATCAGGGTATGATCAACGACATCATATCCTTCCGTTGACTGACCAACGTGCTCAACGCCTTTCTGCTCTGTCGATGACTCCTGATTAGACGATTTATCGTCTTCAACCTGATTCACCGCTGGCGCTTTTGCCGGTTTATTTTCCTCACTGGTCACGCGCTGTTCTTCATGAACAGGCAGGGTGTTTTCCTCAACACTGAAGGAACGCATACTGCGGCTATTGCCCAACAGTCTGCCATCAGCACGGATTGGCACCGCATTGTATGTATGAATACTGGTATCAGAGGTATCCACGACGTTAAACACGCCGCTGAAACCTGGTCCGTTACCCGGGGCTGCCAGGCCGGTAGCACGCCACTGCGCCAGCGTTAAGGTAACGGTCCAGGTGCCATCATCGAGAACACGTCCCGTTGCACCTGCCAGCGTAGGCGTCAATCCACCTCTCAGACTCACGGTATGTCCCGGAATACCCCCAACACCTCTAACCGTAATCACTTCACCGACAACATCGAAGTAACCTCCACCGCTGACGCTGGTGATCAAGAATTTCTCTGGGTTCCAGGTTTCCACCACGGTCAGGCTACGTGAAACGCCCGCACTCTGGTTACCCGCCCTGTCAATGGAAAACACGCTAAAGGTATGGTTCCCCAAAGGCAGTGCCGGTGGCGTAAAGCTCCAGCCGCCGTTTGCGGCAGCAGTCACGCTGTACGATTTACCATTCACCGCGATATACACCGTACTGCCCGCTTCCGCCGTACCATTCAGCGTCGGCGTGTTGTCATCCGTTGAACCCGCGTTGGCCACGTTGCCCGTTACCGGACCGACGTTATCCGTTACGCTGGTGATCACCGGCGCGGCGTTGACGGTATCAATCGTCAGCGAGAAGGTGGCAGAGTTCCCTGAGCGATTTCCCGCTTTATCAATGGAATAAACCTGCCACGAGTAGGTCTGGTTATAATTGGTCGTAACGTCATAAGACCATCTACCATCGACTCCTGTTGTAGTTGAAGCCACTACCGCCCCGTTCGCCGGGTTGACGAAGTAGACTACACTGTCCGCTTCCGCCGTACCGCGTAATTGAGGCGTACGGTCGTTGGTCAGACCGCCATTGCCCACCAGACCGTTATAAACACCACCGGCCACGTTGTCATAAGCACCCGAAATAACTGGTGCGTTATTAACGGTATCAACCGTCAGCGAGAAGGCTGCAGAGTTCCCCGAACGGTTTCCTGCTTTATCTATTGAATAAGCATGGAAATTATAGGTCTGGTTGTAGTTAGTGGTCGTAGGGAATGACCATTTTCCATCCGCACCTGCAGTTGCAGACCCTACTACCGTTCCGTAGTTATCAATTACTACATACACTACGCTGCCCGCTTCCGCTGTACCGCGCAAATCCAGGACACGGTCGTTGGTTACGCCTCCGTTGCCCACCAGGCCGTTATACACGCCGCCTTGAACATCATCATAAGAGCCGAGGATGACCGGTGCGTTATTAACGGTATCCACCGTCAGCGTAAAGTTCGCGGAAGTCGCAGAACGGTTTCCAGCCTTATCGATGGAATAAACCTGCCAGGTATATGTCTGGTCAGGCAGGCTCGTCGGATAAGACCAGTTACCGCTGGCGTCCGCCGTGGTGGAAACCACTACGCCGTTTGCGGCGTTGGTGATATACACCGTACTACCCGCTTCAGCCGTACCACGTAACTCAGGCGTACGATCGTTGGTCACACCACCGTTACCCACCAGACCGTTATTAACGCCACCCGCGACGTTGTCGTAAGCACCTGTAATAACCGGTGTCGCATTAACGGTATCCACGTTGATCGAATAGGTCTCAGATTTACCCGACACGTTACCCAGATCGTCTTTCGCAATGGTGTAGAACATATGCGGACGACCGGCAGCCGTGTCAGCAACCGCATGCTCCCAGGTCCAGTTACCTTTCGCATCAGTTTTCACCGTATCCAGCACCGCGTTGTTATACGCGTTGTAGATATACACGACGCTGTTTGGCTCAGCGGTTCCGCGCAGCTGCATATTGCCGTCGTTGCTCAGCCCACCGTCTGGCACCAGGCCGTTATAGATGCCGCCTTCCACGTCATCGTACGCCCCCAGAATGATCGGAGCTGCAGCGCGAGTATCCACTTCCAGACCGTAGTGGTTGGATTCGCCAGAGACGTTGCCCGCCGCATCCTGAGACGTCACGTAGAAATCATGTTTCGCATCTGCCAGCGCAGGCGATGTCCACGTCCAGTTACCGTCTGCATCGGCATACACCGAAGCGATTGGCGTTTTGCTGTCCGGGCCATAGATTTTCACCAGGCTGTTTTTCTCAGCCGTACCGCGCAGTTCTGGCGTGGTGTCGCGTGAACGGCCGCCATCGACGATCAGCGTACCCGCATCGTCATACATGCCGGTAATGGTCGGCGCCGTTGGCGCATCGGTATCAATCGTCAGATCCCACGGCGCGGTTGGTACGCTTTTCACACCGGTCGGGCTCTGGAAGACCGCGCTCAGAGACAGCTCGGTGCCGTTGTTCTGCGGTGGCAGCGTGTAGTTCCAGGTGCCGTCATTGCCTACGGTCACAGAATTAACAAGCGTGGTGCCGTCGTAAATGAACACGGTATCGCCCGCACGCCCAGTACCGTGCAGCGTTGGCGTGGTGTCATCGGTCACCGCCGGGTTCGCCAGGTCGCCCTGCACCAGGCCTACATCGTCGGCGATACGATCCAGCGTCCCTGTCGGAATGCTGGTGTCCAGCGTCAGCTCAAACGGTGCGGTAGGCGCACTGTCACCCGTTCCCGGATCTTCCGTCGCGGTGATCTGATATGTCCCATCCGCGCTCAGCGCAGGGGTGATGGTCAGCTGCCAGCTACCGGTTACCGCATCCGCACGTACGCTATCGATATAATTGCCGTCAACGTACACCTTCACCAGTGCGCCCGGCGTCGCGCGACCCACAACCGTTGGGGTCGTGTCATCGGTGTGGCTGCCGGTGCCCAGATTGCCGGTAATGGCACCTTCATCATCCACGACGTGGCTGATGGATACGCCGTTACCGCTGGTGTCCACGATGAAGTGGATCGGGTCGGACGCAGGGCCGACGTTACCCGCTTTGTCTTCAATCGAGACTTTCCAGGTGTAGTCACCGTCCGCCAGCGCAGGTGCCGGGGTGTAGCTCCAGTTACCGCTGCCATCGACAGGAACGCGCACGGTAGTGCCATTACCGAGATCGATAATAGCGGTACCGCCCGCTTCACCTTTACCACGGTAGGTTGGGGTGTTGTCATCGGTGGTGTCGTTGTTACCAATCAGACCTGGCGTACCGAAGTCGTCCCACAGTTCCACGTCAGCCGCTTCGCCTGGTGCGACGGAGTCCACAATAATGACCCACTCGCCGGTCTCCGGGCTGCGGTTGCCGGTCACATCTTCTGCGACCGCGCGGAAGCGGTGCTCGCCCTGCGCCAGCGCCGAATCAAACTCAATGGTCCAGCGTCCACCGGTGACCACCGCGCTGCCGATTGGGTTCGGGTTCGCGCCGTCATACAGATAGACGGTGGTGCCGTCCTGCGCGGTACCGGTAATGACCGGACGATCGTCATTCGTGATGCCACCGTTCTGTACCGTGCCGACGTGTGATTCGACATCGTCAATCACATCGGTGATTGCCGGTGCCGTTGGAATACCGCCCGCCAGCAGGTCAAAGGAGAACGCATCGGAAGGATCCGAACGCAGACCCGCTTTGTCTTCGGCGACCACTTTCACGTCATAATGACCGTTCGCCAGCCCCAGCGGCGGTGTCCACGTCCAGGTACCTTCATCGGTGGCGCGAACGGAAGCAACTTCACGGCCATTGACGATGATGTACACCAGGCTGTTCTCTTCGGCAGAACCCGCAAAGGTCGGGGTGCTGTCGTCAGTGATATCGCCGTTTTGCAGATAACCTGTTTGCTGACCCGCGTCGTCAAAGACGGTGTCGATAGTCGGTTTCACCGGTGGCGTGGTGTCAACGATAAAGCCGATCGGATCGGAAGGTTCGCTGGTGTTACCCGCGGGATCGGTGATGACCACCACGGCTTCATGCTCGCCTTCTGCCAGTGGATTTTCTGGTGTGACTTCCCATTTACCGTCTTCACCCACGATCGCGGTACCTACCACTTCATCGTCGATGATCAGTTCTACGGTTTCACCCGGCACAGCGCCTTCGCCGCTGAATACCGGCTGGGTATCATCGGTCACATCGCCGTTATTAATTGGGCCGATAACCGGACCCTGATCGTCTTCAACATCACCAATGATCGGTTTCACTGGCGCTTCGGTGTCAATCACCAGCTTCCAGGGATCGGTTGGCGCACTTTCAACGCCCGTTGGGCCACGGAATACCACACTCACATCCAGCGCGGCACCGTTCGTTTGTTCAGGCAGGGTATATTCCCAGCGGCCATCAGCGCCCACGGTTACGGAGCTAATAATGTCGCTGCCATTACGTACGAAAACGATGTCACCTGGACGGCCCGTACCGTGCAGGGTTGGCGTGGTGTCATCCGTCACCGCCGGATTCGGCAGGTCACCCTGATAACGACCAACGTCATCCGATACGCGATCGAACGTCCCGGTCGGAACTACGGTATCGATGGTCAGCAGGAATGGACGTGTCGGAGGTGGAATTTCACCAGGACCGCTGAATTCACCTGCGGTAATTTCATAGGTTTTACCCGACTCCAGCGCAGGGTTGATCTCAATGGCCCACGCACCGGTCGTTGGGTCGGCAGTCATCGTACCCACCGCTTCCCCGTCAACATACAGCGTCACCAGAGAGCCAGGCGTTGCCGTCCCCACGATAACCGGTTTAAGGTCATCCGTGCTGCTGCCGCTGGCCAGCGGGTTGGTCAACGTGCCGGTATTATCTTCCGCGTGGCTGATGGAAACCGCATTACCCACGGTATCGACGATAAAGGTCACTGGCGTGGTGGCTTCGCCACGGTTACCCGCAGCATCTTCCAGCGCCACAGACCAGCTATAGGTTCCGTCCGCCAGCGCAGGGGCAGGCGTCCAGCTCCAGTTACCTTCTGCATTGACGGGTACGCGAACGCTCTGACCACCACCGAGGTCGATCACAGCCATCATGCCCGGCTCACCCTTACCGCTAATGGTCGGGGTGTTATCTTCGCTGATATCGTTATTGTTAATTTCACGCGGGAACTGATAGTCGTTCCACAGTAAAACGTCGGTCGGCAGCGGCGGCAGTGTCGCCACAGCAGCGATGTTTGGCTCAGTATTGTTGTTAGAAGCGATGGTCTTTTTCATACTCAATATCCAACTATATTCTGTTTATGTTCGGGAAAATCCCTGGATTAAAAAAACGGCTAAACGTTTTTACTTTCCGGAGGCGCCTTAAAGGCGCCTCCGTTTCCTGATATCAATTAGTGGTTTTGCAGCGTGACCGTCACTCCCATCTGAACGAGGATTTCGGTATTCAGGCTTTCCATCTGGAAGGACTGATACTCCACTCCGCCAACGTTAACCGTGCCACCGTTTGTCCAGTTGCCCGGGTCTATATCGTTTGGCAACAGGTCGCTGAGATTGACCCGATCGCCTGCATCGCCCTTCACCATCAACTGGTTGAAGTCGTTATCGTGGAACAGGTTCTGTGTGGCGTTCTCCAGCACATCGCCCGCGCTCAGCGTCAGGGTGTTGTTACCTGCTCCCGTTATGTCGAACACTTCCATTGACTGGATTTTGTTGGTCAGCGCGCTCATATCGAGATGCTGATCCGCCCCCAACAACTTCAGCGTGTCCGTCCCTTCTCCCCCCTGGATCACCGCGTCGGTCAGGCTGGCCACGTCACTCACCTGATAGAGATTGTCCGCCGCGTCGCCATACCAGACATCGCCCTGGTTATCCGCCAGGAATTCACCCGGCGTGACGGTTTTCGCCGTGCCGCTCACCACCAGGTTATCGATACTGAAACCAAATCCGGTGCTGCCCGGCTGCTCCTGATGGTGAATTTCCATCCGGTAAACCGGCGTATCCTCCTGGCCTGTGAACGACACATGGACGTTACGGTTGCTGATCGGCGCGTTCACAGGCTGAGAACCAATCACATTGCCGTTGATGTCATAGAACGTCACCACCGTAGACGGACCCGCAAATCTCGGGTTGAAATCGAAATCGACGGTTTTGGCGCCATACTGGAAGTCGACAAACATGCTGGCTTCCATCCCGCCATCTGCTGATGAACTGAACAGATACAGGCTGTTTGTGCTTCCCACCCCGATGGGCTGTCTGTCGAATTCGTAGTCAGCCGTACTGGTATCCGTCGTGTGTGAGAAACGCATTCCGTGCACCCACTGGCCCGCATTGATCGCCGTAAACTCATCAGCAGATTCAAAGTTGTTGGTGCTGGTGAAGTCGCTGGTACGGTAGTCCGAGCTGTTACCCGCCGCGTCCACAATGGCTGCCCCGACCGGAATATCGGTATAACCGCCCGGTGGCAGGCTCAGCGTCACATTACCGTTCGCGATATCCGCCGCCGTCAGCGTGTGCGTGACAGAGACATCTCCGACCTTCACCAGAACCGAATCACCCGCCGTCACGTTGCTGCCCGGCAGCGTGACGGTGACATCGTTACCGCTCCGCACCACGTCGGTCGGGGCGTCCGGTGCAACCTGATCCACCACCACGTTCTGCGACGACTCGGTGTAGTTACCTGCCGCATCAACAACACGGGTCAAAATGGTCCAGTCAGCGCTGTGGCCCTGCGTGTCCACATAGGCCCACTTATCGCCGTCGACCAGCGCTTCCTGCCAGGTCGCGCCGCCGTCAACAGAGACATAAACCTTTTCGCCTGCGCCCAGCGCAGCCGAGAGATGGCCGGTGACCACGCTGCCAGGGCCGCTGTTATTGGTGATGAAGTCCGCATCGCTCACGCCGGAGTCTTTGCTCAGGCCATCAGCCACCGCACTGGCCGTTGGCGCTTCGGTATCAATGGTGATTTTCCACGAATCGCTCGGCGCGCTTCTGACGCCCGTCGGGCTCTGGAACACCACGTTCATCTCCAGCTCTGTACCGTTATTCTGCGGCGGTAACGTGTAGTTCCAGCTGCCGCCAGGGCCAACGGTGACGGAGTCAATCAGAGTCGTGCCGTCGTAAATAAACACCCGGTCGCCCGCCACACCGGTACCGCGCAGGGTCGGGGTGGTATCGTCGGTCACAGACGGGTTCGCCAGGTCACCCTGAACCAGACCGACATCATCCGCTATACCGTCCAGGGTGCCGGTCGGAATGCGGGTATCGAGCGTCAGCTCAAACGGTGCGGTTTGTGGACCGTCACCGTTGCCGGTGTTTTCACTGGCAGTGATCTGATATGTGCGATCCGCCGACAGCG
>SKED01001436.1_pt1 | contig 20599 bp, 33 predicted proteins | sample 4826651 | NCBI WGS metagenome assembly SKED01 (sample SAMN11008818, study PRJNA524170) | human gut metagenome | biome: Human fecal sample; material: Feces; isolation source: fecal sample from pouch patient p19 | host: Homo sapiens | place: Israel: Tel-Aviv | collected 2016-06-28 | reverse complement strand
CTTGCAATACAGGACTTTTTTGCCATGTTGTTTTTCAGCTTTTAAAAATTTTTGAAAAACTTTTCAAAAACCTCTTGACTTCTAATAGTTAGTCACCTCGCTTTGTTAATATATTTTTCGCTGTTTTTTAATTCCTACCATTAACGCGCGCGTGTGCGTACGCAAACACCTTAACAAAACTTAACAAAAAATTAAATAAATCCGTTTTTTGTCAACGCACGTTCTAACGCTCTGCGCTTGTGCCGGCACTCACACCATTTACGATTATTAAATCGCCATTTGCATATGAATAGCCATTTTGAAAATTTGTATGTCAATCCGTATTTTTTTGATTGTTTTCGGATTTTTTTATTTGTTTTCGTATTTTTTTCGTAATATATTTTCATTGTTGGTCCTTTCTGCACTAAAAAAGCGGTGGAACTTTCCGCCGCTTTATTTGTTACCATTCCCCACGTTGTATAAGACTGTTTATAGTTTTTATCGCATTTAAGTCGGGTGGAATATGTTTCTTTATGACCTTGACTTTGCCTGTGTCTTTTTTATTTTTGTCAATGATTATTTCTTTTTCCTCTACTTCATACCCTGTTGCACGTTTCAACAAGGCATTTTTTATTTGCTCATTTACATCATTATACACTTGAAAACCCTCTTTTTTTGTAATATAATAATGCAGATAGTTAATGTTCGCGAATATATAAACTATCTGCATCAGAGGTATGGCTCTGATGTATGGCGTGAGGTGTTGCCGCACCTCACGTCTTTTTTATTTGTTAAACCATTGCAGATAAATTTGTTCTGCAATTCGTTTCATCATCAACGGTGGAACAGACATTCCGCATACATACTGTACCGACTGTCCCATAAAATTATAATCTTCAGGAAACGTCTGCATATGTATCATATCCATATCGGATATATAACACGGTTTTTCATAGTAGACATACGCACCGCCCGACACCAATGTACTTGCCACGCGTTGTGCGTGACATATCTGTGTACCGAAATTACTGTCTTTGCCCGTCAGCCGTTCGTTTATGTTTCCGATACTTCGGTCATTCGGTCGTCGGTGTTGCCAACGTTTATACAGTAATGTTGATGTATTTATCGGTCTGCCGTTACCGTCACTGATTTCGCCGAACAGTATCGGTTTGTCATTGAAATTCAGCATCAGTTTTCCAAACTGCAAATCTTTCCGCCGCGAAATAAAGAACACACGTTCTCGTCGTTGCGGTACTCCCATAAATGCAGCGTTTAATAAAAATATCTGCGTATCATAACCGATTGCCGATAATCGTTTTATGATTTCGTTTACATATCCCTTTGCATTTCCCTGTACTATTCCCTTGACGTTTTCGGCAACAATCACTTTCGGTTGTAGCCTTTCGGCCACGTCGATAAATTCAAAAAACAGGTCGTCCAATGTTTGTGCCGACTGACCCTCTCGGAATACTTTTGTTTTGCCCCACGCCTTTTCTCTATCACCTGCGATAGAAAATGTACTGCAAGGCGGTGAACCGTCCAATATATCCAACTGATACAGTTCATCAGAAATATTCGCATATTTTTTGAATTGTCGTATATCCATACGATAGTTGTATTTTGGGTGATGATTTGCAACATACATTTTATTTATTTTTTCGTCAATTTCGCAGTTGCCTAACACCGTATATCCGGCTAATTTATATCCCATTGTTGACCCACCGCCGCAGGAAAAACAACTGAACACATTCAATCCATTTTTCTGTACACGGTTTATATCACGTAGTTTCCATTTCCACATATTCATCACCTGTTAAATTTAAACCCGCAACGTGGACAGGTGCACTCAAAGTTATCGTCGTTATATTCATCTGCCGACAGTTCTTTTGATGTGTTGTCCAATGCCTCTTTAAATTCTTCGCTGATTTTTTCAAAACCGTATTCCGATAAATCCATATCTAACGCATACAGTTCTTCTTTCAATTTTTCATAGTCCCAGTCTGAAAATTCAGTTGTTTTATTATCAACCAAACGGAACGCATTGATTTGCTGTTCTGTTAAATCATCTGCGACTATACACGGTATTTCCGTTATACCCAACTTTTCCGCCGCAAGTAAACGTGTGTGTCCTGCAACGATTACATTGTTTTTATCTATGATGATTGGCACTCTGTATCCAAATTCTTTAATACTGTTCGCCACTTTATCCACGCTGTCAACGTTAATGCGTGGATTGTTTTCATATGGTTTTATATCCGAAATATTTTTATTTACAATTTTCAATGTTCCGTCCGCCTTTCGTAATTGATTGGGATTTTCTCGCAATCAAAAACCGCCGTTTACACGCTACGGCGGTTCTCGATTGATAGAAGAAAAAAAGGAGAAAACCCTATTGTGAATTTCTTCACGTTATCATAATACCACAGAATATAGTCCATTTTAGTCCACTCTTTTAAAAATTCGCAATTTTTTTTAATGCTGATTTATGTATTTGATATATTCGGGAACGTTCATAGTGCATTCTCTGACATATCTTGTTTTCATTCAGTCCTAATATGTATTTATATCGCAGTACCGCCTGTTCCTGTTGGTCCGACAACTCCGCAATCGCAGTTTCGATTGTTTTCAACTTTTCCGCCGCCGTTGAATATTCTGTTTTATATTGTTCCTGTAAATCAATCAATTTGCAAATCAATTCGGATTTATCGGTTGACTTTCCGCCGCGTGGCATATCATTGACTATTGCCGTCACTTTATTGATTTGCGACTGCAATTTCTGTATTTGATATTCAATACTCTCTGCATTTCGCATTATTTTTCTGTATTCCTGTAATTCTTTTTGCGTCAATGATATGCCCCCTGTTCCGTAATCGATTGCGATTTTTAGTTTTTGTTTAACAGCCTGTGTTGTCCGTTTTTACTGACTATATACAAATATTCCGGTGTTTCTTTTTCAATTTTCCAATTTTCCGATTTTAAACCGTGTTCGGCAAGAAATAGTTTCTGCCGGCGGTTTGGATTGATTAATCTTTTCATTGATTTCCTCCGTTTTTTCTTCTGTCATTTTGTTTCATTCTTTGTATTGACCGTTTCCACGAATTCCGTATTATGTTATATTCTCTGTTTGATGTATCAATCGCAACAATAGAATTTCTTAACTTTTTTTTGTTCATACTGACATCTAAAATATCGCGACTTCCGGCAAACGTCAGTACATAAACCTGTTTTTTGTACCGACGTGCATAATCGATAATACATTCATTGAACAGTGCTTGAAATGTCATTTGTGACGTTATGCGTTTCAAATCACCCGCCTTTAATTTTCGTATGTATGGTTTCATAAATTTTGATTTATATTTTCTCATATTGTTCTACTCCTTTTATTCGCACGGTTCGTATTTTTTGTGAAATATATCGGGTTTGCAAGGATAATATTCCCCACGCAATCCCCTTATGATGTAATCGCCGACGCTTGCCTTCATATAGCCTTCTAATGTTGATATAAATATAACAGGCTCTAAGCCCTCTACACGGATAATAGTTTTGTCCAATCCATTTGTAAATTTTATAATTTCATCAAGGTTATGCCCTTCCCATTGCACTGCCTCTATTTCACACGGTTTTGTTTTGTATTTCATTCTTTACCTCCGTCATTTCTTTTTGCGGATTTATCTATTTTTGCCCCGCAGTGCGGGCAGTAATAAAATTCACATCCTCTGTACCACTGAATATCATCACTGTCGTTATCTAACCCGATTTCTAAATAATCTATACAACCGAAACCGCATACCGAACATATAAATTCATCAACAGGGTTAATATTAGTAGCATTATATCCGTGCTGAATTTCCTTAACGTCGGCGGCAGGTATATCATCTGTAATTTGTGCAAATTCTTTAGCACGGCCGCCAAATTGTACACCGTAAGAAGTTTTGCTATTATCACATATTTGTTTTAGTTTTTTATTCACAATGTCTGCATCAATATATTTTTTCTTGTTCATTTTCTGCCTCCTATATCATTTTTGTCCCGAAGTCATTGATTGACCCGTACACCGTTGCTACTGCTATATTTAATTCTTTGCTTATTTCTTTAATCGTGAACCCTTGATTTTTCAAAACCACAATTTGATTATGGTATATATACCGTTTATTGTTACTTCGTGACTGTGGTTGCGGTTGTTCACCGTTGCAGGTGTACACCCATTCAGGACGTACACCTTTTTTCAGTGCCTCGATGACATTATGCCACGCCTCGCTGATACAGCTCACGGAACATATTTGTATTTTAAACGGTTTACCGCTGTTTTCGTCGATTTTTTCGTTCATCATTTTTCCACATACTGAACAATATGTCTTTCTCATTTTTGGGCCTCCTCTTTTATCAATCTTTTTTTATTTCTTTTTTCCTCTCTCAATATATTATGATTTCTTTTTCTCTGTCGTCGACGTCTATACTGTCTTCGGTTACAAATGAATATCCATCACCCGCAAACACCATATAACTGCCCTTGCCAACTTCAACTAATTCGTTTGCAAATTCTTGTACCGTCATATTTCTTCCACCTTTCCTTTTAACGTTTCTTTTACCGCCGCAAACAATTTGTCGTATTTCTCCGACCCCTCAACCGCCGCAAGTGCGGTTTTAACCGCTATAATACTGCTTTGTGCCTGTTCAAAACACATTTGCAGTTTAACCATTTTTTCATTACTGCCTAACAGTGATTCTTTCTGCAGTTTTTCAATGGTCTTTTTTAACTCCTCGTTTTCTTTTTCCGCCGCCGCTGTCTTTTCCTTTTCGCTCGAAACATCATCTTGTAGCTCTTTGTACTGTTGTTCCGCATTTTTCGCCTTTTGTTTCGATTTCTTGGCTGCTCGTTCCGCTTTTTCCGCCGCTTGCTCCGCTTTTTTCTTTTCCGTTTTTAATTTATCAATTTCCGCTTGCAGTGATTTTTTTGCTTTTTCGTCTGCCTCTTGCATCATCTTCTCTAACTCGTCTTGTGGAACCGTCGCAGGCTCTGCATTTCTAATGTCTAACTCCGCTTGCAGGCGTTCAATCATTAATTGCTTATCTTTCGCCGCCTGTTCGCTCTGCTTTATCTGTTCTTCCAACTTTTTCTCTGCCACTGCCTGCTTTTTTTCTGCTCTGTCCAGTGCGTCAGTCTTTTCCTGTATCAACTTGTGCAGTTGTTTAACGGTGGTTTCCTCTGTTATGTTGTTTTCTTCGACGAAATGCTCTCGCTCATCAGCAGGAATGGCGGTCAGTTCGATTAATTTTGTTACTCCCAGATTCTTAATTGATTCAGAATTTTCAAAATTTCCAAATAGGCTCTGTTGGTCTGCACCGTATTCCTTGTAAATTTTTATGTAGTTTTCAGCCATAGCCTGCTTATAGCCTGTGTATTTTTCGCAATACTCGCCCCACTTGCCGTATTGTACCAGTGTTTTAGCTTTTGCAAATCTTTTGCCGATTTCTATTAAACATTGCAATAGCATATTGTTCATACTTTTTGAAATATATTTGATTTCTGCCGTGATTGTTGGTAAATCACAACTTTCAATCTCTCTCTCTTCCGCCTCGATTATCTCGTTTTTATTTTCCATTATGCTACTTTCCTTTCTTTTTTCGCTCCGGCTGTGTTCTTGACGAACTCAACCCACTTTTTTTCAAATTTTTCGACTTCCGGCGTTCTCGCGCAGTGCCGTAATCCGCTGTTTTGTCTGACACACATATTTTTAAAATCAAATTCCAATGTAAAATACGGTTTATCCGGTTCATTTATATGCCGGATAAAAAATATAGCCGTCTCACCGCTCGCGTGACGTTTAGCATACGTCGCTACGCAGTGATGTAACTCTCTGCCCTCGTCTATCATTTCAATTTCTGTTTCGGCAGGGTGTATTGATAAACCGCCGCAGGTGAAACAATATTTTTTTAATTTGTTATATTGTTTCTTGAAATCTTTCGCCAGTTCTTTCGTTGCGGCAATCTGCATAATGCGTTGTTCATCATTATGCGATTTTACTAAATTCTGCGGATATAGAATGTCCGTATCAGTCGTATAATGACCGTTTTTCCGCAACATATTCCAATAGTCAACAATGTACTGCACCCTGTTGTAATATGTTCCTGCGTCCTCTAAATTTTTGTTTTGTTTTTCAATGTAACGCATTGTTTTCGGTATGTCAGCACCTGTTCCGATTAGTGGTTCAATTCGTGAACCGTATTTATGTACAATTATATCAATATTCTGTAACGTTACACCCTGCGTATGTGTATGTACATACAGGTCAATTTTACTGCTTTCCCACTCATTTTGTTTTATGCACCGCAGTTCCTCTTTGCTGATGCCTAAAATTTCATTTGGTTTTGCTTTTTTCAGCTTTAACCCCTTGAAATTTTTTAAGGTTGGAGTGGTTTGTGTATATGACATTGACGATTGTATCAATTTGTTGACATATCCACCTAACCCATTCATTATCAGATTTTCAACATTCGGATAACGCTGATATAATCGCAGGTATGTAACCGGATATGTTGCCTCCGCACATTCAATATACATATCCATTTTAGAATTTTCTGCAAATGTGCCTTTCAGCACGTTTGGAATTTCTTCCGGCTGATATATTTCCGCCATATTCACACCCTCTACGCGGTCCGTAAATGTTTTTCGCGTTTCCCATTTCCCCAGAGAACACTGTCTGTTCCAGTAGTTTGAATAAAACCCCGTCAGACGTATTTTTTCCGTTTTGGAAAATACCGCGCCGGAATATTGATATATATTCCATTCCTCTGTTCCTGTCCTGTCAACACGGCGTTCACCGCACCACTGCAATACGGCAACATTTCCGTTGACATTATGGAATGTAACGGGCCAGTATCGTTCTATAACAGTTCCGTTTCGACTGCCGAAACTGCTGACGTGTTCGGCTGTTACCGATTTACCACATTCGGGACACGTTGTTTCTTTATTGCCGAATATTTCTTTACCTGTTTCGGAATGTATAAATCCTATTCTGTCATTTACTTTTGTGTATTCTTGCAACGTAACTGCTCCGCAGGCGGTACATTTACATTTAACACACTTTTTGTTTCTGTCCTCCAACGGCTCATAATAATACCCAACTTTGTAGATTAATAAATCCACTTTTCTTTTTTTATTGCACCAGTCGGCCAAACCTTTGGGCGGTTCGTTCAATCGTGCCAATATGTAATCTATTTCATCATACATATAACCGCCCCCTATATTAAATCTGCCAATGTGACGATTTTTTCGGATTGCTTAATTTCTTCCGCCACCGGAGCTGTTATCTGTATTCCGTAAAATTCGCAGATTATTTTTTCTGCCTGTTGCGGTGTTACACACGCAAAATTATTTTTTTTGTGTTTGTCAGCATATGCCTTTATTTTTTTCTCACACTCAACAATGCTCATTTCTTTAATTTTTAAATCCTGTCCGACGATTTCCGCCGCCTGCGGATTGTTTCTGATGATGTCTTTCAACTGCTCACCCACATAATATGGTGCAGTATTTTCCTTTCCTGCCTGTTGTACCTCTATCTGTTTTATGACCGTGTTTATCATTGTTTTTTCCTCTCTTTCTTTCTCAATCGATTGGGATTTAGTCGGTTATTTCAATTTGACCGCCATTATCCAAAAAATTTGTTTTGAAATTATGGTGAAACCCTTCACGTATTATCCCTGCAAACTCCGTTAGTTGTTGCATATTCATTGGTGTAGCCTGTATTGTACCGACGCATATACCACGTGACACAACAAATATTAAATATCCATCACCGCGTGAATAGTATTCAATAGCAAATTCATCACGAAATGCCGTTATATATTTCGTGTTTAAAATCATTATTCTGCCGTCGGTTCGTGTGAATAATTTGAAAATCTCACTACCACTGCCGATAGTAAACGTCAACGCTGATAATCTATCTAATTCTTCAACTTCAATTTTCGGATTTTGTTCGTTTGTGCAATCATATGCTTGATATTTTTCACGGCTTTCCTCTTCAATTCCCATTGCCGTGAAATAATCATCAATTTTCCACTGTGGCGATATACCCTGTACTAAAACAGTTACCACGCCGTCCGACAAATATTTCATATCACCGTACTGCTCCAACGATATGTATTTGTTCTTTCGGCAGAATTTGAAAATATAATCTAATTTCATTTATCCTACCCCCTGTCAAAATGTTACGGCAATGTTCAGCACTGCCGCCGCAATCCAGTATATTGTGTGTCGCCAATCACCCGTTATTGTATACGGGATAGCTGACATCACCTGTATTATGATTAATACCAACGGTAATATTTTCTCTTTGCTCATTTTTATACCCCCTCAACTCTTGTGCCGTCCTCATACTCTAAAAATCGGACAGCACCGTCATATTTTACTTCGTAACCTGCAATATCTTCCGGCATTAAAAACTTTTTGCCGTAAATGTTTTTCATATCGTCCCACACATCAAATGGGACTGAATAAAATTTGTCCTGTATATTTACCGCCACAAATGTAACGGCTCCAAACTCCTTCTGTTCTCTTAGCCACTCCATTTGCGTATCTGTTACCGCATTTCTTTGTATACGGCTTTTTTGCGTGCTTTTTGCCTCAAACGCAATAGCACGACCGCCGTACAATACACCCTTGAAATCCGGCTCGGCTCTGCCTGTAAAACGACCGCTGAATTTATTCCCTGTTGTTTTTTTCGTAACTATGTACGGCTCATTGACTTTATTTATTATCGCTATCTCTTTTTGACGGTAATAGTTGCACCCGCGCATCAGCAGGCTTTCAAATGCTCGTCCTCTTGCGGCACTTTTTTTATTTCTCAAAATCTGTTTGCCGTCTGCGTTTCTGTTTTCATCAATCAATGCTCTGTATTCGTCCACTGTCATTTTTTCCACTGCTTTGTCCTCGCTTTCTCTGTTCAATCTTGTTTAACATTGTACATTTTTCTAATGTTTTTATATCCGCCGCCGTTGCTCTCGGTGCGTTTCCGCATATCCGAATTATGCACGGTGTATCTTCGTATTTACAGCCGTTACAACCGTCATTCATTTTTTAACACCTCCGAACCATTACATACTCTTGGTACGGAAAACCGCTGAAATCGTGGAACCCGTCAAACCTATGTATTATTTCATAGTGTTTTTTCGCTCTCGGTGTGCTTGTCCACCTTTCGGCTTGTATTATTCTGTATCTGATTTTTGGTTTTTTCATATTTCGACTACTTGTGAAATCTTTTTCCGATTTCTCGCTGTCGCCTTTTACAAAATACATTGCCAAATCATACATAGAATCAGTGTATATATTTTCTATATGCACCTTTCCGTGTTCCCATAGGCTTATAATGATACCTATGTCAAATACATTTTTGATTATAAAATGATGATGTAACCCACCCTTGACACCGCGTTCGGTCATTGCGGTATATGTCAACGGTATGTCTTTCTTCTTTAACTTTTCACGCAATCGGCGAATAAATCGACTGCGTTGTTTTTTTGCCATTACCATACTATCGGGACGTTCCGTACGTCTGTATGTTAATGTCACCCACCAATCCGACTTTTTAAAATTCGTACAGATATTCCACACTATGCGTTTTTTCTTCAACAACTCATTTCTTCGCCGTTGAACCTCTGAACATTCATTCCAATTCGGACCTCTTGGAATGTTTTTTTTACCGTATCTTGCAGAGAAACTTTTTTCTTTGAAAATGTGTTCCCCTGCAATGATAGTTTTTTCTATGTATGCCATATATCTTAATCTGCTTTCGTCCTAAATTTAATTACTTAAACAAGTTATAAAACCTTGAAAAATCAAGGTTTTTTTTGTTTTTTGCTATTGCCTATTTTTTCGATATATGATATAATAGATATGTGGGTATCTTTATATCACATATAGTATTTCAAAAAGTAGTGGTTTGGCTGAACCACTATTTTTTTTGTGTCAATTCGTCGATTGACATTTGCACCGTTTTGGGCGGTGGCGTTCGGTGTGTTATAGGCTGTTTCGCCTGTCTGCATTTCTGACAGATAAAACCGCCTGTCGGTGTTACCGCCCCCGGTATATTCTTCGGGTCAACATATGTCATATACCATTGACCGCATACCGTACATTGATGATTGTATGTCTTTGGCCTGTAACTCATATCGCAGGCACTTTCTTTTTGAACAACGGCAATACCTTTTTGTCATTTACCGTTGCTCCGCTTTCACGGTTCACCAATGCTAAAACCTCATCCGTTTCGCGCAAAAACTTCTGTCGGGGGCTTTCGTAGTCCTTGCGATTTTTCTTGTTGGACAGTAAATCGTCCAACATTTGTAGAGCCAAATACCTGCCCTGTTCATTTAATTGGTCTATTCGTTGTATGTATTTGTCGTACATTTTTCGTCCTCCTCTATTTTCTTCATTGTTATAATGTAGTCAGCAGGGCTTATCTCATTTTTCGCTAAAAAACGTATTACTGCATCAACATCTGACCTGCCTTTGACTTCCTCACATATGTATGTTCTTACAGGCAGAGGCTTTCTGTATATCGCCTCTATTTCGTATTTTTCTTTCAGTAGACTTTCGTCCATATCTTTTAATCTTCCTTTCATTGTTCGCAGGCACATAGGAACCGCCCTATCAGATTTCATTAAAATTTCAAAATATATTAAGGGGGGTGACTATTCGGGCGGTTCGTATCTGCCTGCGAAACTATTTCAACTATGCCGTTTTTTCTTGGCTTTGTTTTTTTTCACAAAATACTTCATATAATAATGACGCTAAATCACTTATAACAGTATTCGGTATCGTCTCCGTATTTATTTCCGCTAAATTACTATACTCTTTCATTTTCTTTTCCACCTTTCCGCCTCGTTAGGCTGTTCTATTTGTATTTTTTGTAAACTTATGCTATAATCACCAAAGAAAGCGAGGTGATTATATTATGAGCGTTCCTGTCGAAGAACTAACTAAAAACGATTACAAAGTATTGGAATATATTAATCGTTTTACATCAGTCCACAAAAACGATATTGAAAAGCATTTTAATAATCGCATTGTTTCCTTAGATTACATCTTATCTAAATTATCTAAAGTTGACTATAAGTTAAATGGAGATGTCCCCTTTCCTATCGCAAATTCTAATTATATAGAAGAAGAATTTGACCGACCAACTAATGATTATGAAACCCCTCGCAAAAGTCTTAATATGTTTCATATTACTGATATTGGGAGAGATGTCTTACAGAATTATCACATAAAACAACGAGTTGCCAAAAAGGAACTTTGGTTAAAAAATGCTTTAATACCTGTTATCGTGTCATTTGTAACAACAAACATAACAATGTACTTAATACCGAAGTTGCCGCTGATACTAAAATGGTTGTGCGATATTCTTTCCAAAATTTTTTCATCTTAGCTATCCTTTCTACTGCGCTGAACTTTAGCTTGCTCTTGCAACCATTCGCAAAAATTCTTTGCCGGATATGGTGCAAGATTAATCTTTCCGACAGTCATTTGCTGATTTGTTTCAATATCAGCAAATGACTGTTTATTTTCTTCGCCCATTCTTCTACTTCCTTTCAACTTTATAAAGCCAATCTTTGCCGTCCACTGTAACTAAACCATAATGTTCATCTGTTCGAGAGAAGTCGTATTCAATGCCGTAAAATTGTTTAATAGCCGTTTGATACACTTGCCATTGTAATATATATAACACTGCACTATCATAATCTTGTTTACGCAAATACATATCCAAACAATCAATGCACTTTGTTAGTTCCACACCTAATTCTGTTTCTAAAAATTCTTCTTTATTAAATTCCATTCTCCTACTTCCTTTCCGCCTCGTTAGGCTGTTTTCTTGAAAAAGTCCGGATTAATATTTAACGCAGAACATATTTCAAGAAATTCATCAGCCATTATTTTTCTTTTTCCTTGCAAGATTTTTGAAATTATATCTGCCGAAATTCCTGTTGCCTGTGATATGTATATCTGCTTTATTCCTTTTGCCGTCACATACTGATTTAATTTTTCATTAATATACATTTTTGTAGATTTCATTTTTACCACCTCTTTTCTTTATCTACATTTTGTAGATTGTAATTGTATTATAGTCTACTTTTTGTAGCTTGTCAAGTATTTTTTTATATTTTTATCTACTTTTTGTAGATTTTTGTATTGACTTTAAATATTTATAGTGGTATAATTGCAACAAGAACTGAAAGAGGGTGATTAAAATTTCAAGGGAATATATAGCATTGACTTTAAAAAGATTGCGTGAGAAATCCGGTTTAACAACTTCGCAAGTTGGGGAATTATTAGGTAAAAGTGGTAAGACGGTTAATGCTTGGGAACACAATCACGGTCAGCCTGATGCTGAAATGCTTATGAAATTATGTGATATATATAATGTTAAAGATATTCTTGCAGAATTTCGTGAAAATAAAAGTGAAGATATTACGAATCTGTCAGATGAAGAAATATATTTGATAAAGTCATACAGGAATTTATCTGAACAAGGTCAAGAATATATATTACAAACCATAGATATGGTCAAAGACAAATATAAAAAAGATTTATATTCTTCCGATTCACAAAAAATAGGTTGAAAATAAAAAATCCCCGACTGCTACTAACAGTCGGGGAAATAGTGTAGTGTTATGGTACACCAATTAAAAACATATATATTGTACCATAACACCGATTAAAAATCAAGTTAAGAGGTGTTATTTTTATGAAAAAAACTAAAAATTCAGTGCAAAGGGCTGTTATATATGCACGTTATTCGTGTAGTAATCAAACAGAGCAGAGCATTGAGGGTCAGCTTGCGGACTGTGAAAAGTTTGCAGAAAAATATAACTACTATATCGTTGATACATATATCGACCGTGCAATGTCGGCAACAACTGACCGCCGCCCGCAATTTCAACAAATGATTGCGGACAGTGCAACAGGCGGTTTTGATGTCATAATAGTATGGAAATTGGACCGTTTTGCACGAAACAGATATGACAGTGCTGTCAACAAACAGAAATTGAACTCGAACGGCGTCAAAGTCGTTTCCGTAATGGAACACATTGAGGACACCCCCGAAGGTGCATTAATGGAAAGTGTTTTAGAGGGTTTCGCCGAATATTTCAGCAAAGACCTATCGCAGAAAGTTTCAAGAGGAATGAGAGAAACCGCACTGAAATTTAAAGCCACCGGATTGATTCCATACGGTTACAAAAAAACATCTGATAATATATGCGTACCAGATGAACATACCGCCCCCGTTGTCAAAAAAATATTTGAAATGTACTCCGGTGGTATGATAAACAAGGACATATGCGATTGGCTGAATAGTCACGGTTACAGGACGTCAAACGGCAATTTGTTTAAAAATCAATATTTACGAAAAATCTTAAACCGCCGCCGATATACAGGGTCATATACATATGGTGATTTGGAGTTGCACGACGAAAATCAACGAATAATATCTGATGAATTGTTTGACCGTGTTCAAATTCAGTTACAGGCGAAAAAACGCACGGGCAGGATTGCAAGAGAACAGTATATATTGGTAGGTAAATTGTTTTGTGGTTACTGCCGCAACCCAATCCGTGGCGAAAGTGGCCGCAATCATCAGAATAGAATATATACGTATTATAAATGTTCTGTCAATAAAACAGGCGGTAAATGCCCTAAAACAACAGTCCAAAGGGATATTATTGAAAATAATACTATTAAATTCATTCTGAAAAATTTTCTGAATGACGAAATTATAAATTCTATTGTAGACACCATACAGGCGTCAGAAACTGCCGAAAATAATTCAGCGGAGCTAATCACATTACGAACACAAATTGAAGATACCAACAGAAAAATAAACAATCTGCTGACTGCAATCGAAAACGGTGTTTTTACCCCGTCAACAAAACAACGTCTAAACGATTTGGAAAATGTCAAAGAAAAATTAAAATATGAATTGATTGTTAAACAATCGGAAAAAAATAATTTTAATGCAACAGCCTTTAGAAGATTTTTAAAAAATATAGATGTTGATGATTTCAAGACGACAGAACAACGGCAGAAATTAATAAATTTGGTGTTGTATCGTGAATACCTATGGAACGACAAGGTATTATACATATTCAATCTTACACCGTCAAAACCAAACGACAGTGTAGACGTCGACAGCTATGTTGACGCGTTACTTGCATCGACAGGTTCGACAAGTTCGACAAGTCCGACCGATGGTGTACCACAAGTTGTAATATCCGAACTTTGGTTCGGATATTTTTTTGTACAAAAACAAAATATAGCCTCTTAGAACTATATTTATGCAGAACTATATTGAGTTCATTAAACGAGATTTTAATACAATGTCAGTCTTCTTCTATTATTTGCATACTATTAATAACATTTTTATATTCTTTTGCAACTTCCCCAAATTGCTTATCAATCAAAATTTTATCACAATCTTCTCCATTATGATTAATGTTATAAAGAGTTTCCGTAAGAGCCGAACTTGCCTTATAAAGCTTTCCGAAATCAAGACTTACTGACGAGCCTTTCAGAGTATGCGCACAAAGATACGCTTTTTCATACAATTCTTCATTCAAAGCCTTTTTCAATTCATTAAAAGCGGTATCGTTTTTAAAACACTGTACAAAGCGGACAACATATTTTTCATCAATGAGTCTTCTTTTGACTACTTCAAAATCACCGGCGACTTTATCATAAAAAACTTTCAGTCTCTTGGTTGTTCCTGCAATATTACCTCTGTATTCAATATAATTATAGTATTCTTTTTTAATTTCATTCAAATTTCGAGTTCTTATCGGCACAACATCGCCCGATTTCATTGTAAAATCATTCTCAACACTCTCTATCTTGTTCATATTAACAAGATAACTCTGATGACATCTCAAAAATGCTCTGTGATTTATTTCTTCCTCAATATCATTAAGTTTCTTATATATTGTGTACTCGTTTCCGTCTGTGCGATGAAGAATACATTTTGAATTACTGCTCTCAATATATTCAATCTCACTGTACAACACTTGAATTACGGAATTGCGTTTTTTTATTTGGTATGTATGCACATTTTCATAATTGCTCAGCACTCTGTCAAGTACCATGCTGATTTTATCTATATCGTGCGGCTTAACCAAATAGCCGCTCGCCTCAACGTCATAACTTTCCACCGCATATTTTGACGTTACGGTAAGAAATATAATCTTACCTTTATAATTCATATTTCTAAGCTTTTCCGCAACTTGTATTCCGTTTAACTTGTCCATATACATATCAAGAAATATTATATCATAATACTCCCCATCTTCTATCGAATAAATTAAATTAACGCCGTTTTCATAGCTATCAATATTGTATTCAATAAATCTATCTGAGAAATAGATACTTAGTTGCTGACGGATTATTTCCCTATCACTTAGATTGTCATCACAAACTGCAATATCCACTTTTTGTGTTCACCTCACAAGGAATTATTCTATCATAATTATACCACAAATATGTATTTTTTGTCAAATTCATCGTAAACACCTTCATTTTCAATAAATTCATATTTCTACGGTTATTTATGCTATAATTTCATCATACAAAAGGATAAAAGGAGAAGTATAAAATGGTAAACTACGGAGTGATTGAAGAAAAAATGTGTGATTTATGTATGGGAGAATACATCACCTATGGGATAGGTGCTTATAATACACAGGCTCACGAACTAATAACTTTTGTTTCAGATGTTTTTCCATGTAAGGATGACGCCGAAAAATTTGTGAATGTTTGTAATGAAAACGAACTTTCATTACATCATTTAAGAGATGTTATCGAAGATTTCATTTGAAATAAAAAAGCACTGAATAAATTAAACTTTGTTCGGTGCTTTTTTATTGCAATTCACTTTGAAAGGTGCTATACTTGATATGCAAAAAATATACAAAGGAGCATATGTATGAGTAAAGCACCTTCGGATAATCAGTATTTCGGTACCGAAAAAACAATGAAAATTTTATTTAAGCTTGCGCCGCCCGTTATGCTGGCACAGCTTATTCAATCTTTATATAATATAGTAGACAGTTTTTTCATCGGTAAATTCTCAGGATACGCACTGACGGCACTTTCTGTAATATACCCTATGCAACTTTTGATATGTGCCGTTGCAGTCGGAACAGGTGTCGGCGTCAATACCGTTATGGCACGGTTTTACGGTCAAAAGCGAACTTCCAAAGCGATTAACACCGCCGGAATAGGAACTGTTATGGCTGTTGTGAGCTGGTTCATATTCGCTTTAATTTCATTTTTCATCATAAAACCGTATGCCTTAATCTCGGCAGAATCTGAAATTGTACATGAGTATACTATTACATACGGTAAAATAATCGGAATTTTCAGCTTGGGAATATTCCTTGAAAGCACTTGGACAAAGATTTTGCAGTCACAAGGAGATATGAAAACACCTATGATTGCTCAGATTGTCGGTGCATTGACAAATATTGTACTCGACCCTATTTTAATTTTCGGAATGTTCGGAATTAAACCGATGGGTGTTGCAGGTGCGGCTATTGCAACTGTCATAGGTCAGTCGCTCGCCGCCGCCATAACAGGTATTAAAGGATTTTATAAGCCGCCGAAATTAAATATATTTTTGCCGTATGTAAAACAAATATATGCAGCAGGACTGCCGAATATTATTATGCAAGCATTGTGGACTGTATATATTCTCGGACTGAACGTACTTCTTGCGTCATTCTCTGATGCATCCGTAACCGTGCTCGGTATTTATTATAAACTTCAAAGTTTCTTCTTTATTCCGCTTAATGCTCTCGGCGTCTGCATAGTGCCTGTATTGAGCTTTAATTATGCGATAAACAGAAAAGACAGATGTAAACGCGTGTTTTGGGAAACTGTTGCCGTATCTGCCGCATTTATGCTTTTAGGCGTGGCGATATTTGTGCTTTTGCCAAAACAGTCAATTGGAATATTCTCAAATGATACAGAAGTTTTGAATATAGGTAATGTGGCTTTCCGAATAATCGGAGCAAGCTTCGTACCCGCCGCACTCTCGCTTACATTCCCTATTTTGTTTCAGGCTATCGGAAAAGGTAAGGAAAGTATTTTTATAACAGTGCTAAGACAAGTTGTACTTCTTGTTCCTCTTGCCTGGGTATTTTCGTTCGCAGGACTTAATTATGTATGGCTCACTTTTCCGGTTACAGAAATTATAACTTGCAGTGTCAGTATGATTTTTTATAAAAAAGTTTTTCATAAAAATGCGTAATTTTTGACTGTCGATTAAAAAAATCGACAGTTTTTTGTTATGAAAACGGCTTAAAACCTATGGTTTTGAAAGTTCACTAAAAAAAGTTTAATTTTTTTCAAAAAAAGTGTTGACAAAAGGTATATGTTCTGCTATAATAATTTTTGTCAGTTGAGCTGATGAACAAACATCTGGAGAGATGTCTGAGTGGTTGAAAGAGCCGGTCTTGAAAACCGGTGACGGTTCCGCCGTCCGTGGGTTCGAATCCCACTCTCTCCTCCATTTAAAATTTTATATTTTGTACTGCATACAAAGCTAATTGCTATTTAGAACGGCAGCAATTTTAACTTGTTGTATGCTTTTCTTTTATGGAGAAGTACTCAAGAGGCCGAAGAGGCGCCCCTGCTAAGGGTGTAGGTCGGGAAACTGGCGCGAGGGTTCAAATCCCTCCTTCTCCGCCAACAATTCCCACAACGTTGGGACACGGAAACACTATAAACCATGAGGTTTGTAGTGTTTTTTTGTATTATTTTTTACGCAACAGTTCACTATTTTTTTACAACTTAATTTTATATTATTTTAATTTATATTAATCTATACTACCCTATCTGAATTTACTCGTTATATAAATATATATTCTTACCTTGATAGCTATCTTATACTTATGGAGGTAAAAATGGACAAACATACAGAAAAAGTCAATGACATTGAGATTTGTACCGTTCCGAAAGGTGTGCTACAATACACTCATGGGGTGATGGAAATGAGCGAATACGACAAAAATTTATTCCACAAGGTGTACAGAGAAATCAGTGAACAGCTTGGAATTGAAACAGCTTTAACCATTCATCAAATGTTCAAAGGTACACAGGTAAACTTCCCTGTGCGATTTTTTGATACACAATGTGTAAAGGAGATGATAATTAAAGAGTATGACGGTACTAATGTCAAAACATTAGCGAAAAAATATGATTATTCCGAAAAATCAGTCAGACGAATAATCAAAGAAAGTACGAAAAAGAAATAAAGGAGGTATTTCTAAATGGATAAACCATCAAAAACAAGAGGTATAATAACTTTTATCATTGCAATAATTGCTGTTATCGTAATGATTACAACAAGCGGTTTATTGGGGTTAATTCTGTATTTATTTGCTGTTGTAATCTCTTTCTTATCTATTGATAAAGAAAACAGACATTCTGTATCTGCACTAATAAACTACACAAAAAACACTGTATGCAATACTCACAAAGAAACATTGCTTTCAAATGATATATTTGCAATTATTATAGCACTATTCCCTGTTATACTATTAATCAGCTGTTTTATGATATTCTACATAGACCCATTAAGAGCGGCAGAAAATGCTTTAAATGATGCATTTGACGAATTAGACAGCCTATTTTAAAACCGGCACACTATAAAAAATATAATTAGGAGATGTAACTTATGATAAAAATTAATAATTTCTTTGACAATTCCAATGTAAAGTGCATTGCTGAAGGCGGTGTATTCTCAATTTATGAACATCAACATGATTTAAGCGTTGATAGCAATACTGCAATGAATTCTTATTTTATGGAGCAGATGAATGTAAAGAAACGTCAAGTACTGTGTAAACTTGATAATAGTACAGTCAAATTACAAGCAGGAGCAATGCAATGGATAACAGGCGATGTTGAAATGGATTCAGGTGTATCAGGTGCTAAAGACTTTTTCGGTAAATTGGTAAAAGGTGCCGTAACAGGTGAATCAGCCGTTAAACCGCTTTACACAGGTACAGGTTGTGTTATGTTAGAGCCGACTTATAATTTCCTTCTTATTGAAGATGTTGCTTCTTGGGGAAAAGGTATTGTATTAGATGACGGCTTATTCCTTGCTTGTGAAGGTAATATACAAGAGTCAATTAATAAAAGAAGTGATGTTGCCACAGCATTATTATCAGGAGAAGGTATTTTCAACCTTACACTTTCGGGTAACGGTTTTTGTGTGCTTGAATCACCTGTTCCGAGAGAAGAATTAGTTGAATTTGAATTAGATAATGATGTCTTAAAAATAGACGGTAATATGGCAATAGCATGGTCATCATCATTGCAATTTACAACAGAAAATGCAAGCAAGTCCATAGTCGGCTCTACTCTTTCAGGTGAAGGTGTAGTAAATGTCTATCGTGGTACAGGTAAAGTTCTTGTTGCTCCAACCATGAACGGTACAGTTAATCCATCATCAAACGGTCCTGAACAAACAACTGCAAATTCAGGTTCTGACAGTTTAGTTGGCAGTATCGTCGGCGGAATACTAAAATAAATCATTTTATCAATTTTAAAGTCATACAGCCAAACCTATGGCAGTATTCTCTGTTTTATAGAAGGAATTTGATACTCCGCCAAAACGTATAAACCGTATAAATGCTTGAATATCAAGTATTTATACGGTTTATATTAGTATTACAATAAATTCTGTATACTTATTTTAAAAGAACCTTTAGATAGCGGGGTTTTTATAGTGAACCCTGCTCTGTTAGGAGACCGGTTATTCTTTTTATTGTATATTTATCTATATATGATATTTTTAGGAATTTCTTTATTCAAATTATACTCTTTTGTAATTTGCACCCTTGACAAATGATATGCCGATTTACAATCACAACACCAAATTTCACCGTATCCATACTCTCCGAGATTTCCCACAAAAGTATAATCGGTATTATCACTCCCGCAATACGGGCATTTTCCGCTTGTTTTTGTTATTGCTATGCTTTCTAAGTTTTAATCCATTTCATGTCACAACACCCCCATAATATATAACACCATAATTTTATTATATCACATTTTTATTCAGTTTGCTTCATCAAACCCAAATTCAAAAAGAAAAGCCGCCACACAGGTCCCTGTTCCTGTGCGGCGGTTTTTCCTTGAAAAGAAGAAAAAAGAGAAAGAGGAGTGGATGAAAAAAGTCTGCGTTGTTCCCCTGAGCATTTGGCAATGCCCCAACGGTGTTCGGGTCCCTGTTCCCTGGCACCGTTCCTTTTGGGAACAACTATAGAATACCCGATAGATGTGAACAATTCGTGATAAAAAATTCAACATTTTGCAAAAAGCGCCGCGCAATTTTCCATATTTCAAAGGCTGTGGCGGTTATTCTTCCTGTGCGGGGTGTAAATTTGCCCAGCAATACGCTATAATGGGGTTAGATTGCGGCAGCAGCCGCTGCCATGCAGGAGGGAAAACACCATTGGCAAACCGAATCAATTATGAGCGCGTGATGGAAGAAACCATCGCCGCATTAGAGCGCGATGGCCAGCGCCCGCAGCTGCTGCTGCACGCCTGCTGCGCGCCCTGTTCCAGCGC
>SKED01001424.1_pt1 | contig 20707 bp, 10 predicted proteins | sample 4826651 | NCBI WGS metagenome assembly SKED01 (sample SAMN11008818, study PRJNA524170) | human gut metagenome | biome: Human fecal sample; material: Feces; isolation source: fecal sample from pouch patient p19 | host: Homo sapiens | place: Israel: Tel-Aviv | collected 2016-06-28 | reverse complement strand
GTTCAATTTCACAAATTGTATAGAGCGGTTTTTTCAGATCAATCTCTTTACAGTTTTCACTTTCACACAGTTCCCCGAGCAGATTGCTCAACGAAGGCAAAAGCGTTCTGCAGTTTTCCAGATCTTCCTTTTCCAGGATTCCAAAAAAGATTGCTTCAATCTGCTTTTCCAGCTCCTTTTCTGAACCATAGATCGCTTCCCGCAGTATGCGGATCTGTTCGCCCCAGATTGCTTTCTTTTCTTTTTCCGGCATTTTTTCCATTGCACAGATCGCCTCATCTTCCCAGAACACGGAATAGCGGATCTGGCGTGATATGGTGCGGAAAGTCTCACTGATCTCCTCCGGTGTGATCTCGTAGCTGTAGACCATGTTAAAATGCATCTGCAAACACTGCTCCAGCTGATCTGCGATCTGATGGCATTTTCGCAGGATCAGACTGTTCACCATGTATTTGCTCGCTGTATTTTCAATGCGGTAAAGTAAAATCCAGTTGTTCTCCGTGATCTGCACATCTGCTGCATAAAATACAATATTTTCCAGACTCTCTTCCAGAATGTTCCTCACAGCCTCCTGCTCTTCTTCGGTCCACCTTGCCTCGGCAAACTGACCCTGAATGACCGGATTACGTTTGTGGAGAAGCAGAAGAAAGAAGCGGTTGCCCGGGATGCTCTCATCCAGTTCTTCTGCCGTCACCCGATGGTAGATCAGCTGATTCATAAAATATTTCTGATATATTTTTTTCTTATTGCCTGCTCTCTCCAGCTTTTCTTTCACTTCTTCCAGCTCTTTTAGGATCAGTTCCGAAGAAAGCTCGTGTTTCAGAAGATAATTGGATACGCCGTAGCGGATTCCCTTCTGGGCATAATCAAAATCACGGTACGCCGAAAGCAGGATCACAACGGTTTCTTTGTCTTTTTCTTTGATCTGTCTTGTCAGCTCCAGACCATCCGTTCCCGGCATGCGGATATCCGAGATCACGATCTGCGGATGCGTCCTGTCAAAAAGTTCCAGAGCCTTTTTCCCGCTCGTCGCACATCCCACCACATGATAGCCGTTTCTTTCCCAATCCACCATGTTTTTCAGATATTCCAGTGCCAGTACTTCATCGTCTACCAGCATAATATCGGTCATAGCACTGCTACCTCCCTGTATAAAAACAGCCCCGAAAAAATCGGGGCTGCACATTTTCTTTTGCAGTTTGTATTTAATTTGCCTTGCCGCTTAAGTATTTCTCGATGTTTGCAATTGCTTCCTGCTCATCTTCACCGCTGGCAGACACCATGATGTCTTCCCCTGATGTCAGTCCTAATGTCATCATACCCATGATACTCTTTGCATTAACGCGTCTCTGTTCGCTCTCTACATAGATATCACTTTCAAACTGGCTGGCAACCTGAACAAGCAGTGCTACCGGTCTTGCTTCCAGCCCACTTGGAATCTGAATGGTAATCGGTTTCTTAATCATAATAATTTTCCTCCTCATTATCTCTTAGCGTTTCCGCAATATCGCTTAATTTTCTCAGTCTGTGATTTACGCCGGACTTTCCGACCGGGGTTGAAAGCATCATCCCCAGCTCTTTGAGCGTTGCCTCCGGCTGCTCCAGACGCAGCCTTGCAATCTCTGCAAGTCCCTCGGACAGCTGCTCAAAACCGATCTTCTGCTGAATATAGCGGATATCTTCGATCTGTCTGACTGCCGCACTTACTGTCTTATGAATATTGGCTGTCTCACAGTTGACCTTGCGGTTGACTGAGTTACGCATCTCCTTCAAGATGCGTACATTCTCAAGCTCCATTAAAGAAACATGAGCTCCCATCACGTTTAACATATCTACGATCTGGGATCCTTCTTTGAGATACACTACAAAATGCTTTTTTCGCTGTACGATCTTCGCGTCCACGCCAAAATCATTCATGATCTCCTGAAGCTGAACTGCTTTGTGAACCGTCGCACATACGATTTCAAAATGATAAAATTTCTGCGGATCACTGATGGAACCCGCCGCCAGGAAAGCACCTCGTATAAAAGCCCGTCGGCAGCATGTTTTTTGAATCACCAGATTGTCCGAGATAGAAAACTGCTCCTCAATTTCCATATCCGCATTGAACAGCCTGGCCGCCTTCAGAATACGTATCGCATCTTCATGGTTCAACACCGCCACCGTATATGTACGGCTTCCTTTTGAAAATGTACCCTGCCTGATTGAAACTTCAACTTCTATATTAAATGCTTTTTTCAATAAAGTAAAGTACTTTCTTGCAACATATACGTTTTCTGTCTGGATTTTTAAACTGTAATGATCTTTTTCGGATATGGAAACACCGCCGCACATGCTGATGATCGCCGCGATCTCGGCAATCTGGCAATGGCGTGCCAACGTCTGGTGTCTGGATAATTCGTCCTTCACTCCACTTGAAAATGACATGGCATCCTCCGTTATTTCCCGATATCTCTGTGCTCGATGCGAATGCCGTAATCATTCTGGAGACTCAGGCTTTCGATCAGCTTATTTGCCAGTGTCACAGAACGGTGTTTGCCGCCTGTACAGCCGATGCCGATGATCAGCTGATTTTTTCCTTCCTGCACATAGTTCGGCAGCAGAAACTGCACCATATCCGTCAGTTTATTTAAAAATACATGGGAAACATCAAATCCCATTACGTAATCCTGCACCGGTTTGTCATTTCCGGTCTGTTTTTTCAGTTCATCGATATAATACGGATTCGGCAGAAAACGCACATCAAATACCAGATCGGCATCCGCCGGAATTCCGTACTTGAACCCAAAAGAGAGTACCGTCACAACCAGGCTTTTAAACTCTCTTCCTTCCACAAAAATCTTTTCCAGCTCCATATTAAGCTCTCTTGTGAGCAGTTTGCTGGTATCGATGATATAGTCTGCATGACGCTTCAGAAACGCAAGTTTCTCACGCTCCTGTGCGATCCCGCGGTCCACGCGGCCGCCGCGTGCCAGCGGATGGGTCCTTCTCGTTTCTTTATAACGCTTCACCAGCACTTCATCAGCTGCATCCAGAAACAGGATCTCGTATTTCTGACTGGCTGCCGCCATGCCTTCCAGCACATCTTCCAGTTTTCCAAGTGCCTCGCCGCTTCTTACGTCCACGCCAAGTGCCACCCTCTGGATCTCACTTCCCGGTGTGTACGCCATCTCCGCAAATTTGGAAATCAGCGAGATCGGCAGGTTGTCCACGCAGAAATATCCCATATCTTCCAGTCTGTTTAATGCTGTACTTTTTCCGGCTCCTGACATACCGGTCACAATCACAAATCTCATTTAAAACTCTCCCAGTAATTTCACTTCCGGCTCCAGTGTCACACCACTTTGTGCTTTTACTCTTTCCGCCACCTGACGGATCAGTTCGGTGACATCTTCTGCCGTTGCATCGCCTGTATTGATCACAAAACCGCAGTGTTTTTCCGATACCTGTGCACCGCCGACCTGAAATCCGCGAAGTCCGGCATCCATGATCAGCTTTCCGGCAAAGTATCCTTTCGGACGTTTGAACGTACTTCCGGCACTCGGATATTCCAGCGGCTGTTTGGAAATCCGCTTTTTCTTCAGATCTTCCATCACGGCACGGATTTCTTTTAGATCTCCGTCTGTCAGCTGCAGAACAGCTTCCAGCACAAGATAGCCTTTTTCTGCAATGATGCTTGTCCGGTATCCCATTTTCAGTTCTTCTCTTTTTAAGGTTTTGATTTCGCCTTTTTCTGTCAGAACCGTGACTTCTTCTGTCACATCTTTCATTTCTCCGCCGTAGGCTCCGGCATTCATCACCATGGCTCCGCCGATGGTTCCCGGAATCCCGGCTGCAAATTCAAACCCTGTCAGAGATGCTTCCAGTGCCTTTTTCGCTGTCCTGGAAAGCAGTGTGCCAGCCTGCACGTACAGCCTGTCTCCCTCCACGCGAAGATCTGAAAAATTTTTAAAAAGCTGAATGATCACTCCACGGAATCCACGGTCACTGACCAGAAGATTGCTTCCGTTTCCGATCACATACCATGGCATTGCCTCGCTTTTACATAAGTCTATAATATTTTTTATCTGATCTGTTGTCTGTGGGGAAACAAAATAATCCGCCGCACCGCCGATGCGAAACGTTGTGTGCTGTTTCATCGGTTCGTCTGTTCTGACATTTTCTTTTCCCGCAATTTCACAAAGCTGCTTAAAAAAACCTGGTTTCACATCATTCTCCTTTTCTTTTCAACAATCCACTCTCTGCGATTGCTTTTACAATTTCCTGCATCACCGGAACCGGTTCTACCAGGGCAAATCGCATAAATCCCTCTCCGAGACTTCCGAAACTGCTGCCCGGCACACCGATCAGTCCTGTTTTTTCCATCAGTTCCATACAGAATTCTTCCGATGTACCATGTCCTTTTGGCACCGGTGCCCATACAAACATCGTACCTTCGCTGTCCGGAACATCCCAGCCGATGCTGCGAAGTCCGCCGCAGAATGCCTGATTTCTTCTCTCATATTCTTCGCACTGTGCAAGCACTGCGTCCTGCGGACCGTTCAGTGCTGCTGCCGCACCGTACTGGATCGGCAGAAAAACACCATAGTCAAACTGCGTTCTCACAGAACGGAATTTATCTACGATCTTCTGATTTCCAATCACAAAAGAAATTCTTGCACCGGTAAGGTTGTAAGACTTGGACAGAGAATAAAACTCCACACCGACTTCTTTTGCCCCTTCGTAGCTTAAAAAAGATTTTCCTTCTCTTCCTCCGTAGATAATATCAGAATATGCATTATCATGTAAAATAATGATATTATATTTTTTCGCAAATGCAATCAGCTCTTCATAAAAGGCATCATTCGCCGTTGCACAGACCGGATTTAACGGATAAGAAACCAGCATGTATTTTGCTGCTTTTGCCGTCTCTTCCGGAATATCGGAAAGCTTCGGCAGAAATCCGTTTTCACGGTACAAAGGATAAGTACGCACATCCGCACCGCACAGAGACGGACCGATGCTGAAGATCGGATACCCCGGATTCGGAGTTAAGACCACATCGCCCGGATTGCAGAGTGCCCAGGCAATATGAGCCATACCTTCCTGTGAACCGTTGATCGTCATGATCTCTTCCGGCTCAATGGATACACCAAATCTTCTCTTATAAAAATTCTGCACTGCCTCCAGAAGAAACGGGCGGTCTGTCAGTGCATATTTATAATTTTCCGGATCTTTTGCCGCCTCTGAAACAGCTTCCATGATATGAGGTGCCGGCTTGAAATCCGGTGTGCCGACGGAAAGATTATAAACTTTCTTTCCCGCCTTCACCATCTCTTCTTTCTTTTCATTTAATATTGCAAAAATTCCTGCCTGAAAGCTGTCTGCTTTCTTCGAGAACTCAAATTCCATGATCCTCTCCATCTCCTTCTTGTATATCTCCTGTATCTGCGTCCGCCTGATCCGCAGATACGGTTTCTTCTGCTGTTTCATCTTTCTCATCCGCATCTTTTTCTGCCTGTCCGTTTTCAAAGTCATATTCTTCAAACGCATCACCCGCAGATGAAAGTTCCGGCTTTTTACCTTTTCTGATCCAGATCGCACTGGTCAGCAGGTAAAGTGCCACACAGATCAGGCTGATCCAGGTACCCTTCCAGAGTCCTTCCGGCGTATATTCAAACGTGATCGTGTGTGTTCCTTCTGTCACATCAACACCGGTCAGTGCATCTCCGATCATATAATAATCATCGTCTTCGCCGTCGATCTTGACGCTCCATCCTTCATCATATGGAAGCGAAAGCATCAGAACGCCGTCTTCGGCCGCTTCCACCGTTCCTTCAAACTTTCCGTCCTCAAATTTTGTGAGCTGTAACTGAGATTTGGCCAGCTCATCATGTACCTGCTGATAGAGTTCCTGATCGCAGGTCCACACTTCCGCTGTCACCGGTCCGCTCTGGTTTTCCTTAAAGGTGCAGGTGACTGTCGCATTGTCGATCGCATCAAAACATCCGAGGTCATACAGATGATCGTTATAAGTGTCATATGTTCTTGTATAATCCGGTGTCGTGATCTCAATGCTGGACACAGATGAGGTCACATCCAGATAAACCTGTTTGCCCGCCGGAAGCACGATTGTATAAGTGCCGCCGTCTTCCATGTCGATCGTCTCTTCCAGTTCAAAAAGATCTTCATCAATACCGGTTGCCATCGTCACGAAATCATTCTGTACCTCAAAATGATCGGTGCTGTCTGTCGTCCAGTCAATAATGTCATCTTTTACCATAAATCCAAGACTCAATGCCCCGCTGTTCTTATACAGATTCATATCACCTTCCTGATCGACTTTCTCCATCTGATAGAGCTGATCGGTTCCGCGGCTCGAGAGCACATATTTGACGCCGAAAATATCATTGACCAGTTTGGTAAATCCATTGTAACCGTTTTTATTCGTTCTCGCCTCAATACCGAGGCCTTTGCACATATCAACCGTAGCTGCCGGCATTGTAGAGGAAAACAGAACCACGCCGTCCGCTCCGAGGAACATATTCTCGTCACGCATACGGTTGCTGTCAATCTCGCTTCGATAGAAATTATCCTGATTTCCCTGTCTGCCTTCCTGTCGTTCGGTTGTTTTTTCATAGGCAATCTGCTCATCCAGATAGGTACTTCTTCCCACAGTTCCGTTGCAGAATACACCAAAGATCGCATAACTTACCATTTCCACCGCTGCCAGGAAAAAGAAAAGAGAGCGGAAGACCTCCCGGTGCATTTTCCCAAGGTGATAGATCAGTATCGCCATACCATAGAGGATCAGAAGTCCGATGGTGATGCCATACGTATACAGTTCCCGTTCGCCAAGTCCGGTCACTGCAGAATAGATGGCAAACGCAAGCGGTGCTGCCATCGCCAGAAGAATCTGCCATACCTTAAACTTATGCATATGCCTCCAGGCATCAAACGCCATCGTGAGCATCAGGAAAATATAGATAAATGCAAAACGGTTCGGCAGTCCGTTCTGTACATGGAAACCATGCCAGATATAGTTGAGCACATTGACATCAAAGCTTGCATAGAGCAGTACAAGCAGTGCCGTCTTTGCGATCCGTTCACGCAGCTTGATATTTTTATCCAGCAGATACAGAACAGCCAGGATCAGCGTCACCGTTCCGCAGAATGCATTGACACCGATCTGGTCGTCCGCAATGTTGATCGGTTCGCAGAATGCAAACTGGCTCGTCAGCTGCGATAAATTATTGACAAACAGCTTGATCGGGCTTGGAAAACTGTTCTCCGCAGACTCCGTAACGCCAAGTGCGACATAGGCCGGCAGCAGTACCACGGCAGCCATACCTCCTGCAAGCAGGGCATGCCAGCCGAAATTGACTGCTGAAGTAATGATGTTTTTGATCTTGATCTCTCTTGCACTGATCCACAGAACCACAAAATAAAGGCAGGAAAACAGGCAGAGCATAAAGCCGATGTAATAGTTGCAGTATAATGCATAAAACAGGGAAATGCAGAACAGACTGCCCCTCTCTCCTTTTAAAATCCGCTCGATCCCCATCATCACAAGCGGCAGCATGGCAATGCTGTCCAGCCACATCAGGTTGAAATAGTATCCGATGATAAAGCTGCCAAGAGAGAACATCAGCGAGAACACAAGCGGCATGTAAGTCTGGCCTTTGCTCTTCGTACTGAAATACCATGCAGAGGTAAGACCACAAAGTCCGATCTTGAGCACGATCAGAAGTGCCATCGCATCCATCATATTTCTCTTCGGGAAAAGCACAATCAGGAAATTCAGCGGGCTCGCCAGATAATAGGCATACGTTGCCCAGAAATTAAAGCCCAGTCCTCCTCCAAAAGAATAGCGAAGGGAACTTCCCTGTTCCAGTTTTTCATGGAATTCCGTAAAAAACGGAAGATACTGGTGGAGTGAATCGATGATCAGCACACCATGATCTCCAAACGGAAATACCTGATTGACTGCAAACGCCAGTGCGATCGTCAGTGCCGGAATGGCAAAGCCGAGGATGCAGCAGTTGCGTTTTACCGGATTTACCGGTGCCTTCTCTTTTTCCGAGAATACAAACACTTTGCTGAAAATATAGTTCAGCACCAGCACAACCACCTGAAGTGCCAGCTTGGAACCCACTTCCGGAATGCCAAACAGACAGCTCAGAAAAACAACGCCGAACACTTCGATAAACATCGTGGAGAGACGCATTCCGATAAAACTGCCCATTTCCACGGCCAGTTCCCGCACTCCATGCGTGCGGCTTTCAAAAACAAACTGTTTGTTGACTGCGTATGCAAACAGGATAGAGAGAAAGATCGCCAGCACATTTGCAAGCGTCATATCAACCCCAAGTACAGTTCGCAGCAGGGCATAACTTCCAAGATTTACAAATGTCGTACACCCGCCAAAGAAAATATAGCGGATGCCCTGATTACGGTACAATTTTTTTATAAATTCTGCCATATTACCTTCCTTACTTTTTCTGTAAAGCGGATTCTTATGATCCGCCGCACTACGTTTTTTGGATGCTTTGATCTTTACACAGAACAAGAACAAAGTCCACACCCTGATCTTTGCATCCACATCTTTTCCAGTATATATCGACCGGCAGCAAAATGCAAGGTTTAAAGAGCGATGCCCTCCTGCAAAGAGAACGCATAAATGATTTTTTCCTTTACTTCATGCCCGGTCGTCTGTTTCAGTGCCTTTGCATAGTAATCAAGCTGTGCCTGATAGCGTTCTTTTAACTTCTGTTCCTGTCCTTTTAAAACCCGGTCCGTCTTATAGTCCAGCAGAACGATCTGGTCTCCTTCATAAAACCATGCATCAATGATTCCCTGTACCAAAACCATTTCTTCTTTATCCCACTGCGGCCGGATATCCGATGCCGGCACACCGATCACAAACTGTTTTTCGCGATAAAGCTGACCTCTTCTGGCCGCATCTGCCGCCCGTTTCCCGATATCGGTTCGGAAAAAGTGCACGATCGCCGGAATGTTCAAAAGCGATATCTCTTCTTCGCTTATCTGCTTTTTCTTTTGAAGTTCCAAAAGCTGTGCTTCCACCTGTCGGACCGTATCCGCTGCCGTAAAATCAAGCCGCTGCATCACATGATGCATGGCAGTTCCTTTTAGCGCCCCGCTCTTTTCTTCTTTTGCCTCCAGAAATTTTGGTACTGTTGCCGTATCTTCCGGTTCTTTTATCAGTACGATCCCCTGATTTTCCGGTTCTTCTTTCTGCTCCTGTATCTGACTTTGACGCTTGATCTCTGAAACCGAACATTTTCCCTGGATCTCCAGCCTTCCTTCATATGGATAGATTTTCGCACTCTCCTGCGTCATCCAGGCAAGAAAAGCGGCATATCCTTCCTCCTTTTCAAAAAGGTGATCTCTGAACTGCTGCAAGATCGTATCGCCGTGGTTTTCCTCATCCAGTTTTTCCCGGTACAGGTCATCCACGCTATATTTGCGGATTGGAATTTCTGACTGTATCCCTTCTTCATAGAGCACAGAACGCAGAATCCATTCGAGCATCGATGCGGCATTTTTGATCTCCAGATAAGGCAGCTGCTTTTTTCCTGCCCCGCCGCTCCATTTTGAGAGCGTATCTTCCATTTTTTTGAGACTTCCGCTCAAATAGAGCTTTTCTTTTGCACGTGTCACCGCCACATAGAGGACTCGCAGTTCTTCCCCGAGACTTTCCGTCAGCAGAATCTGCTGGATCGCTTTCTTTAAGATTGTCGGTGCCTTGGTCCGAAGCAGCGGATCAACGACATCACAGCCCACGCCATAATTCTGGTGGATGGCGATCGTACTTCTGGCATCCTGCCGGTTAAATGCTTTTCCGAGGCCTGCCACAAAGACGACCGGAAACTCCAGTCCCTTGCTCTTATGGATGCTCATGATCCGCACCGTATTCTCTTCTTCTCCGATTGTACTTGCCTCACCGAAATCCACTTCATATTTCTGCAGATTTTCGATATATCGCACAAAATTAAACAGGCCGCGGTAGCTGGTACTCTCATAAGCTGCCGCCTTTTCTGCGAGCATCTCAAGATTTGCCTTTCTCTGCGATCCCGCCGGCATCGCACATACATAGTCAAAATATCCGGTTTCTTCGTAAATTTTCCACAGAAGCTCGTGCATCGGCGTATACGGCACACAACTGCGGAAATGTTCCAACACTTTAAAAAACTTCTGAAGTTTTTCTCTTAAAATCCCGTCGCTGCCCGCATTTTCATACGCCCGGCACGCTTCATAATAAGAAACTTCGGGATTCTCCGTACGGATCTTCGCCAGTTCTTCTGTCGCAAACGTGCCGATTGGAGACGTCAGCACTGCGGTAAACGGAATATCCTGTCTTGGATTATCCAGGACACGCAGAAAGGACAGCACCGTACGCACTTCCAGTGCCGAAAAATAACCGCTTCTCGTCCCGGTGTACGCCGGAATTCCCATATCCGATAAAACTGCCAGAAATTCTTCCGACCAGCCGCTTAAGGAACGCAGCAAAATGACGATATCGCGATATTCTGCTTTTCGGTAATGCCTGCTTTCTTTGTCATAGACCAGCTCTCTTCCGACGATCGCTTTGATCTGTCCGCCGATCATACGTGCTTCGGCCTCTCTTGCATTTGTGTCCGTCACCGAATCTGCATCAAAAAGCAGGATCTCACTTCCGGAAAGCGGAGATTTTGCTGCCGTCAGATCATCCGTCTCAACATTGGTGACCAGTTTCGGAAATTCGATCCCGGCATAGAGTGCCGTATTATCATCATATTCTACATTTCCGAGATTCCTGTGCATGATCTTGCGAAAAATAAAATTGACATCAAAGAGCACTTCCTTTCGGCTTCGGAAATTTTTGTGCAGCTCAATCTTCTGATTTTCGGAGTCTTCCGTCGTATAGGTATCGTATTTTTCCATGAACAGCTCCGGGCAGGCAAGACGGAACCGGTAAATGCTCTGCTTGACATCACCGACCATAAACAGATTGTTCTGCCCCATGCTGCATCTGGAAATGCTGGTCAGGATCAGCTCCTGGACCATGTTGCTGTCCTGATATTCATCGATCATGATCTCTTCGAACTGCTTTGAAAAAGCCAGTGCCGCTTCACCTGGCACCACATTTCCATTCTCTTTTTTCACCAGGATCTGCAGTGCCAGATGTTCCAGATCTGAGAAATCCAAAAGATTTCGCTCCCGTTTTTTCTCCGTAAACCGCAATCCAAACTCGGATGCCAGCATCAGAAGCATCTGTGCGGACACTTTTCCCGCCTTCAGCTCTTCTAACATCTCCTGCGGACTCTGGTAAAAATACTGCTCCTGCAAAGAGGCAATGCCTTTTTTGATCTGATCACGCAAAAGCTTTACCTGTTCCCGCTTTTCATCCGATACTTCTTCATCTTTTTTTCTGGAAAGCACTGCAAATTTTCTGATGTTCAGAAAACGTCTGGCATATTCTGCGTAATCATTGCCTTTAGAAAGCTGTTTTAAGATCTCGCCGTCCTGCTCCAGGGCATCTGCGTACATCCACGGTCCGTACGGCGAATTTGCGACTTTCAGGGCTTCTGTTCGGATCATTTCCAGATCATTCAGGGTCTGATCGACCTGCTCGCAGATCATTTTCATCCATTCACTTGAGATCAGATCTTCCAGTGTATCAATATCATAATTTTTCTTACATTCTTCCAGCCATTCTTCCGGCCATGGATGACTTCTGGAAAATTCATAGACCTGCCAGATCATTTCGATCAGATTCTCATCATTTTTTCCGTTTGCAAAACATTCCACAAACTGTAAAAAGTCCGTATCGCCCTCCTGATACTTTTCTTCCAGAAGCTCTTCCGCCGTATCTCGCCGCAGAAGTTTTGCCTCTCCTTCATCCACGATGGAAAACGCCGGATCCAGATCGATCAGATGAAAATATGTCCGAAGCACCGACTGACAGAAACTGTCGATCGTCGTGATCTGTGCATGAAAAAGCAGCGTTTCCTGTCTTTGCAGATTCTCGTTATCCGGATCTGCGAGCAGCCTTTTCTGGATTTCCAGTCCGATCCGCTCACGCATCTCTGCCGCCGCAGCTCTTGTAAACGTCACGATCAGCAGACGGTCAATATCCACCGGATGTTCCCTGTCCGTGATCTTCTGCAAAATACGCTCTACCAGAACGGCTGTCTTTCCGGAACCTGCCGCCGCCGAGACCAGAATATTCCGGTTTCGAAGCCAGATGACCTGCTTCTGTTCTTCTGTCCACAGATTTCCCATCAAAAATCCCCTCTTTCTCGCAAAAATTCCCAGATATCATCCGGATCCAGTTCTTTCAGCCTCCGGTAATGCATGCCCGGTATTTTCCGATCAAAACCGCAGATATCTTTAAATTCACAGTAATCGCAGGCTGTTTTTCCTTTCTTTTCATAAGGATTGATCTTTACATCTCCCTTAAGGATCGCACATCCGATCGCCCGCATCTTCTCTTCCACAAATTTCGAAAGTGTCAAAAACTGCTCTTCGGATGCCACGCTCGCATAGCGAGAATAGCTGCCGTCTTTGTTTCTGGCAACCGGAATGACCTCGGATGTTTTCTCCAGACTGCGGTCAAGTGCTTCTACCACTTCACTTTCTGCATTGACAAGACCATTTGGACGCAGCTCTTTCAAAATCCGTTTTTCCAGCTCTTCTTCGCTCTCCCCATGCTTCTGATCCACGATCGGATCTTTCATTGCATAATAGAAGATGCCTGCCGGTTTTATTTTTTTATCCGGATGAATGCGTTGTTCCATCTCCAGTGCCGCATTCAGATAAACGACAAGCTGCATCTGCAGTCCGTAATAAAATTCCTGTAGATCAAACACTTTATTTCCTGATTTATAATCTACGACTTTTACCAGAACTTCATCCTCCGTTTCGTACAGATCAATGCGGTCGATCCGCCCTTTCAGCCGCATCGTCTCTTCGTCCGAAAGTGCGATATTCACCGCCTTCAAGTCCGAAGAACTTAAAAACGGCACTTCAAAATTGGACGGAATAAAGTTTCCGGCACGCACCTGCCTGGTCAGTGCCCAGATCGTGCGTTCCATGATCCGCTTCATGCGGCGGATCACATATTCATTTCTGGCACTGGAATGCAGAAGGGTTGATGCATAAGCTTCGGAAACCTCTTCTACCGTCTCCGCCGCCAGACGTTTCTGTTCTTTCTCCGGAATGTTAAACCAGGTATATTCGCTCGCCTCCACTTTTCGTGCGTAAGACTCCAGCACCTTATGGAAAATATTTCCCATATCCACCGGCTGGAATACAAACAGATCTCTTTGCGATACCCGAAGACCATAATTCAGAAAATGTGCATAGGAGCACGCCGAAAATTTCTCCAGCCGGCTGACACTGTTGACCAGCGTCTGTCCGTAAAGCCGTTTTGCCGTCGTCTTTGACATCGGCTCCGTCTTTCCATGCAGAAAGGCCGCATCCAGCAGCTTTTTCGCCAGATCCTGATATTTTTCCTGTCCTTCGTACCATCCAAACAGACTGGCCGCCGTCTTCTCCACGCTTCCAAGTGCCGCTTTTCTCAGTCCGTCCGCCAGATGCACAATCCCGCTCTCTGCCGTTGTGATCCTTGCAAGCGGATCTTCAATCAGATCTTCATCCTGAAGCGTCAGCTGCGGAAACATCCTTAAAATACTTCCGACCACATAGGAAGGACGCAGCACTCGTCCGTCCAGCCCCATCCTTCCGTAAGAAAGATAAAGCTTTGCCGATGGTTTTGTCAGATTCAGATACAGATAAAACTTCTGGATATAACTGTTTTCCCTTGCCGTCGGTGCCAGTTCCATGCCAAGCTCGGATAAGGTTTCCCGGTCCATATCGGAGAGAATACTGGTTTTTTCTTCTTTTTTCGGCACCCAGCCGTCATTCAGCCCCAGAAAAAACAGTACTTTGATGTCCTTTAACCTGGTACGCTCGATATCGCCGACCAGCACACAGTCCATCGTCGGAGGGATCATGCCAACCTTGGCCTCCTCAAATCCGGCATCGAGGATTTCGGTATATTCCTGAAGGCTCATCGGCTCATCACCAAGCAGCTCCACCAGTTTGTCAAACAGCTCGATCACTATGCCGTAGATCTGCTCGTATTCTCTTGCAAGGTCATAAGCCTCTTCCTGCTCAAATTTTTCCCGGTAATCCTGCATTTTCTGCTCAATACCATAATGCACCATCAGATCATAAAGTGCTTCTGTTTTCTGACGCACCGTCCCGTCCTTTTCTCTGACCTGATCCACAAAGGCAAGCAGCGGCGGCAGGATCTTCTCTTTGAACGGTTCTTCCTGTTCATCCCACGGCTCTTCCCAGCGTCTGCGGCTGTTGATCCCATTTGCCAGCACATAGTTTTCCAGCCGGTCGATCTCATCCTTTTTTAGCCCCGCAAGCCCGGTTCGCAGATAACGGAACATACTCTCATAGCGAAAGCTTTTGGCTGCGATCTGAAGGGCCGCCCGCAGAAATTCAACCAGCGGATTTAAGAGGAGCTTCCTGGTGCGGTCGATAAAACACGGAATGCCTTTCTGCTGCAATTCCTTTTTCATATGGTCACCAAATGATTCCATATCCCCGGTGATCACGGCAATATCCCGGTAACGCAGATTCTCTTCACGCACCAGATGCCAGATCGTCCGTGCCGCAAATTCTGCCTCTGCTTTCGCATCTCTTGCCACATGCAAAGACAGCTCCCGCTCCAGCTTCTGTGAATCTTGGGCTTCATAAATCTGATTGCCCGGTCGGAACAGATGTCTCTCCAGAAAGCGAAGTGCCGGTGCACTTCTGAAACGGATGCTTCCTTCTTTTCCGAGCACTTCCGGATTTTCCAGCATACAGCCACATTCTTTTGCCGCCCCGGCCAGCTGCTGTATCGTCTTTTTGCTCAGATAAGAGAGTTTATGCATGGAAACCTTTTTCATCGGATCTTCCCAGGCATCCAACGTCACCGTGACATAGATTTTCTCCGCCGTCTGCATCAGTTCCCTCAGCAGCTTGTTCTGGATCGGCGTAAATCCGGTAAATCCATCCAGGGCGACCACACAGCCTTTTAAAATTTCAGATTTTTTTACGACATAACAGAGCTCTTCCAGGATTTCTTCCGAAGTAATGTACTTTCCCTGAAGTTCTTCCTGAAATCCCTCATACAGGTTTCGAATATCCTGTAATTTATAAGATAATGCATCTTTTTTCCCCGAACGCAGCTGCTCATCCAGTTCTTCCAGTGAAACATCATACTGCTTCAGCTCAGAAATGATGGATTTGACCTGCGAAATATAGCCGGGCTTGCGAAAATTTCGTCCAAGCACCGTCAGATCATTTTTCTGACGGGATGCCACACGCCGCAGCAGCAGATTCTTTCCGGTGTCCTCCAGAACGGTGTGTGTATCCACCCCGACTTCCTCAAAGATCCTCCATGCCAGACGCAAAAAGCTCTGCACATCAATATTTAAAATTCCCCTGTTTGGATGCAGTTCTACGAGTTCCCGCTGTGTCTGCATGGTAAACTGCTCCGGAACGATCACGATAAACTCCCGGTCCGGCTCCCGTATGGACTGCTCTATGATTTTTTTATAAAGTGTATACGATTTTCCACTGCCGGATGGGCCGTAGATCAACTGCAATGACATAAGCATTTCCCTTCCTGTGTCCTGTTTTGCCTGATGCTGCAAAGTGGTCCCGCACAAAGTACAGAACCACTTTTTTCACAGTAAGAATGCCGGAGGCATCCTGTTTCCTATCTTGCCTGAAGATGAGTCAGTCTTTCTTTTACCTGATCCATCATCTGGCTGTATTTCTCTAATTTTGCACGTTCCTCTGCAACTTTGCTCTCCGGTGCCTTGCTCATGAAACGCTCATTGCTCAGCATGCCGTTGACACGTGCCAGCTCTTTTGTCAGACGCTGTTCTTCTTTTTGCAGACGCTCGATCTCTTTGTCGATGTCAACCAGTTCTGCAAACGGCATATAGATGACTGCCTCCGGAAGCACGGCAGATACTGCATCTTCGTCGATGCCGCTGCGGTCTGCCTGAACCGTCACTTCGCTTGCACTTCCAAGGGTTGCAAAGAATACTTTTCCGTTTTCGAACGTATTTCTCACATTCTCCCTTTCGGATACGACAAATACTTTTGCTTTCTTGCTTGGCGGTACGTTCATGCCTGTACGCACGTTTCGGATGCCGCGGACTGCCTCTTTGATCATCTCAACGGCTGCCTCATCCTCTGCAAAATGCCACTCTTCGGTGAACTCCGGCCATTTGGAGATCATGATGGATTCTTCCTCGGACTGCAGCGTGCAGAAGATCTCTTCTGTGATAAACGGCATATACGGATGCAGCAGTTTCAGAGCATTTACCAGAACCGTCTTCAGTGTCCAAAGTGCTGCTGATTTTGTGGTATCCCCGTCATTATACAGACGCGGTTTTACCATCTCGATGTACCAGTCACAGAATTCTTCCCAGATAAAATCATACACTTTCTGAACAGCAATACCCAGTTCATATTTATCCATGTTCTCGGTTACTTCTTTTGCCAATGTATTGACTTTGGAGAGGATCCATTTATCGGCTGCCGTCAGCTGATCTTTCGGCATTTCACCCGGAACTTCTGCTTTTTCAAGGTTCATCATGATAAATCTGGATGCATTCCATACCTTGTTTGCGAAGTTACGGCTTGCCTCCACACGCTCCATGTAGAAACGCATGTCATTTCCTGGAGCATTTCCGGTGATCAGTGTCAGACGCAGGGCATCTGCTCCGTACTGGTCAATGATTTCCAGCGGATCAATACCGTTTCCTAAAGATTTACTCATCTTTCTTCCCTGGGAATCACGCACCAGACCATGGATCAGTACATGATGGAACGGCACTTTTCCGGTCTGCTCGATCGCAGAAAATACCATACGGATCACCCAGAAGAAAATGATGTCATATCCGGTTACCAGCACATCGGTCGGATAGAAGTAATCAAAATCTTCGGTCTTATCCGGCCAGCCAAGTGTGGAGAACGGCCACAGTGCGGAAGAGAACCAGGTATCCAGTGTGTCTTCATCCTGTTTAAAGTGTGTGCATCCGCATTTCGGGCAGACCTTCGGCATTTCTTTTGCAACGACCACTTCGCCGCACTCGTCACAGTAATATGCCGGGATACGGTGTCCCCACCAGAGCTGTCTGGAAATACACCAGTCACGGATGTTCTCCAGCCAGTGCAGATAGATCTTGTCAAAACGATCCGGTACAAAATTCAGCTCGTTCTTTTTCAGAGCTTCGATCGCCGGTTTCGCCATCTCCTGCATCTTTACAAACCACTGCGGTTTGATCATCGGCTCAACGGTTGTCTTACAGCGGTCGTGTGTGCCGACGCTGTGTGTATGCGGAACAACTTTTACCAGAAGTCCCAGTGTATCCAGGTCTGCTACCATGGCTTTTCTTGCCTCATAACGATCCATGCCTGCATATTTGCCGCCCAGTTCGTTAATCGTCGCATCGTCATTCATGATATTGATCTCCGGCAGATTATGTCTCTTGCCAACCTCAAAGTCGTTCGGGTCGTGTGCCGGTGTGATCTTTACGCATCCGGTTCCAAATTCTTTATCTACGTAAGAATCCGCGATCACCGGGATCTCACGGTCTGTCAGCGGCAGCTTCAGCATCTTGCCGACCAGATCCTGGTATCTTTCATCTTCCGGGTTTACGGCAACGGCCGTATCTCCAAGCAGTGTCTCCGGACGGGTGGTCGCGATCTCCACGAAACGTCCTTCTTCTCCGACGATCGGGTAATTGATATGCCAGAAGAATCCGTCCTGATCTACGTGTTCTACCTCTGCATCTGAAATGGAAGTTTTACATACCGGACACCAGTTGATGATCCTGGAACCTTTGTAGATATAACCTTTGTTATATAATTTTACGAAAACTTCTTCAACTGCTTTGGAACATCCCTCATCCATTGTGAAACGTTCTCTGTCCCAGTCAGCAGAAGAACCCAGTTTTTTCAGCTGATTTACGATACGTCCCCCGTACTCCTCTTTCCACTCCCAGGCGTGTTTTAAGAATTCTTCACGTCCGATATCGTTTTTATCAATGCCCTGCTCTTTGAGTTTCTGGATGACCTTTACTTCCGTAGCGATCGCCGCGTGGTCGGTTCCCGGCTGCCACAGTGCATTATAGCCCTGCATTCTCTTATAGCGGATCAGGATATCCTGCATCGTGTTGTCCAGTGCATGTCCCATATGCAGCTGACCGGTTACGTTTGGCGGCGGCATAACGATCGTAAACGGTTTCTTGCTGCGGTCGACTTCCGCATGGAAATATTTCTTATCCAACCAGTTCTGATAAATACGATCCTCGATTCCCTTCGGATCATAAGTCTTTGCCAATTCTTTGCTCATGTTGTCCTCCTGCTGTTGTTTGTTCTGCACATTAAATCAAATACACTCCAGACGGAATGTTTCAACGAAAAAATCCCTCTGCATCATCCCCGGAAACGGAGATTCTGCAAAGGGCGTCATTTACGCGGTACCACCTTTTTTCATATACATCACAGACGGATGCATACCTCATTTCCCTTTAACGTCGGGTCACGTGAAAGCTTACTGTCCTGTCCGCGTATACTTATCTGCATACCGCTTGTCACAGAACTCGTTCTGCCCTCCGGCTCCAAAGCTACCTTCCATCCACGCATCCTTAGGTTTCCTTCCAGCCTGCGAAAAACCCTCTCTGAAAGAGCTGTGTATGTACTCCTCTTCTTCCTCGCCTTTGTCCACGTTAATCATAGCGAAGGCAGACGGATTTGTCAAGAGATGACTGTGGATTTTGTTCCGGTGAAATTGATGCGAAAATACTATTGAGCCGGCCAGCAATCCATGATACACTTGACACACAGAAGATTTTGCAATATTTCGCTTTTCTTTCTGGTGCTAATGATGAAAGGAGTTTTTCTATGCCTGTATTTGATTTCAATAACACCCCGGAACCGGATGCTGTTCCGGAATGTACTTATACCACCTTTGCTTCCGACGAAAATGTTTCTTCCGCAGACAAACCGCTTCTTGTCCTTGACAACAGCAAAAAAGCCTGGAAACATCACTCCTGCGGAACGTTTACCAATCAGAACAAGCGTACCGCTTTTGAATTTAAAGAAGATGATGGTTCTACTGTAATCGCTGATATCAAAAAAGTGGATGCCCGCTTTGTAAGCCTGCTCCGCTGGCTCGGTGAAAATCACATTCCGGTTCGTTTATCCGGTGAAAACCGGGAGGGCGGCTATATGGTTTACCGTATCCGCGAGACTGCTTTCGGCGGTGGCACCAAGCTTTCTGCAGAGGATGGTTTCCTTCAGTTCATGATTGAACGTCTGCTTGCAAGCAATGCTCCGCTTCTGGAAGAATGTGAAGACGAAGATCTGGAGGAAGTCGGCGATGAGATGAAACTGACCAGCCTTCAGAGCATCACAGACTTTATGATCTGTGCCGGCCGCACCCTGCCGGATAATATCCGCCTGTGGGCAAGACGCAACCTTGCCGTTGCACGTTCCCATGAAGTTTCCCCTGAAGAACGCCGCCATGCCCAGCGTGCCCTCTCCATCATGATGAACATTCAGTGGAAGAGCAATTACTTCGAAGCCATCGATCCGGTTGCTGCACGCCGTATTCTCGATGAAGAACTTTACGGTATGGAACGCGTCAAACAGCGTATCATGGAGACAATCATCCAGATCAACCGCACGCATACCCTGCCGGCATATGGTCTGCTGCTGGTCGGCCCTGCCGGAACCGGTAAATCTCAGATTGCCTATGCCGTTGCACGTATCCTGCGTCTTCCTTGGACTACGCTTGACATGAGCTCCATCAACGATCCGGAACAGCTGACCGGAAGCTCCCGTGTCTATGCAAACGCAAAACCCGGAATCATTATGGAGGCTTTCTCAGTATCCGGAGAGTCCAATCTGGTCTTCATCATCAACGAGCTGGATAAGGCAGCCTCCGGCAAGGGAAACGGCAATCCGGCAGACGTGCTTCTGACCTTGCTTGACAACCTCGGCTTTACCGATAACTATATGGAATGTATGATTCCAACGACCGGCGTTTATCCTATCGCCACAGCCAACAACAAAGAGCAGATCAGTGCACCTCTGATGTCACGTTTTGCCGTGATCGACATCCCGGATTACACACCGGATGAGAAAAAGATCATCTTCTCCAAATTTGCACTGCCGAAGATTCTCAAACGTATGAGCCTCAAAGAGAATGAGTGCAAGATGACAGACGAAGCACTGGATGCTGTAATTGAACTGTTCTCCAACACCTCCGGAATCCGTGATCTGGAACAGGCCGCCGAACATATCGCAGCAAATGCACTGTATCAGATCGAAGTTAACCGTGTTTCCGAAGTTGTGTTTACCGCAGAGATGGTACGCAGCCTCTTACGCGACTAAGCATACATGGAAGATTTATGCATGTGCAAATGATCTGTGCAGAAGGTTTGTAAATGTGCAGACGAACGCCATAAAATAGTTTTGTAAAAAATAGTACACCATGATGATTCGAAAACAATCTCCTGACACGCTGCGTTTCCTGTTCGGTTCGCTCGCCGGTTAGCCGCCCTTCGCCTAAACTCGCCTCTTCGAGGCTCAGACAGCGGCTCCTTGGGGCGGCAGCATCGCAAACCTCACGACGGAAGCC
>SKED01001416.1_pt1 | contig 20794 bp, 20 predicted proteins | sample 4826651 | NCBI WGS metagenome assembly SKED01 (sample SAMN11008818, study PRJNA524170) | human gut metagenome | biome: Human fecal sample; material: Feces; isolation source: fecal sample from pouch patient p19 | host: Homo sapiens | place: Israel: Tel-Aviv | collected 2016-06-28 | reverse complement strand
GCCTTTATCTTGTATATCTATCTTTTCTTCTTGTGGACGTTTCTGATTGTTTTCTTTTTGTGCGCTGTGCCTGCGGTGTTACTTCCGCTTCCGTTTTTCCCTCGCTCTGTTGCATTTTTCAAGTTTTTCCTTACACCTGCATTCTTGCCACTGCCATAGCTGCTGTTTGAATTTTTATCAGACTTAGAAGTTTTTTTGTCCCAGCCGCCATCAGTATGCATTTTCCTAGGCTTTATCAGGCACTTTTTGTCAAATCCGATTAAGTCCTCCCTGCCGGCCTTCACAAGTGCCTCGTGCACGAGATCATAGTTCTTTGGATTGCGGTACTGGATGAGCGCCCTCTGCATAGCCTTCTCATGTGGATTAGTTGTGACATACACCGGCTTAAGTGTTGCCGGGTCAAGTCCTGTATAGTACATGCATGTAGAGATGGTAGACGGTGTCGGATAGAAATCCTGCACCTGCTCCGGCATATATCCAAGATCTCGCAGATACTCTGCAAGCTCTATCGCCTCTTTAAGTGTTGAGCCCGGGTGTGAAGACATGAGATAAGGCACAAGATACTGCTCCTTGCCTATCTTTTTGTTCATATCCTTGTATGCCTTCACAAAGCTGTTGTACACCTCTACACTCGGCTTTCCAAGCCTGCTCAAAACAGCATTGGAGATATGCTCCGGAGCTACCTTGAGCTGTCCGCTGACATGATACTCACACAGCTCACGAAGAAACGTCTTATCTTTATCATACATCAAATAATCAAACCTGATACCTGAGCGGATAAACACTTTTTTCACCTTTGGCAGTGCACGAAGTTCTCTAAGCAGCTGTATATAGTCGCTGTGGTCAACAATCAGGTTATTGCACGGCTTAGGAAACAGGCACTGCTTTGTAGGGCACGCTCCCCTTGTGAGCTGCTTTTTACATGCCGGCTGCCTGAAATTGGCTGTAGGACCACCAACATCATGGATATAGCCCTTAAAGTCCTTATCCTGCGTGATAAGCTTTGCCTCTTCTATGATTGACTCATGACTTCTTGTCTGGATTATCCTGCCCTGATGGAAGGTCAGTGCACAGAAGTTACATCCTCCAAAGCAGCCTCTGTTACTGATAAGAGAAAACTTCACCTCGCTTATCGCAGGCACTCCGCCTGCCTCCTCGTAGCTCGGATGATAAGTCCTCATATAAGGAAGCGCATATACCTCATCCATCTCCTCCTGCGACAGTGGCTTTTGCGGTGGATTCTGCACCACAAGCGTAGAGTTGTCATATGGCTCTACGAGCCTCTTTGCACAGAAAGGATCAGTATTGCAGTACTGTATGTAAAAGCTCCTTGCAAACTCCCTCTTATCCTCTTTTATAACGTCATAATCCGGAAGCTCAATCGCATCATATATGATATCCCTGTCCTTTGTCTTGAACACGGTACCATCTATAAACGTGATATCCTTTACATCCATACCACTGGCAAGCGCATCCGCTATCTCGATGATGCTTCTTTCTCCCATGCCATATGAGATGAGATCCGCACCGGAATCTAAAAGAATTGAGCGCTTGACCTTATTTGACCAGTAATCATAATGTGCCATGCGCCTAAGGCTCGCCTCGATGCCGCCTATTATGATAGGGATTTTTTTATAAGTATGGCGTATCAGGTTACAGTACACAACGGTCGCATAATCAGGTCTCTTTCCCATCACGCCACCCGGTGTAAATGAATCCTTTGCTCTTCTTTTCTTTGAAACCGAATAATGGTTTACCATGGAGTCCATATTACCTGCCGAAACCAAAAAGCCAAGGCGCGGCACTCCGAGTATGGATATAGACTCATCATCCTTCCAGTCGGGCTGTGAAATGATGCCGACCGTATAGCCATGTGCCTGCAGCAGCCTTGCAATTATTGCATGTCCAAAGGACGGATGATCCACATATGCATCACCGCAGACATACACAAAATCAAGCTGCTCAATGCCCTCATCTATCATATCCTGTTTTGAAATTGGTAAAAAACCATTACTCATATCATACCTCATAATTAAAAATTATTTTATTTGCCGGATTTTATCTGCATAAGCATATCCGTTTCAGCCTGTGTCAAAGCTCTGTAAGTCCCTGTTTTAAGGTCATCAGGCAGCTTAAGCGGTCCCATGGATATTCTCTTTAAGTAGATTACCCTCTTTCCAAGCGCCTCAAACATCCGCTTGACCTGATGGAACTTTCCTTCTGTTATTGTAAGCTCAATCTCGGATACGCTGCCACTTTTTTTAATAACAAGCTCCGCAGGCTTTGTAGGTCTTTCCTCGCCTATATCAATGCCCTCTTTAAACCTGATGATATCATCCAAAGTCACCTCACCATCAATACGTGCGTAGTAAGTCTTTGCCACGTGCTTTGAAGGACTTAAGAGCTCGTGCGAAAGTGCTCCATCATTTGTGATAAGTAAAAGCCCCTCCGTGTCTATATCAAGTCTTCCGACAGGAAACAGATCATCATGCACAGCATCCGTGATATAGTCCATGACTGTATCATGCACATTATCACAGGTCGCAGAAACACAGCCTGAGGGCTTATTAAACAGGTAATACTCATACCTTTGATACTTAACTATTCTGCCGTTAACTGATACCTCGTCGGCATCAGTATCTACCTTTGTCTCAGGCTTTGCGGCCACCGTGCCATTTATGGCTATCTGTCCGGTCTTTATAAGCTTTTTTACCTCAGAGCGTGTGCCAAGCCCCATCTCTGATAAAAATTTATCTAATCGAATCATATTGATATTTCTCTCCACATATACTGTCACATGAGTAAAAACAAACTTAAAAAATTACTGTTTATCGCTTTTATACTGCTATTTTGTATTTATTACATATTGTTTCCGGCACAGGTGAGTGCGTGCGCTAAAGCAGGCATAATGCTATGGTTCAACCAGATATTTCCGCTTCTATTTATATTTACGATTTTATCTAACCTGATTATCTCAACAAATGTGCTGCAAAACATTCCCCAAAAGCATATCATGCTGTTTACATACATAATAGGCATAATATTTGGATTCCCGATAGGAGCAAAGCTCACAGCAGATTTTTGTTCCAAAGGATACTTAGATAAAAATCACAGGGAAATACTGAGTGCACTGGCAAACCATTTCAGCCTTCCCTTTATCATTACCTATGCACTGTCCGAGCAACTTAACATATGCAGCCACTACAGCATTTATCTTGTGTCACTTTATCTGCCATCTGCTATAGGAATGATAGCTATGCTTTCGATAAACAAAAACAGAAGCTTAAAACAAAAAATCCCGGCTCAAGGATTTAAGCTTAACATGCAAATCGTTGATGCCGGAATAATGAAAGGGTTTGAAACCCTTATAAAACTCTGTGGATATATTGTATTGTTCTCTATAGTCTCACGTATCCCACAGACCATTGCCCAAAAGGCTGACTGCAGCATGCCACTGTCGGCAGACATAATAGGTGCCTTTTTTGAAACCACAAACGGTATCGGCATAGTCTGCGGTCTATGCATTCCACGCACCCTGTCAATAGTCCTGTGCATTGCACTTCTGTCATTTGGCGGTGTATCATGCATGGTCCAGACCAAATCAATATTCCGGGATACAGGCTTTAGGCTTTACAGATACATACTGCTTAAGGCAGCCATGAGCATACTCTCATGCCTGTTATGTATTATCCTATTTCGCATCCTCATCTGAATCGGAAATATTGGTGATTTCTATGTCATCATCAGATGTATCTGAAGCTGCCTCATTGTCAGACGACTCTGCTCCTGCAGCTTCATCGCCATTCTCTTCCGGTGGGAAAAGCTCTGCTCTGTTTGCTGCAACAACATCCTCAAACTGCTGCAGTGAACTTATAAGGCTGTCATATCTGGCCTTTGAAGTCTCAATAGAGCCTGTTAAGATGTCCTCAATACTCTTGAGCTGGCTGTCCGTATATGCCATGGCACTCATTCTGAGATTATTTGCTTCGTTTGTGGCACTGTCAAGTATCTCCTGTGCCTGCTTTGTTGCAATCTGCACTACCTCATTCGCCTGAGCATATGCCTGCTGCATAATCTGATGCTCGCTGACAAGCTCATTTGTCTGAATCTGAGCCTGCGCGATTATCTGATCAGCCTTCGCCTGTGCATCAGCAAGGATAGCCTCCTTATTACTGATAATCTTCTGATATCTCTTGACCTCCTCAGGGGTCTTTGTACGAAGCTCTGAAAGAAGCTCCTCTAACTGTTCACGATTGACAAGAATCTTGTTTCTTGAAATAGGTGACGGCTTGCAGCCATCAATATAGTCTTCGATTTCTTCAATAATCTGTTCCATTTTACTGCTCATAAATACTGTCTCCTTACCTGGTAATATTGTATTTGGCATAAATTCTATCAATGAACTGTTCAGGTACGAACTTTGATATATCTCCTCCGTATGATGCAAATTCCTTGACAATTGTAGAGCTTAAATATGAATAATTGAGGCTCGAAGTGAGAAAAACCGTCTCTATTTCCGGATTCTGCACTCCGTTAGCCTGTGCAATCTGCAGCTCATACTCAAAATCTGTCACTGCACGCAATCCTCTTATTATGATTGTTGCATTGATTTTCTTCATGTAGTCAACTAAAAGTCCTTCGAAGCACCCTACCCTGACATTTGGTATGTGTGCTGTCATTTCCTTTATCATACTAACACGTTCTTCCAAAGAAAACAACGAGTTTTTTGCACTATTATTGAGTACTCCGACAACCAGCTCGTCAACTATTTTGGCTGAACGCTCTATTATATCCAGGTGTCCAAATGTCACCGGATCAAAGCTTCCCGGATAAATTCCTACCTTCATATTGTATCTCCTATGCACGCTTTATGAAAACATGCTTGTTTGTCTTATAAATTTTTTCTTTGACTATCTCATAGCCAAGCTCTGTGAGATAATCAAAATCAGTATCGTTTGAAGCCTCAACCACGATAAGTGTATCATCCTTTAATATATCGCTGTCCGAAAGTGTAATAAGCACTTCCTTTTCAAGCTCCTTATTGTATGGCGGGTCCATAAACACGATATCAAATTTGTATTTGCCCTCAAGAGTACGTACTGCCGTGACAGCATCCGTCATCATAAGCCTTGAGACCTTATCAAACTTTGTAAAATGGATATTGTCCTCGATGCATGAAGCAGCTTTTCTTGAATTCTCCACAAATACAGCATAGGCTGCACCGCGGCTTAACGCTTCAAGTCCTATCTGTCCGCTTCCCGCAAACAGATCTAAAAAATATGCTCCCGGAACATCAAACTGCATGACATTAAAAAGAGTCTCCTTCGTCTTGTCAGTAGTCGGTCTTGTATCTTTTCCCTCAATAGTCTTTAGAGGGAGGCTTCTCGCCGTTCCTGCTATTATTCTCATACTTTTCTCCCTGTTATAGTCTATTTCTGGTCCTTTAAGACGTCCTTATTCTTTGCAATATAGTCAATAAGCGAAACAACTGTGAGCACAAGTGCCACATAAATGAGGATTGTTCCAAGGATATTTAACCAGCCAAGCTGCAGATTGATATTAAAAATAATAACAATAACCATAAGCATCTGGAAGGTTGTCTTAAACTTGCCCCAGTAGCTTGCTGCAATGACAATTCCATTGTCTGATGCAACGAGTCTGAAACCGCTTATGATAAACTCTCTTGCAATGATAATAAGCACAACCCATACAGGGATAAGCTTTAAATCAACAAGGCATATCATTGCAGAGCATACAAGCAGCTTGTCTGCAAGCGGATCCATAAACTTGCCGAAATTTGTAACAAGATTGTATTTTCTTGCAATTTTTCCGTCAGCCATATCGGTCAGACTTGCAATGATAAATATCGCAAGCGCTATATAATTTCCGTATCCGTCAAAAAACGGTGAAATAAGGAAAAATACAAAAAACGGAATAAGTATCACTCTTAAGATTGTAAGTTTGTTTGGTAAATTCATTTTACAAGTTCTCCTATCAAATCATATTCATACGCACCGGTCACCATAACCTTGCATATATCACCGGTCATAAGTGTCTCATCAGTGTTGATGAATATATATCCGTCAACATTCGGTGCATCTCTGTATGTACGGCCGATATAAGCATTTTCATCAGCCACCTTGCCCTCTATGAAAACATATAATTCTTTACCCTTTAGTGTCTCATTTTTATCAAAAATGACCTCTTCCTCAAGCTCCATGACATCAGCCTGCCAGTCAGCCTTTATATCCTCATCTATCTGATCAGGCATTGCAGCTGCCTTTGTGCCCTCCTCCGGGGAATACGTAAAGGCTCCCAGACGGTCAAACTCCATATCATTTACAAACTGCATAAGCTCCTCGTGATTATCCTGTGTCTCACCCGGGAAGCCACATATAAGTGTGGTCCTTAGTGTGATATCAGGTATTCTCTCACGCAGCATTCTGATACGCTCCATGAGCTCAGCCTTTGTTGTTTTTCTGCCCATGCGTCTTAAAATATCGTCATTGCAGTGCTGGATTGGCATATCCAGATAATGGCATACCTTCTCATCCTTTATCATGGACTCTATAAGCTCATCGTATATCTCCTCGGGATAGCAGTACATAATCCTTATCCAGAACAGCCCGCTTATCTTGTTGAGCTCATCCAAAAGCTTGTGAAGTGACTTCTCACCATACAAATCCACTCCGTAAAGTGTGGTCTCCTGGGCAACAAGTATAAGCTCCTTTGCTCCCTGCTCCACAAGGCTCTTCGCCTGCTCAATCAAATCCTCCATCGGCACACTTCTGTAACGGCCTCTGACAGATGGAATGACACAGTAGGTACAGTTTTTATTGCACCCCTCCGCTATCTTAAGGTAAGCGAAATGCCCTCCTGTGGTAACAATACGCTTTGTCTTTATGCTGGGAAGCCCCTCTAAGGTGTGCAGATTACTGTATCTGTGTTTTTCAAGTGTCTCATGGACAGCTTCAACTATAGTATCATATGAATTGGTGCCAAGTATGGCATCAACCTCTGGGATTTCCTTAAAAATCTCATCCTTGTATCTTTGTGCCAGACAGCCTGTCACAATAAGTGATTTGCATTTGCCTGTCTCCTTATACTGAGCCATCTCGAGAATTGTATTGATACTCTCCTCCTTTGCATCACCTATGAAGCAGCAGCTGTTTACGATAATGATATCAGCCTGCGTCTCATCATCGGTCATCTCAATGCCGTCATTTGCAAGCATGCCTATCATATACTCTGAATCCACAAGGTTTTTATCGCATCCAAGCGAAATAAATAATAATTTCATAGTACCTCTCAAATGTAAGTATTAACAATTAAAGGGAAAGACAAAACAGCCTTTCCCCTCCTAGATTAAGCCTCTTCGCCTTCGTTTAAATCCTCATCATCTGAGACGATTCTGACAGCTCCCGTGTACAGCTCCTCTACAGCAATAGATAATGGCTTATTGCACTTAGGGCGTGCGATAAGTGGTTCTGCACCATCAATAATCTGGCGTGCACGCTTTGCTGCAGCAATAACGATAGAATAACGGCTGTTTACTACCGGCTCTTCACCTATCTCTACATTGTTGTTTACTACCTTCATTAACTCTACATACGATGGATGTATCATATTATTTATCTCCTTTCAAAAAGCTTAAAAGCTCTTTTCTCATTTTATTTATAAAATCTATATTTGATGATACCAGATAATCCTGATTCTTTTTTGTGTCGTCAGAGCTGTGGATGATATCATTCACAAGCTCTACACAATCGTCAAGCTTATCATTTACCACTAAATAATCATATTTCTCTATGCCTAAAGACTCCTCATATGCTCTTGAAAGTCTCTGTGCACAGACCTCTTTTGTCTCTGTGCCTCTTCCTACAAGCCGGTCCTTAAGCTCATCTGCACTCGGCGCTGACACAAACATAAGCACCGTATCAGGAAACTGCTTCTTTATCTTTAAAGCTCCCTGGATTTCTATCTCAAGAATCACATTCTTTCCGGCGCTAAGCTGCTCATTGACATATGACTTTGGTGTGCCGTAGTAATGATCTACATACCTGGCATACTCAAGCAGTCCATCTGCCTTTATCATCTGTTCAAATTCTTCCTCTGAGATAAAGAAATACTCTCTGCCATGCTCCTCACCCGGCCTTGGACCTCTGGTCGTGGCTGATACGCTCAGTGCATAATCATCACCATGCTTTGCCATAAGCTCCTTCATGATAGTACCCTTTCCGGAACCCGAAAAGCCTGAAAAAACAACTAATTTTCCTGTGTTACTCATCACAATCTCCTAAAATTACTCAATATTTTGAATCTGTTCCCTGACCTTTTCTATATCAGTTTTAAGACTGATGCCTGTGTCAGAAATCTTAAGATCATTGGACTTTGAAAGGATGGTATTCGCCTCACGGTTCATCTCCTGTGCGAGGAAATCAAGCTTTCTTCCCACACTGCCACCGGCATTTAGCGAATCCTTCATGGAAAGGATATGGCTTTTGAGCCTGACTGTCTCCTCATCCACACAGATCTTGTCCGCAAAAATAGTGACCTCCTGGGCTATTCTTGAATCATCAAGCTGATTGTCTGCAAGCAGCTCTCTTAGCTTTTCCTCAAGACGCGCACGGTATTCGACAATAATCTGTGGCGAACGCTCCTCAATGAAATCAACATATGATACCATATTATCGAGCTTTTCGCAAAGGTCTTTTTTAAGATTTTCTCCCTCGCGCACGCGGCTTTCAACAAATGGCTCAAATGCACCGCGAAGAGCCTTCTCAAGACTGCTCCACAGCTCATCCTCATCTACAGGCTGCTCCTCCATCGCAAATACCTCCGGATATCTCGACAGCGTGCTCACTCTTATATCATTCTCCAGTCCGAATTCCTCCGCCATCTGATTCAGATACTTAAGATATTCTCCCGCGAGAGCCTTATTATACTGCAATGAGAGATTATTTTCTGTAAAATCCTCATATGTGATATAAATATCAACCTTGCCACGCTCTATGTACTCCTTAAGCAGAGTCCTTATTGCACTCTCGAAGAAATTGAGCTTTTTAGGCATCTTGATATTGACATCCAGATATCTGTGATTTACAGATTTTACCTCAACTGTAATCTTACGGCTTGCATCTGCGTACTCGTATCTGCCAAAGCCGGTCATACTTTTAATCATAATTTTTCCTTTCGCATATGCATAGATGAGTTTATTATATAACTCCTTGAGATTTTCGTCAAATATATTATAATATAAATATTCATGATTATAAATATTCAGCAACTTAGAATATTTATAGGAAATAAGGAGGAACATCATGGCTTTAGACGGAATAGTCATTTCAAATATAGTTGCAGAGCTAAACAGCACGATACTAAACTCAAAAATCAGTAAAATCGCAGAACCTGAGGCAGATGAGCTGCTTCTTACCTTAAAGGGACCAAACGGCTTGTTCAGGCTTTCGATGTCTGCAAGTGCATCTCTTCCATTCATCTACCTGACACCCACAAATAAGGTAAGCCCTCTCACTGCCCCTACATTTTGCATGGTTTTAAGAAAGCATATAGCAAACGGACGCATCACAAAGATTTACCAGCCGGGCATGGAGCGTATCATAAACTTTGAAATCGAGCACTTAAACGAGATGGGCGATCTATGCCACAAGGTGCTTATTATCGAGCTGATGGGCAAATATTCAAACATCATCTTTACCGACTCCGATGGTACGATAATAGACAGTGCCAAGCGTATTCCCGCATCCGTAAGCTCTGTGCGTGAGGTGCTTCCGGGCAGAGCCTACACCATCCCCGCGACACAGGAGGATAAATATAATCCTCTGACTGTAGATTCGAAGCAGTTTGTGGATATTATATCAGCAAAGCCGCTTACTGTTTCAAAGGCTATCTACTCATCCTTTTCCGGCATCAGCCCCCTTGTGGCAAATGAGCTGGCTCACAGGGCAGGCCTTGACGCGGACTCCCCTGTAGCTGCCTACTCACACGATGAGCTTTTGCACCTGGGAAGCAACTTCACATGGATGATGGAGGACATAAAAAATAATCGTTTTACGCCGAATATCGTGCGTAACGGCAATGAACCAAAGGAATTTTCTTCAATAGAGCTGACTCAGTATAGCGATTTAACGGTCACAAAATATGAATCTATATCAGAGGTTTTAGAGCTTTACTACTCTGAGAGAAACACCTATACACGTATACGCCAGAAGTCAGCCGACCTGAGAAAACACGTAAATACCCTCCTGGAGCGAAACCAGAAGAAATATTCCCTGCAGATGAAGCAGCTTAAGGACTCCGAAAAACGCGAAAAGTACAAGGTGTACGGCGAGCTTATCAACGCATTCGGCTACGGACTTACACCGGACGACAAGTTTCTTGAAGCTACAAACTATTATGATGACAACAAAATCATCAAAATCCCTATCGACAACACAAAAACCCCTGCCGAGAACGCGCAGAAATACTTTGACAAATACGGAAAGATGAAGCGTACTGCCGAAGCATTGAACGAGCTGATTCTTGAAACAAAAGGTCAGATAGACCATCTCGAATCAATTCAGAATTCACTGGATATCGCTTTAAGTGCTGACGACCTCGTCCAGATAAAGGATGAACTGATAGAATACGGTTTTATCAAAAAAGGAAAGGGTTCAAAGAAACAGAAGGTAAAGAGCAAACCCTTCCACTATATCTCATCAGACGGCTTTGATATGTACGTTGGCAAAAACAACTACCAGAACGATGAGCTCACCTTCAAGCTGGCAACCGGAAACGACTGGTGGTTCCACGCCAAGGGCATGCCCGGCTCACATGTCATTGTAAAAGCTGAAAACAAAGAGCTGCCGGACAGCACCTTTGAGGAGGCCGGCAAGCTCGCAGGCTACTACTCAAAGGGCAAAAATGCCGACAAGGTAGAGATAGACTATCTGCAAAAGAAAAATGTCAAAAAGCCAAACGGTGCCGCAGCCGGCTTTGTCGTGTATTACACAAACTATTCTCTCACGATTCACCCGGATATATCCGATATCAGGCAGATTGAGTAAGCAGATTATACTTATTTCATAACAATTTTATAACCATTCCAAAACGCTTAAAGTAAAAAGCTGATATACACATGCATAGTCATGCATGCAATATCAGCTTTTATTTTAGCCATTTAAGCTCATCACAGATTCATCCTCTTTAATTGTTCTTTTGCAAATTCATCCATTTTCTTTTTCAGTATTCTGTTTTCCGGTGTACAAAGCGCCGGGTCTGCTTCAAGCACCTCATCCACCATCTCAGATGCTTCCTTTAGCACATCGCTGTCCTGATACACATCCGCAAGTGCAAACGCAAGGTCTCCACTCTGCCTGATTCCAAAGAAATCCCCGGGACCTCTGAGCTTTAAATCCTCACTTGCTATATAAAAGCCATCATTTGATTTATTTAGTATCTCCAGACGTTTTTTTGATTTCTTTGAATTTGACGAATTGATGAAAATGCAATACGACTGTGCATCCCCCCTGCCTACACGGCCTCTTAGCTGATGAAGCTGTGCAAGTCCAAACCTGTCTGCATTCTCTATCATCATGACAGTTGCATTGGGCACATTTACACCAACCTCCACGACTGTTGTAGACACAAGCACCTGCGACTCATTATTTGCAAAGCGCTGCATCACCTCATCCTTTGCCTTGCTCTTCATCCTGCCGTTAAGCACATCTACCGTGATATCCTTTGGCAGTGCCGCTTTAAGCACATTTGCATAGTCTGTGACATTTTCCCCTTCCGAGTTTTCGGTTTCCTCCACAAGAGGGCATATAACATACGCCTGATGGCCGGCTCTCACCTGTTCCTCGATGAAGCTGTAGGCCTTTGGCCTGAATGCCGTGCCAACCACACAGTTCTTGATAGGAAGTCTCTTTGCCGGCACCTCATTTATGACAGAGATATCCATATCACCGTATATGATTATTGCTAACGTACGCGGTATCGGAGTGGCACTCATCACAAGTATATGTGGCTTTCTTCCCTTATCCGAGAAGCTCTCTCTCTGCTTCACGCCAAATCTGTGCTGCTCATCTGTGATAACAAGCGACAGATTGGAAAAATCCGCTTTCTCCTGTATGAGCGCATGAGTGCCTATAATAAGCGCATTTTTCTCGTTTTCAAGGCGCGCATAGGCTTCTCTTTTCTGCTTTGCCGTCATGGAACCGGTAAGAAGCACAACAGGACTGTCAAGTCCAAACTGACCAACCAGTGAGCAAAACGTCTCATAATGCTGGTTTGCAAGCACCTCCGTCGGAGCCATTATGGCAGACTGATAGCCACATTTTGACGCCCACGCCATAAGAAGAAAAGCAACAATCGTCTTTCCTGAGCCCACATCGCCCTGAATAAGCCTCTGCATCACATAAGGACTTTTAATATCCTGCTTTATCTCATCTATTGTCTTCTTCTGCGCGCCTGTCAGCTCATACGGAAGCTTCTCAATCAGTCCGTCTATAAAAGCATCATCCGTAAACTCAAACTCATTTTTGTCCTTCTGCTGCTTTTTATTCTGATACCGCATGCCCATGATAAAGAGAAAAAACTCATCAAAAACAAGCCGTCTTCTTGCCTCCACAAGCGCGTCAAAGTCATCAGGGAAATGTATCTGCTTCATGGCATAATTGTACTCGCAAAAGCCGTATCTGTGCCTTATATCCTTAGGCAGGTAATCTGACAGCAGTGTATCATGTGACAGAGTCTCCTTTATCGTCTTGACTATCAGATTGTTTGTCACACCGCTTGTCACGGAATACACAGGCTGCAGTGTATCGCGTATAGCCTCGTACTTTTGCACCTCATACACCACAGGCTGCTCCATGACATATCTGCCGCCCTTTGGCTTAATATGTCCGTAAAATATAAGATGTCTCCCCTGCACAAGCTGTGCCTTAAGGTATGGCATACGGTACCATACCAGCTGTATCATATGCCCGGGCGAGCCGATATCCTGCAATGTAATCTGCATTCTCGCTGTATTTTTCACTACAGGTGCCTTTTTAATCACAGCATGGATGGCATAGGTGCTGCTTACGTTTACATTATTCAGTTCATCAATATCCGTTATTTCCGGAAACTTTACATAATCCCGGGGAAAATGAAGGAGTATATCACCAACGGTGTATACTCCCATTTTAGCAAATGCTTTTTGTGTTTTTTCCCCGATTCCCTTAACCGCGGTAATCGGTGAAGCTATATCCATATTTGCTCCTAAATATAATAAATATCATTTATATTCTTTAAAAGGCTTTACTCTACAGAAATAACATAATAGTAGATTGGCTGTCCGCCATCGTTGACTTCGACCTCTACATCAGGATATTTCTCTTCGATTGCTGCCGCAAGCTCATTAGCTGAGTCCTCATCAGAATCGCTTCCGAAATAGATGCTGACAATCGCTGAATCCTCATCTACCATGGCATCTACCATCTCAAGTGTGGTAGCCCTTAAGTCTGTTCCAACAGAAAGGATGCTCTTGTCTCCAATTCCCATGAAGTCGTTCTGCTTGATGGTTTTTCCGTCAATCTCAGTATCGCGGACTGCATATGTCACCTGTCCTGTCTTGACATTTTCTATCTCAGCTATCATCTGCTCTTTATTCTCCTCGGCACTGTGGTCAGGGATATAATTTACGAGCGCTGTGATACCCTGTGGGATAGTCTTTGTAGGGATAACAATAATCTGTTTATCCTCAACAAGGTCTACTGCCTGGTTTGCAGCCATGATGATATTCTTGTTGTTTGGCAGGATAAATACTGTCTTCGCATTTACATGCTCGATAGCGTTGAGCATATCCTCTGTGCTAGGGTTCATGGTCTGACCACCCTCTATGAGATAGTCCACTCCAAGGCCTCTAAACACTTCATTCATGCCTTCTCCGATTGAAACAGATACAAAGCCCATTTCCTTTGCAGGCATGTTATTTGTCTTTTCATCAGCCTGAGCAGCTTCATAAGCCTCTTCCTCAGCCTTCTGCTGTGCTGCAAGCTTTTGTGAATCCTTGATAAGCTTTTCCTGATGCTCCTCACGCATATTGTCGATCTTTATCTTGCTGAGTGAGCCGAAGGTAAGTGCCTTCTGCAGTGCAAGTCCAGGGTCGTTTGTATGTACGTGAGTCTTTACGATCTCATCGTCAGCTACAACGACTATAGAGTCACCGATTGACTCGAGGAATGCCTTGTATGCGTGCTCCTCATTGTCTGACATTGGCGCATTGAGTACAATAATAAACTCTGTGCAGTAACCAAACTTAATCTCTGCCTCTGTCTCAGCCGAAATCTTTGCAGGAGCTGCTCCTGTTGGTGCGCCCTCGATTGTATAGTCAATCTCCTTGCCGATAAGGGCATCATATGCTCCCTTTAATACCTGAACAAGTCCCTGTCCGCCCGAATCCACAACACCTGCCTGCTTTAATACAGGAAGCATCTCCGGTGTCTGGTCAAGCACATACTCAGCCTGCTTTATAACCTCTTCAACAAATGTGACAACATCCTCTGTTTCGTCTGACAGCTCAAGAGCCTTTTCTGCTGCGCCCTTTGCCACTGTGAGGATAGTTCCCTCCTTAGGCTTCATAACTGCCTTGTAAGCTGTCTCAACCGCCTTCTGGCATGCCTCACAAAGAATAGTGACATCTATTTCATCGTATTCCTTTATAACCTTGCAGAAGCCTCTGAAAAGCTGTGATAAGATAACACCCGAGTTTCCTCTGGCGCCTCTTAAAGAGCCTGATGAAATAGCCTTTGCAAGCTCTGCCATGGTAGGATTTGTGAGCGAGCTGACCTCCTTGGCCGCAGACATGATTGTCATTGTCATATTTGTTCCGGTATCACCATCCGGTACCGGGAATACATTCAGCTCATTTATCCAGTCTTTCTTTGAATCAAGATTCTTGGCTCCCGCAAGAAACATCCTTGCAAGGAGCTTTGAATTAATGCTTGTGATCTCCACTTTTTGTAGTCCTCCTTAATCAATTACCCTTACGCCCTCAACGTAAATATTGATCTTTGCAATTTTCATTCCTGTAAATGACTCAACCTTGTACTTAACCGTCTCGATAAGATTGTCCGAAACAGTGCCGATCGAAATACCATACGCTACTATTACATGAAAATCAATGGTAATTTCGTTGTTCTCATCTACCTTTACATTTATTCCATGGTTCAGGTAATCTCTCTTTAAAAGCTTTACAAGACCATCCTTCATGTTGACCGCTGCCATGCCTACTATTCCAAAGCACTCTACAGCTACAGAGCCTGCATAGGTTGCAATAACATCTGTATCAATTAAAATTTGTCCATATTGGGTATCCATCTGTCCCTTCATAATATATACCTCCATCATATTGTGACGTAGCTAATGTTATTATACCTTTTTTTTCACAAAAAGCAAATATTTTTATATTTTATCCTTGCATTCTTTATTTTAATCTGATAGAATACATTTGTTGTGAGCTTAAGAGTATGGTAAGCTTAGTGAAATGCAAGGAGGTGCAATATCATGGCAAAATGTGCAATTTGTGAAAAAGGTGTTCATTATGGAAATAATGTCAGCCATTCTCATAGAAGATCAAATCATGTTTGGAAGTCAAACATTAAGAAGGTTTCTTGCAAGGTCAATGGAGTTCCACAGAAGTTATATGTATGTACTTCATGTTTAAGATCTGGCAAAGTTGAGAGAGCTTAGTCTTTATTTTTGAATCTTTTGAATTTTAAAGGACATCCGTTTGGATGTCCTTTTTATTTGCTCACATATATGAAATTAATCCTGCTTATCGTCCTCTGCCTCGTCTACCTTTACATCGTCGAGATTAAGGTCATCATTTTTCCCCTTCGAGAAGCGGCTTACAATGTCCGGCACCATATCAAGTATCTTGGTCATGCCGTCCTGATTCTTTACATTGACAAGCTTTGTCTGTCCATTCTGGATAACGAGCACTGCACTTGGCTGAATCTTTCCGCCCATACCACCGGCTCCGTTATTTTTCTTTTCTGCCGAAAATGCTCCTGCTGCCACTCCAAACGACACATCCACAAGCGGAAGTATGATAGTATCCCCTATATGAATCGCATCACCGACTACAGTCTTTGTAGTGATAAAGCTGTCCATCCCCTTGAAAAGTGACTCTACTGTGTTATTGAAACTATTATCTGCCATAATATCTTCCTCCTATCTGCTTATCCTATTATATAATCTGCGGCAGTTTTTATCAAATAAAATTCTAAGTGTTGCCGCTAAAATACTTATTACTATCACATGCCCCTTTATATCAAAGCTGCCCTTTGCATATGGATTTTCACTCTCGAAATCGGGTGTAATCCGCCATCTGTTTGTATAGCCGACAGGAAAACATGCTAAAATACCTAATGAAATGCCTGTTGTATCCGGCGAGCCGGTTGAATAAACCATTGTAAGCTTAAGCCTCCTTGGGCATATTCTTTTAAGAATGATAAAAAGCTCTTTTTTCAGATGTAAAAAAGCGGCTTTATTTCTCTCATCACTGTATTCTCTTTTTAGCTTATAGATACAGTTTTTTATTTTATCTGACCTATCTTTAAATTGCTTTTTATGTGACTTTTTGTGTGGCTTTTTATACGTTTTTTGATGAGTGAGCTTAGTTTGTTGTTTTATATGCTGATTCTCATCAGTTACTGACCTTTGCTCGTCATGAGTCTGTGATGTGCTTTCATTCTCTGTCTGTTCATCTGCGACATGTTCTGACTCATCTGCCGGTATTTGAGGCCCATCTCCGGTGTTTTCACTGACTTTATCTTCTGTTTCAGTTTTAGCTGCCTCATCCATATCGTCATCATCCAAAGCCTCATAATTATCAAACAGCTTCTTCTTCACAAAAGCAAGCCTTATATATCCGTCAGTCTCCTGTGCATACTCTATATGCAGTGCAAACAAATGAAAAAGCCATGACACATGTGCTTTTGCTCTTATGTCTGTATTGTCAAAGCTTCCGACAGCCCTGTACTTGACCGGCACAAACAGTACGCAAAGCAGCGCTGTAAGTATAAGAGCAAGCACTACAAGGAGTATGATGCCTATGACCTTTAAAATCGTAAATATCATCTATCTATTTCCTCCGTCTGCTCTTTAAATAGCTCTTCACATCTGTTTTACCTGTATTTTCGTATGTCTCCTTAACAATATCACAGGCCAGCAAAAGTGCCTCATCATAATTACCCGCTACTGCGATTATGTGCAGATTCTTCTTCGGATATCCCTTTTGCAGCAATTCTCTTGTCGGAATGATATCCAAAAGATTTTCCTCATTTGACGGAAACGTGATGATGTATGTGTGAAGCATGCCGGCATTATGCTCTATCTTCCACTTGATTTTCTTTATCTTTCCGGTAACAGACTCTCCTACAAATAAATCCTCATACCATTTCATTCCAAAACCTCAAAAAGCAGTTTTTAAAACTGCTTTTTAATAATACTAATAATACTTGTGTGTCCCCCATAAGTTGCTTTTCTTTAAATCCAGGTACTCATTGTAAGCCTTCTCAAGTATCTGCTTCTCATTTGCAAACTTGAGCAGATGATATGCCTCGTGATACTTGTAAAACCCTGAATCCATGAAATACTCTTCTCTTTGCGGTTTACTATAATAACTTTCGCCCATCATAAGATACCAGTGTACATCCTTTTCCACTGTATCATGTGGCACGGTAAAAGAATAGTGGCTCTTACCCACGTATTGGATTATCGTTGCACTGGCACCAGTCTCCTCTTTCACTTCACGGATTGCAGTGTCCTTGTACTCTTCATCAGATTCCACAGTTCCCTTGGGCAGTACCCACCCCTCGTACCTGTTCCTGTAGTTCTTGTATAAGAGTAATATTTTGCCACGAAAGATTACCACACCGCCACAGCTCGTTGCTTCTATCATTGCCATTCCTCCAAGTGTGGTTTAAACGCTATCTGTCAGTTCAAGCGAAATATGAACGATAACGTCTGTCATTACACTTAAGTATAACCTACTTCTAAAAAAAGTGCAACAAGCCTATTCATTGAAATATTTATCAAATACCTTTTTTGCCACCGGCACCGCATATGTGCTTCCGGCACCCGAATCCTCCACAATTACTGCGATTGCCAGATCATTATAGCCATCCTTTTTTCCATAGCCCACAAACCAGGCATTGGTCTGGTCTGTAGAATCTGATACCTGGGCAGTTCCGGTCTTTCCAAAGGCCTCATAGCTCTGATCGCTTAGCTTTGCGCCTGTTCCATCAGATACCACTGCTGCCATAAGATTCTGGAGAAAAGCTGCCTGATCCTTTGACATAATCTGCTTGTATGAAGACGGTTTATTCTGCTCCACAAGCGCACCGCTCGCATTTTCCGTATGGTCTACCAGATATGGCCTCATCAGATTTCCATCATTGCAGATTGCACCGGCAATCATGCACATGTGAAGCGGTGAAACAAGCGTGTTTCCCTGACCTATCGTGGTCTGCATGGTCAGAGCTGACGAAGCATTGTTATCCAGTGCAAATTTACTCTTTTTTGAATCAAAGGCTATAGGCAGATTCTTGTTGAAAAGCATATCGTCACACAAGGTATTAAGCTTATTGTTATCCACCAAAAGACCTATATTGGAAAAGGACGAGTTGCATGACTTTGCAAACGACTTTGTTAAGTCCTCCTGTCCGTGTGATTTATTGCCGGCACAGTGGATTGTAAAGCCGTCCTTTGTAATACTGCCGTCACAATCAAAACTATAGTCGTTGTATGTAGACGGATTTTCGTTATAATACTCAAGTGCTGTAAAAATCTTAAACACTGAGCCCGGAGCATACTGTCCCTGTGTTGCCCTGTTGTAAAGAGAAGTGCTGCCCTCACCGTTTACGCTCTCCCAGTCACTTGCTATGGTGTTTGGGTCATAATCAGGCTTTGACACCATAACTGCAATCTTTCCTGTTTTCGGCTCAATTGCAATGACAGCACCTTCATAGTCGTCAAGTGCATTGTATGCAGCCGCCTGTGCTTCGTAATCCAGTGTGGTTATGACATTATCACCGGTATTTTTCTTGCCGCTTATATCATTTACTATCTGGTCAAGGAAAAACTCATGTGAGCGAAGCAATGAGAAATTTTCCTGCTTTTCAAGCCCGGCCTTACCATTTACGGCAAAGCCCGCTACATGCGCAAACATCCTGCCGTCAGGGTATTCCCTTGTCTCAGATGCATCCGAGCTGACATTTGTCCGTGCTATGACATGTCCATCCTTAGTCTGTATCTCGCCCCTCACTACGTTCTTAGAGAAAAGATCCTGCAACGAATTGTATGGACTGTTGATGAATTCGTCGCTTTTTACAAACTGGAAATATAAGAAATAACCTATCAATCCAACAAAAACTATAAGGAAAAAATATGTAACAACCGCATACTCTCTATTTCTGTGTCTTCGTGCTGTTTTTGCCGCCTGCTGCCGGTTTTCTCCTTCTCTGTTGACTTCCCTGCGCCCCCGGCTCTTTAGCTGTCTGCTTTTGTCTGTTTTTTGTCTCATGGTCCTTTCGTCTCTTGTCATCTATATTTCTCCTTTTTTCAGGGGCTGCCTGCATAATATACATGCCCTGTATCATTCCAAAAATAATCATCGTAGATAGAAGCGAGCTGCCACCGTAGCTCACAAGCGGCAGCGTCACACCGGTCATCGGTATAAACTTGGTTGAGCCGCCGACAGTTAAAAGCACCTGAAGCGCATACACACTGCCAAGTCCTAACGCCACATACTTGTAAAATGCATCCTTCATCTGCATGGAAAGATTAAATATCATAAGAAAGCAGCTGACACAAACCATAATGAGACAGACAGCAAATATACCGCCCATCTCCTCTGAGATAGCAGCTATGATAAAGTCCTTTGACACAATAGGTATCTTGTTTGGCAGTCCCTGCCCCAGTCCAAAACCAAACAGTCCGCCTGTACCTATGGCAAAGAGCGACTGACACACCTGATAGCCGGCCTTGTCTATGACAGAAAGAGGATCAAGCCATGCAACAATTCTGTTTTTCACATGCGAAAACAGATGATAACCCGCGTACATTCCAAGCCCCACAAATGCAAGACCTCCGGCAAAAATATAAAACCTTTTTGTCGCAACATAAATCATGACCAGATATGTAAAGAAATACAAAAGTGCTCCACCGAGGTCGTTTGATGCAACAAGTATCAGCACAAACACGGCCGATACGCCGCTTGTTATGGCAAGCTGCTTTAAATCAGTTGATTTATACAGCATGGATGCTATAAAAAACACAAAAAGTATCTTTACAAACTCAGATGGCTGAATTGAAACAGGACCAAATGTCAAAGAAAGCTTTGCTCCTCTGCTCGCCACTCCTACCACAAGCACTGACAAAAGACCAAGTATTCCCACACCGGCATATGTCCATGTCAATTTTCGAAACATCGTGCCTTTTTGCATGATAAGCGGTATTAAAAACGCAAATATCGTTCCGGCAAGCACAAAAACAAACTGCCTTAATGCCTTGTCAAACGAAATTCTCGTTAGAATAATCATGCTAATACAAAGCATCATCACCATGTTGTTTAGCACAAGCTCTGAGGCATTCTTATAAAACTTATGATAAATCAAATAAATTGATTCAAAAAGCACAAGCTGTGCTATATAAAATCCTATTATCTTTGTATCCATTGTCGTGACAAAAAGCACCAAAAAACCATCTAAATGAATCAGAAACATATAAAATCTCTGCAGATTATATA